>Ga0126373_10004590_pt1 | contig 10583 bp, 5 predicted proteins | sample PanSoiMetPlot_11_FD_92545 | JGI IMG/M metagenome (GOLD analysis project Ga0126373, IMG submission 92545) | Tropical forest soil microbial communities from Panama - MetaG Plot_11 | ecosystem: Environmental > Terrestrial > Soil > Tropical forest > Bulk soil | place: Panama | collected 2016-02-17
GCTACGCCGTGCCTTGCTCTCAGTCTCGCAGCATATACAACCTCTGGAGGCGAAGGCCCAGGTAAGACGAGTCGGAGCTGTTGATAGCTTGCTTTCCCTGGGGCGCTTACTTTTTGATTCACTTCTTCCGGCTCCCGTGCAGGAAGCCTTGCGCCAGCTCGATATCCCTCTTCTGATCAGCTCCAACACACCCGATCTGCCCTGGGAACTGTTGTACGACAGTAAGGTCGCGCCTGGGCACTTCCTCTGCCAGCATTTAAGCATTAGCAGGCAGTTGAATACCGGTCGCAACACGACAATACACCGTATTCCGCCGTCAGACCGTACAGGCGTTGACACCGTACTTCACAAAGCCCGAAAAGCTGGACGGCATGAAGTGCAGGGGCTCTCGGTTTTATTTCTCGTCAATCCTACCGGGGAATGTTCGCTGGCCGAAGAAGAGGTCGCCACTCTTTGTACGACTATGCCCGAGGCAATATCGCGTATTATTTTATATCGCCAGCAGGCCAATCAGTTAGAGATGCGCATGCGCATTAACGCCGACGCGCCCAAGGTGCTGCACTATGCAGGCCCGGTGCCGGTCATCACGTCGAGTGAGCCGCTGCTGGCATTGGCGGGCAGCTCTCGTTTAGATAGAAACGCGGCATCACAATTATTTCAAGCATTCCCCAGACGGCCCCTGGTTTTTCTCAGTTGTTATGACAACTCACAGGTGGGCGTACTTCCTGCGCACGAAATGGAGCTACTCGCCGGTAATCTCTTAACAGCCGGAGCGGGAGCAGTTGTCATCATGCGATGGCCTGTCAATATGCAGCGTGCGCGTGAATTTGCCACGCTGTTCTACCAGGAATTAGCCGATGGGTTCTCGCTCGGTGAAGCAATGCGCCGTGCTCGTTCAACAATGGCTCAACGTCGTCCAGATGAAATCTCGTGGATATCCTATGTCCTTTATGGTGATCCGACAATTTCGCCGGTGACAAGTGTTCCTGCTGGCCGTGACCGCGCCATGGATTTCCCCTTTGATGCGTTCGACGAAGATCAAATAATCCAGCCCATGGTTCCCTCTTCCAACGCGCTTGACCGCCGCTTCTTACAGGAAGTGCTGGGTATCGCGCTCACGGAGGCGCGGCATATGCACAAAGATTACCTTGGTACGCCGCATCTCTTCATCGCTCTTACCAAACTGGATGGGGGATGTACACAAGATGCCCTGCGCAACCTGAGCTTTTCCCCCAAGCAGGTGCGTGAAGTCATTCGGCTTGCGCTCGGCCCTGGCAAAGCCAGCACCGATACGCCAATTCTGCCAACGCGCCGCTGTAAGGAGATTTTACAAGCGGCCGAGCGTAATGCTACTACTGCCGGTTCGACCTCCATTGATGAGCGTGCGATAGCGCAGGCGGTCTTGAGCGAGAGAGATGGAGTTACCCACGAACTCCTCACCAAAATGGGCATTAACCCGTCGCACCTGATCGAGTTAATTCTGACGAGTAATGCGCGTGCCCTCCTCGAACTCGTACCTTCCATCAGCGCCAATCCTGCCGCTGCCCCGGTTGAGTTACCTGTGGGCATTGGTCCTGAAGGGGCGCTTAAGGGCGGAAATTCAATCCTCGATCGCCTGGGACGTGATTTGACCAAACAGGCCAGCATGAGAGAGTTGCCGCCACTCATTGGGCGCGAGAAGGAAATGCGCCTGTTGATCCAGACCCTGATGCTCAAGGACCGTAATAATCCAATCCTGGTGGGCGATTCGGGCGTTGGCAAAACAACCATCGTGGCTGGCCTTGCCCAGCGTATCGTCGATGGCAGGGTTACGCCTGAACTGCGCGGCAAGCGTTTAATCGAGCTTTCTGCCAGCTCACTCGTCGCCGGAACCAAGTACCGTGGCGAATTTGAGGAACGGCTTTTGAAGGTGCTTGAGGAAGCCGAGAGCAGCGGTGATATCATCTTGTTTATCGACGAGATGCATCTTCTGATAGGCACGGGCCGCGCTGCTGAGGGTAGTATTGATGCGGCGGGCATACTCAAGCCAGCGCTTGCGGGCGGACGGCTGCGCTGCATCGGGGCCACCACACCGCAAGAGTATCGTGCCATCGAGAAGGATGCGGCTATGGAGCGCCGCCTGCGCCCGATCATGATTGAAGAGCCCTCGACTGAGGAGGCGCTGACTATCTTGACCGGCATGCGCGATTTATATGAACAACATCATCATGTCACCGTCACCAAGGAGGCATTGCACGCGGCGGTACAATTGTCTGTGCAATACCTGCCCAATCTACGCCTGCCCGACAAAGCATGCAGCGTGCTGGATGAGGCCTGCTCACAGGCGCGCGTATTCCTGGCAGAGGATGAAGCTGCCGCAGACGATAACGACGAAGTGCTTCTGCAACGACCAGTAATTGTGCCCTCGATGATTGCAGAAGTAATTTCGCAGCGTACAGGTATCCCGGTGCTTGCACCTGGCCGCGAGGAACGTGATCGCCTGCTGAACCTGGAAGCTCTTCTAAAGAGGCGCGTCATTGGTCAAGACGAAGCGATCAGCCGCGTGACCCAGGCTATCCAGGTAGCACGTGCCGGCTTGAAGCCGCGCAATCATCCCGCTGGCATCTTTCTCTTCCTGGGTCCGACCGGGGTGGGCAAGACCGAATTAGCACGTGCCCTGGCGGCTGAAGTGTTTGGCTCCGACGAATGTCTTATTCGCGTTGACATGTCAGAGTATATGGAGAAGCACGCCGTCTCGCGCATGATAGGTGCCCCGCCAGGCTATATTGGTCATGATCAGGAAGGTCAGTTGACAGGCAAGCTGCGCCGCCGCCCGCATTGCGTTGTGCTGCTCGATGAAGTTGAGAAAGCCCATCCAGAGGTCTTCGATCTCTTCTTGCAGGTCTTTGATGCTGGTCGCCTGACCGATGCGCAGGGCCATACCGTGGATGCGCAGCATGCCATCTGGATCATGACCTCAAATGTAGGCACCGATATGTTAGGCCGTTCGATGCCCAGTGGTTTCCGCGCAAATGTAAAAGGTACAGGCGAAGAGATGCAGCGCGATCGTTTAATGGAGCGCTTGCGTCAAACTTTCCGCCCCGAGTTCCTCAATCGTGTTGACGAAGTCGTCATTTTCCAACCATTGGGCCAGGAGCAGGCGCGAGCAATTACCAGGTTACAGATGAACGAGTTGGCCACACGTCTTTTAGACCAGGGACTGATGCTGCACGCCGACGATAGTGCTATCGATCTTCTCTGTAAAGAGGGCTTTAGCCAGACGCAAGGTGCAAGGCCGTTACGCCGCGTCATCGAAAAACTGCTCACGGTGCCCCTGAGCTTGCGTATTCTGCTGGCAAATATTCCCGAACGGGGCGAGGTGCAGGTAAGTGCCGAGGATGGGAAGCTGATGATCGATATACAGGAGCCTGCGAAGGTTGAGGTAGAAGAGGAAGATATCAAGGTTGATGCAGTGTAGGGCAGGTCTATCCTTCTGAAGCAATAAGCACGTGGGCCTGGTGGTGGCGATGATCGAAGCTTCTCCGGAGCATAGCTCAACAGAGGCCATGCCCAGAACGACACCTGGCAGCTCTTGTCCGGAGCATAGGCCAGGCGAAGCTCAACAGACAGAATCTGGAGCAGCGCTCGACAGAGCAAATTGGCACCCTAACGATCACCACTCACCACTGTCAACAGTATACATGTACCCACTTTACCTGCCCTTAGTTTGTACTTCAATGGAAATCAAATCACTGCTCATACCGTGTCTATGTTTCTAAGCCCCTGGCAGGCCATTTCAGCGATAGGTAATCCGGTTGAGGTATCATCTTCTCTATCAGCCTTACATAAGACAACCATCAAGCAGGTACCGAGCACTTTGTGATATGATAAGGAGTAATAGATATGGAGGAGGTGTACGTTATTCTATGAAAGCTGTAAAAACGCATGTTGGGCGTTGTGATACCTGCGGTGAACCGGCTGCCTATGCTCAGCTTTTGCCTGGTGGGCGTACTTTTCGCTTTTGTGAGCAACATGTCCCCTTGCTGATAAAGAAACAGGCCGAATCGGCTGCCGCCGCAAATAAAGAGAAGAAGTAGCAGAACCTTTCGACAGAGCGTGTTAGCTCTCCCTCAGGCTAGAGGCAACTGGATATGGAATGTAGAGCCTGCGCCCGGGGCGCCGCTGCTTTCAACCCAAATAGTTCCATCCATTGCCTCAATCAAGCGGCGAGAGATATATAATCCCAGGCCAGAGCCACGTACTATGCTGTTTAAATCACTTTCCAGCCGCACAAAACGCTGGAAAAGTTGTTCCTGATCCTGTGGCTTAATACCTTTCCCCTTGTCTGTTACGCTGATGATAGCGCATGGCACCTGGTCGGACACAGCGCGAGCAGAGAATGTGATTGGTGTGCCCGCAGTGGAATATTTGAGAGCATTTACGCTGAGATTCAACAGTACCTGCCGCAGGCGCGCTGCATCTGCTTTTACAAAAAGTTTGTTTGGAACATACATGTACACCTCGCGATGTTCCTGTCTTAGCTGCGGCTCGATCAGTTCAATCACTCCCCGTATCTCATGCTGGACGGGTACTCGTTCCAGGTGTGGGGGACGTATGCCTGCCTCGATCTCCAGGCGACTTGCATCCATTACATTGCTCAGAAGGAGCACTAATTCATCGCAGCCGCGCCGTGCTTTTTGCAGGAATTCTTGCTGCTGGTCGGGCGAAAGCGCCTCTCCATACTCAGCGAGCAGTTCGAGGTAGCCTTGTACCGCTGTAAGAGGCGTGCGTAGTTCGTGCGAGGCAGTGATCATGAATTGATCTTTCATCTGGTCGAGCTTTTGCAGTTGTTGGTGTGCATTGCGTAACTCCTGGTAGAGTTGAGCGTTGGTAAAGGCGACAATTGCTTGCTCTGCAAAATCCTGGGCCTGTGACAGGTCTGCCACCGCAAAAGCTTTCTTCTGCCGGGCTCCTCCGCTTATTGAGCGAGCGAGGATGAGCAGTCCCACAGCTGTACTCCCGGAAATTAGTGGTGCAAGTATAGCCGTCTGCACATTCCGTCGTTGCAATACTTCTCGCAGGCTCGGGTTCCGGCGTGCTCGTAGTCCACCAGTTGGGATGCGCATAGGAAGAGTACTGGAAGGACTTTGCCCTTCGGGGGGCATTGGTACAGCCAGCATGTTTCCGCTTACAACCGGTAGATGACCACTACTGCTATACAAGTCGTTAATTTGAAGGAGCATTGGCTGAAGCGAGTCGAGTGCTCTGGCCTCGTAATCGTGCTTATGAATGGATGGCCATTCGCTGGGCCTGATTACCGGTTCCCTCTCACTTACATAGGTAGCAAATGGTACAAGTTTTCCGTCGTTATTCACATACAATAACGCGTAGTCGGCCTGTAATGCGTTTGCCCCTTCCATACAAATCAACTGAAGGATTTCGGCCATGACACCCGGGCCTGTGGCGATCGCGCTGTTCAGACGCGCTGCGACATTAGCCAGCGCTTGAGCAAATAATTCGTGCTCGCGAGCCGCTTCATAAAGGTATGCATGTTCAATTGCTGTTGCAGCCTCCTCCGTATAGGCGGTGGCAAGATATATGTCGCGCTCGCTAAGCGGCCCGGCTTTTCGACGGGCGAATCCCAGGCTCCCATGGGTTTTTCCCTGATAGGTAAGCGGTACAAAAAGTGTTGCGCCAAGTTGCTGCTCTTTTTGCCAGGCCTGGATATCGACCGGTAAATTCGTCTTCTGCTCAGCCCAGACTATGTCAATTTGTTTGCCTGCAATAACAGTGCAGAGATTGAGCTGCTCTCCCTGATATCTCCAGGTACACACCTCCGGTGTGGTGGACGATGCCACACGAACCAGCAGAATAGACTGTTTATCAAGTGGGTGGTCGTAATCCTCTGTCAGCAGGAGCATCGCTGCATCAAAACCCAGGGCCGATGTTGCCAGGCTTACAGTGCGTGTAAGCAAGGGGTCGAGCGCGAGTTCTCCAGTCAATTTGGTGGCAAGCAGACGCAGGAGCTCAGCCATTTCACGCCGCTGCTCCCGTTCTCTCAGGAGTATTTCGTTCTCGTTGGTAGCAAGGAGATAACGAATAGTCACGAGCGTGCCCGCGATAATAGTCGTTACCACCAGGAAGACGGAAAGTGGATTATGCTGCGTAGTCTCGCTATAAAGTGTTAGTACCAGCAGAAGCGCGAGAGGGAAATAAATAAGTAAGCTTTGCAGGAGTACGTAGCGACGATATGCTCTTTCATCCCGGCTATTGGGTACATGCTCTGTATGAGCGCCTGCCTGAGACGGGTTGGATCGTTCGTGAAAAGCTCTGCGAGCCATTGCTGCGTATTGATATGGTGCAGCAAGCCCTATCAGCAAGTAGCCGATAAACCAGAAGGTATCAATATAGGGTGTGCCGGTATTATAGGTATTCATCGGGACCGTATAGGCGTAGAACGTATCGGCCCAAATTTGGCTGAGGATGCCTGCGCCAAGTAGTAGCAGGGATGGATGCAAGATGCGTACTACATGCCGCCGTATAAGTAGCACAACAGCAAGGATGAGCAGCATATCCCAGAAGGGGTAGGAGACCGAGACGTACAATTTTCCTAAAGAAAAATGGGGGTCGCTCATCTGCGAGGCAAAGATCGGCTCAATAACAAAATACCAGCTTATTCCCAGGACGCAGATAGTAGTTATCAGCGCATCCAGAGCAATCCGTGTGGAGGATTCATGGCGATTGGACTCCGTGGGCATATAGAGCAAGCCAATGAAGGTAAAGATATAGAAAAGCGTAAAACCAATATCGGCAGGGGATGGCACAGGATTTTTCTGTACGTAGTCCTCCAGGTAGGTGTAGATGATTCCTCCTACACCATTGGCAAATAAGCCGGTGCCAATCAAAAGCCATGCTAACTGGTGACGTGGTTCCAGCCGTAAGGGACCATAGCGCGCTCGATAAGCTGTCATCCATGCCCAGTATGTGCCAATCAGGGAGGCTACCGCATACATGGAGTTGGCGAAGAAGGTGACAGCCGTGCCTGCATATCCACCAAACTGAAAGATCAACCAGATCAGGCTGAAGGTAACAATCAAGGCGGCACTTGCTGTAGCAATGTAGTTTTGCCGGCTGAGTTTCTGTAGATAGGCCAGCGTCAACTTATCCGTTACGCTCATCTTGTATAATTCAGTCAACCGTACTTGCATGGCTTTCTCTCAATGAGTGATACCCTGAAGTTAAATGACGAATGGAGTGGAGAGAAACCCTCCATAGTATACCTGAAAAGCATAGAGTTTGTCACATTCATACATAAGATATCCTTGACAAGGCCAATGGGTACTACATACAGTTGTGGTAGTACTAAGATACATATGTGGTAGTACTAATGGGACCTATTACGATGAGGAAGAAAGGATTAATCCCGATGCAACCAGTCATCATTACCGCAGCTATGGTCGGCGCGGAAGTAACTAGGGATCAACAGCCGAATTTACCCGTAACACCACAGGAGATTATTTCGGCGGCTGTTGAATGTTATGAAGCAGGTGCTGCGATCATCCACATTCATGTGCGTGATGCCGGCGGAAACGCCACACAGGACGCCCATATCTTTCGCGAAGTTGTTGAAGGCATTCGTGCGCGTTGTGATGTGATTACACAGGTATCGACGGGTGGCGCCATCTGGATGAGTGCCGAAGAACGCCTCCAGAGCATTGAGTGCCGGCCAGACATGGCAACGCTTACTACAGGTACGGTCAACTTCGGTGAGGGTGTGTTTATGAACAACCGTGGGTTAGTTGAGGCCTTCGCCGGACGTTTACTTGACTATGGCATCGTGCCAGAATTTGAGATATTTGATACAGGCATGATCGATGAAGCCCTACGCTTGCGCGATATGGGTTTGATTACCGATCCGATGCACTTCGATTTTGTGATGGGTGTCCCGGGCGCTATCGGCGCTGACCCCACTCATCTTGTTCACATGGTGCGCTGCCTGCCGGCAGGAAGTACCTGGGGTGTGGCAGGGATCGGGCGTCACCAATTAATCCTGGGTACCATAGCCCTGGCGATGGGCGGTAACGTGCGTGTAGGCTTTGAAGATAACATTTACTACCGCAAAGGCCAACTGGCAAAGACGAACGCTGAACTGGTAGCCCGTATTGTACGTATCGCTCAAGAGTTGGACCGCCCTGTGGCAACACCCACCCAGGCCAGGGAGATGCTACAATTGGGTAGATATAAGGCAGGCGGCTAAGGTAGTGTGAGCAACTCCGGTGCGCCCTCGGTTATCGCGATAGTATGCTCGAACTGCGCCGAGCGTGAGCCATCGGCAGTGCAGACCGTCCACTTGTCGGCGAGCACTCGTGCCTGGTAGCCTCCAGCATTAATCATCGGCTCAATTGTAAAAACCAGGCCAGGACGGAGTCTCAGGCCGGTACCTGCGTGACCATAATGTGGTACCTGTGGGTCCTCGTGGAGTGAACGACCGACACCGTGACCAACAAACTCTCGTACCGTCGAAAAGCCCTGCGATTCCGCATATGTTTGAATGGCAGCACCGATGTCGCCGAGTTGTTTATTTGGGCGGGCCTGCTCGATGCCCAGTTCCATGCAGCGCTGTGCCACTTCCAACAGCCGCTGCGACTCACTATCGAGAGTGCCAACGGCGAACGTCACGCATGAATCCCCGACCCAGCCTTTATAGAGCACCCCAATGTCAATACCGATAATGTCTCCCTCGCGCAGAATCTGCTTGGGACTGGGAATACCGTGACAAATCACATCATTGACCGCCACGCAAATAGTAGCGGGGAAAGGTGGAACTGCAGGCAGCCCGTTCCTGGCAGATCGAGCGCCGTAGCCCTTGTAGATAGGCTTTGCCCCTTTGCTGCGGATATAATCCTCTGCAATCTTGTCCAGTTCTTCCGTGGAAGTGCCCGGCACAACATAGGGGCGTAATACTTCATATGTCTCAGCAACAAGACGGCCGGATTCGCGTAATTGCGCAATCTCTTGCCGTGATTTTAACATGACCGCCATCGTTTCCTCTTTTATGCTATTGCATCTCGTGACCACTTATCTAGTGTCTTGTCCTGGATTGTGGATAGCACTACATTCGTCTCTTAACTGAGAGAAGCAAGCCTGCTATCCTCCTGATCTTGCTCCCAGTCAAGCAGGTCACTGGTTGTGACATGAAAATAAGTATTGAAATAGCGCAGCAGGTGATCAATCGTCGTGTAATCAATGCGCTGGCTGCGGCCCGTATTTAACGCAGTCAGCACGCTCAAAGACACGCCACTTTCCCCCGCCAGCCGCCGTAAACTCAAAGGTGGGCTCCCCTGTTTGGCTCGTTCAACGTTTACCCTGGCAAGCAATAGCCGAAGCCTGCAAGAGATTGTCACAATCAGTACCTCCTGGAGAAAGATGTCTCGCGATAAGCTACATATATCATAACAAAGAGTGTTATGCTATGTCAATACATTGTGTTGACTTGCGATAACAAAAACATTTTGAGAAGACTTTACGTGGAAGAAGTCACCTCGTGTCACGCCTCCGCGCAGCGAAGGTCTGTCGCGATAAGCACAGAGATGCTTCGCTCCGCTCAGCATGACAGGGCTGGACCTTGCTGGTGGTGAGGAACTGGCAAGTGCATGTGAACCATGCCTTACTATGCCATTCTCTCCGCCATAAGCTGCGCCAGGTGCAGGACCCGCATCTTCCTGCCGCTCGCATCGACCCCACCCCTCAGATGCATCAGGCACCCTGGATTATCTGCCACGAGTACCGCCGCACCTGTGCTCTCGGCATTATGCAATTTATTATTCATGATGCGCTCTGCCACCTCGCCATGCTCAATCGAGGTCGAGCCTCCAAATCCGCAGCAAACATCTGATTGTGGCATTTCCCGTAATTCCAACCCCAATACGTCCTGGATGATATGACGAGCTTCTGAGCGTAGTCCCAGGCAGTTGATCGACTGGCAAGAATCATGATACGTCACAGTAACATCACCTGCCTTCCCACCACCTTCACGAACTGGGAGTTGCATACCATTTGCCAGCAAAATATGATCCATAAAGCTCGTAAAGTCCATCACCTTCCCAGAAAGTGCCCGCGCGCGCCGCAGCCAGCCTTGCTGCTGGAGATCCTCAAAGAGTTTCATATAGTCCTGTACTATACTCACGACGCAACTCGCCGAGGCGCTGAGAATGTAGTCGGCCTTACACTCTTCGAGCGCCCGCTCAAGGGTTGTAATCGTCTGGCGTGCCATTGTCGCCCCGTCCGCCCAATCTCCCGAGTTGAGAGCAATCAGGCCACAACAGTTTTGCTTTTGCGGGAACGCGACCTGTACGCCGCAGGCTCTCAGCACTTTAATCACGGCCTCGCCCATCTCGGGATAGAGGCGGTCAGTCATGCAGCCCGCGAAGTAGCAGACTGTTATGGTAGACCATTCCTTGCTTGTTATGTGCGAAGGAGATAAGACTTGCCCTTTCACCCTATCCCGCAGCGGTCTCGTCGCGAAAGCAGGAAGGCTGCGCCAGCCCGCGAGTGTAGCAATTGCATGCATACCCGGAAGCTTGCCAAGTATGCCCAGGCTGCGA
>Ga0126373_10004591_pt1 | contig 10581 bp, 9 predicted proteins | sample PanSoiMetPlot_11_FD_92545 | JGI IMG/M metagenome (GOLD analysis project Ga0126373, IMG submission 92545) | Tropical forest soil microbial communities from Panama - MetaG Plot_11 | ecosystem: Environmental > Terrestrial > Soil > Tropical forest > Bulk soil | place: Panama | collected 2016-02-17
CGACCTATCAAAATGCCATCCGACTCGGACTCACGGACACCCGAGTGCATTCGCTCGTGCTTGGCTACTGGCACACCATAATCACTCCACCGATGGTCTTCGCGAAACTTACCGCGCAGGTTGTCGAGGAGCAGCGGCGCCGGGGAATAGACAAGCCCGTGGTGGCCTCGCTGGTCGGCGACGTCGAGGTGGAAGAGGCGTGTGCCTACCTGTTCGAGAGGCAAATCCCCGCCTATGCCTATACCACCGAAAAGCCGGTCGTGGTTCTCGGGGCGAAATACAAATGGGCTCGGGGTGCGGGCACTTTCGGCTGAGCTTCGCCAAACTTGATTTAACCCTGGACCAGCGGGAAGCTCTGGGCTTGGCAACGCTATCCGAGCTCAGGAGGTGGAAATAATAATGCCGACCTACATCCTGCTCAGTTCGCTTACTCCCGAGGGCAGTCAGACTCTCCACAAGGATCCCGAGCGACTCGATGCGGTGAACAAGGAGATCTCGGAGTTCGGTTGCAAGGTCGTAACGCAATACGCCGTGCTGGGCGGTTACGATTTTGTGACGATTGTGGACGCACCCGACAATGAGACCGTCGCGCATCTGTCAGTCGATCTGTCGTCGCGCGGCACAGTCAAGATAACGACGCTACCGGCGATACCCGTCGTCGAACTGAAGGCCAAGCTCAAGGGTCCCAAACAGATGGGTAAGCGTTGATCCAAGAGAACCTCGAACCTGTCCTCGAAAATCCGCTTCGTATGAGACCCTATTGCCAGCAGGGCCGACGCCGGGGCGTATCCAATCTAGTCTTCCGGCATACTGGCCCGCTCAAATCCGGCGACACCGACGAGGACCGGAACGGCCAGCATTGAAGGATCCGATAGAGCGCAAGGCCCTGCTGCTTGCTTTCCCTCGCCGTCGGCCGAGCTCGTGGTTCACCGAACCCGGATTCCCTACTGCAGCGCACCGGCCGTGAGAAGTTCACCTATGCGTTCTTCGTCGTAACCCAGGATCGATTGAAGAACGTACTGGTTATCGCCGCCTACGATAGGCGCGGGCCGCGAGATTGAAGCGGGGGTGCGCGAAAGAACAAACCGCGAGCCTTCGATCACGGTTTTGCCGCAGGCGGGATGATCGATTTCGATGAGATACCCTCGGCTGGCCAATTGCTCGTCCTGGCACACCCCCCTGCTGTCCTTGACGGCAGCCGCCGGAACGCCCGCGCCCTGGAGCAAGAGCTCCGCGGCGCCAGCCGACCGGCTGCCCGTCCAGGCTCCGATGATTTGGTCAAGTTCGCCGCGGTTAAGTTGACGGTCGGGCAACCTCGCAAAGCTCTTGTTGCTCACCAGGTCGTCTCGGGCCATCACGGAGCACAATTGGCGCCAATGTTCCTCGGTCAGGCAGGCAATCGCCACCCAGCAATCGTTGCCGAGAGCCGGATAGACGCCATGAGGAGCATAATTGGGGTCGTCGTTTCCGAGGCCCTGGCTCATTCGCCCGTTGGCAGCGCAATCAAGCAGCGCGGGCCCGAGAAAATGCAGCGCAGATTCTGCCTGAGCCTGATCAATATATTGTCCCTTGCCCGTGCGCTTGCGGTAGTCGAGGGCGGCAAGGACCGCGACCGCGCCGAACCGCGGGGCCACGTAATCGGTGTACGCGCCGAAAGGTCCCGAGGGCGCCCGGTCCGGCCAACCGCAGAGATTGTAGAAACCCGAGACCGCTGCCGCCATGGTGCCAAATCCGGTGAAGCCTGACAGCGGACCGGTCTGACCCATCAGGCATGAACTCAGCATGATCAGGTCGGGTTTGATGACCCGCAGCGAGTCATAGTCAAGCCTCCACGCGCGCATGGCCTTGGGTGAAAAAGACTCGCACACGACGTCCGCCCATCGCACCAGGTCGAGTATCACCTCTCGCGCCCCGGGTTTACTCAAGTCGAGACCAAGCCCCAGCTTGCCCGCATTGTAGGTGCCGAATAGACCCGATCCATCGTGGGCGGGCTGATTGTTTTTAAAAGGACCAACCGTACGGGCTCCGTCTACTCGGTTGGCTGATTCAATTCGGACTACCGTCGCCCCATAGTCGGCGAGCGCCCTGGTAGTACCCGGGCCCGCCAACGCCCACATGAAGTCCAATACCCTTACGTCCTCAAGTGGCAACATCACACTATCTCTCTTTGCGCCAGGTCCCGGATCTGCTCTGCAGACAGTCCCAACTCACGGGAGTAGACCTCATAGTTGTGTTCGCCGACCAGCGGCGGGCGGCGGCGGTAGATGATCGGTGTTTCGCTGAACCTGGCGAATGGCCCCGGATAGGGAAACGCACGTCCCAGCTCCGGATGTTCCAGGACCCGCCAGTATTGACGCGCTTCCAGTTGGGGACTCGCAAGTACCTCGCCTACGGTTGCGACCGGAGCGATCAGCAATCCCCGCTCAAGCGCGAGGCTGAAAAGATCGGCTTTGGTTCGGCTGGCGAGAAAACCTGCAATCACGCCCACGACCCGCTCATATTCCTGCATCGGTTCCTCGCCGCTCGCGAGCAATGCCCCGTAGCTGATCCAATCCTTGTCACGGGTTGCGATATCACAGCGCCTTTCTTCGTACAGACAATTCATGAGCCTTTGGCTGAACACGCCAAGCTGGGGCCCGAACAGGAAGACGAGCGTGACGAAGCCGTCCTTTGCCCGCCACACCAGCGGAACCCGCATGGCTCCCACTTTCACCCCTCCCGCCATGCGGCGCGACTCGTCGGCCTGCAGGCGGTATGCCAGGTTGTTGGCCTGGGTCGCCAGCGTAACCGACTGCTGCGCGGACACGTCGACGTGCTGTCCGGTGCCGGAGCGGTTGCACTCATGATTGGCCACCAGCGCGCCGATGGCCGCGTCGCCGCAGGCATGAAGATAAGCCTGAGGTACGCTCAGCCGAACCGGCGCCCGGTCTTCATCGCCGTAGAGGAGTAGCGGTCCGCCCATGGCAAGAATTACCAGGTCGCTGTCTGCGTAGGCGGCCTTGGGACCCGCTTGGCCGAACGGGGTTATGGAAACATGAATCAGCTCGCGGTTGTGGGCTGCCAGATCCGCGTAGCCAAGCCGACGCTCGTTGAGAAAGCCAGGATCGTAGGATTCGATTAGAAAACGCGCCCCCGCTACCAATCGATAGAGCAGTTCTCTACCCTGGTCGGTTTCGAGGTTGAGAGTGATGCTTCTTTTGTTGCGGTTGTATGCCCACCAGTAAAGCGAACGATTGGGATCTGCTTGATCTTCGAAAAAGGGCGCCAGCAGCCGAGCCGGCGAACCGCCCGGTGGCTCAATTTTGATCACGTCCGCACCCAGATCGCCCAGGATCTGGCCACAGAGGAACCCTCGCTCGGTAGTCAGATCGAGCACTCGGTATGGACTAAGCATGGGGGTGCCATCTTCCTCGATTCGCTTCCGGGTTCGGGGAAATCCGTATGCGTCCTAGAGTTTGTAAAAGTCGCGCGCGTTTTTGGACAGAATCTTTTCCACCGACGCGGCGGGCAAATCCTGTAACTGCTCGCGCAAGGTGGCGACCGGATGAACGAACCCCTCGGCGTGAGGGTAATCAGAACCGATGAAGAATTTGTCGTCGCCCGCGAACTGCACTACATACTTAAACATCTTTTCTTCGGGGTCCCCGCTGATCCAGATATTCCGCGCGAAGTACTCTGATACCGGGCGCTTCATCGCGGATGTATGGCCCATATACCTGTAGCGGTAGTCAATCCGTTCGAGCCATTCGCCCACCCATCCTGCCATCGCTTCGATGGTACCTACCCGCAAGCGTGGAAAACGCTCGAAGACTCCGTCGACCACCATGGTGGTGAGCACCTGACGGGGGTCCTGCAACAAATTCATCGTGAAGTACATCAAACCGGGCTTGGGATCGCGATAAAAATCACTGCCCATGTAGTGATGATGCGAAACCACGTGCAGCCCGACCGTCAGGTCGAGGTCCTGCGCCGTCGCCCACACCGGATCGAAATCCGAGTGGCCGAAGCTCTTGCCCTTTATCGGCATCGCCGCGACGAATGCGCATCGACATCCCAGTTTTGCCACGCGCTGGAGCTCCTTGACCGCGAGCGCGGGTTCACGAATGGAAACATGCGCGGCAGGAAAAAGACGCTGCCGATGGCTTGCGACCAGATCGAAAGCCCAGCGGTTGTAGGCGCGACACAGAGCGTCGGCCAGTTCCGGATCGGCTACCTCGCCTTCCCAGATAATTCCAAGGCTCGGATAGATGACCTGACTCGCGATTCCTTCGGCGTCGAGAAAGCGCGTACGCGCAGCCATGTCTTGCCAATCCGAGCTGTAGGCGGCGTACCGGTCGAAGGTGCTGATCGTCCCACCCTCCTCCTTTTGCCCATAGCCGCTGAGGATGCCGAGCACTTCCTCGACATCGCGCAGCCTCATCGGCTTGCCGTCCACCACCATCGCTCGCTTGTGGGTCACCGGGTCGGTTGCGATCCTGACGGCGCGCTCACGAAAGCGTGGTTCGACGTGCACCTCGAACAGATCGAGTGGCTCCATGAAGTGGCTGTCCCCATCAACGACGCCAACCATACTGGGTTCCTCCACTGTGCTAATACCTTGTCTCTGTACTCCTGCTACGGGATCGACGGCAACCGAAGCACCTCTCACTACCCCGAGATTCGCTCGACTGGCGTTCTCTCGGTTGTTCGAATCCTGCGAGAGGCTGAATCAGGCGGAGACAACTCGAAGCGGCAGTTGGGTAAATCCAAATACCAGATTGCTTGCGTTCTGGCGCGTTCCTGGTCGCGAACCGGGTGCGATCGTCTCGTAGCGATCGAGCATCGCGTTGAGCGCGACCGTCGCCTCGACTCTCGCCAGAGGCGCACCCAGACAATAATGAATACCGCCGCCGAAGGCGACGTGGCTGCTCCAGTCACGTTGGATATTGAATTGCTCCGCTCCCGCAAATACCGCGGGGTCGCGGTTGGCCGCTCCGAAGCCCAGCGCAACTGAAGTGTGTTGAAAGATTTCGCGCCCGCCTATCTCGGTGTTGCGCCGCACAAAGCGAAACAGGGTTTGCACAGGGCTTTCGTAACGCAGCACTTCTTCGATCGTGGGCTCGACCAGCCACCGATCTTCCCGCACGCGCCGCCATAGCTCGGGCCGGGCGGCAAGAAGATTGAGCATGTTGCCAATCAGGTTGGTGGTGGTCTCATCCGGCGATCAGCAGGAGGACGCAAAAGCCCAGCAGCTCGACCTCTGGTAACCGTTCACCATCGAGTTCGGCTTGGACCAGCGCGGTTATGAGATCCTCGGCGCCCCGCGCTCGTCTCTGGGCCACGACGCGCCCGAAATAGTCGGCCATCTCCATGGCGTTGCGAGTCCGGATGCCCGGTTCGAGGTCGCGCGTGTCCATTGACAGAAACGTATCGCTCCAGCGCTTGAAAGCTACGTATTCTTCCCCGGGAATTCCCATGAGACGCGCAATCACTCTGACCGGCAACGGAACCGCAAGACTGTCCATAACCTCGGCTTCCCCGTCGCCCATCGCCGCGAGCAACTCTTCGGCATTCTGGCGAATCCATGGCTCCAGCTGCGCGACTCTCCGCGCGGTGAAAGCCTTGCTGACCAGGCGCCGTAGCACCGAGTGGCGCGGCGGATCATCCTGGACGAGCGGCAGGCGGGGCACGGGTATGCCGGGAATTTGCGGTGGTTCCGAGGAAAAGGTCTCGTGATCGCGCAATACAGCGTAGACCTCGCGGTGTCGGAGCAGCAGCCAGTTGAACGTCTCGATCTCGGACCCGTCGGGCAAAACAAATGGCATTCGCGCGAGCACTGGCGATTGCTCCCGCCACCTGGAATAAGCCGCATAGGGATCCGCCCAGGTCGCGGACCTGGAGAAATCTTCTACCAATGCAGGTTCGCCGGCGCTCATATCGTTTCCGACATCGTCAGTCTCGCGAAGCATCCCACAATAGCCGCGTTGCACGCGAGTGGCACAAGGTGGGAATACGGCCATCACGGCTCGACCGTCTGGACGCTCACAGATTGGTTGCGTGGCAAGACGCTCAGCGGGCTCAGTGGCGGATTCGCGTCGAGTCCCCAAAGAGAGCGAGTCCCTGCTTTCAGCACGCAAGCACCAGTAAATCGAAGCTCGGCAGGGCTCAGCGAAATCACGTCGCGAAGCGGCTTTCCGGCCTGGTTGCGCTCGGAGGGATGTTGGCCTTTCAGCTTCTGATAGACGAGAAAAGCCGTCGAATCGTGCGCGGCTCAATGGCATTCGCGTCGAGTTGCGATGCGCCCACAAATCGCATCATCCGGGCGAAACCCCTGGCGAGCGCTTCGTGAAACGCCTGGTCACGAAGGGTCTTGCGATCTTCGAACCAGATTCCGCACACCACCAGCGTTTTGCTCGGCCGGTCGAGCCGGAGATCGGTTCGCCCCACGAATTCATCCCCCCAAAGAATCGGCAACGCGTAGTAGCCGTACTTCCGCTGCTCTTCGGGCACATACACTTCCCATTTGTAATCGAAATCGAACAGGGCCCGTGCCCGGTCGCGAGCGGTAACGATGTCGAGAGGAGAGAGCAAGGTAACCTCGTCGAGAGTGGTCGTGTCCAGTGCGCGCCACGCGCGCGGCACCCGGCCAGCGGCGATCTCGCGAAGGTCTTTTGAATCGCCGGCGAGCGCGTAGTGAGGTCCCTTGAGCTCCTCGACCTCTACCGCGACGATGTGGCCGTTGGCGAGCATCTTGTCTCGCCAGTTCGCCAGTTCGCGTGCGGTTACGGGGCGGGCCAGCACGCGTCGTAGCACAGGATTGCCGATGTCGCCGCCGCCTCCGCTGCTCAGGCGATGGAGTCCGTTGAAAGCGATGGTCTTGCGGATAATAAACGCGTCGGCTTCGTCATCACTCGATTCGCGAAGGAGCTCGGCGGGCGCAATTGACTCCGCGAGCCCGTACACGCGCTCGAAGCGTTCGCGATGATGGGTCATTACTTCGCCTATGCGCCACAGATAGTAGAGCGCGACCGCGCTGTCCTTTCGTCCGCGGTAGCTGTCGGTTCGTCGCCGTGTCACCATCGCGAAGTCGCGATTGCTGACCGTGCCCCTGGCCGCAACGACGCGGCGCATCTCCTCGATGGCCTCGCGATGTTTCCTGGTCAGGGCGCGCTTGTACGAGTCGTGAAAGAAAAGGCGGCTCAGGCGATGGTCGTCGCGCTCCCGGCGCATCACGACTCGCCAGTGCGGTAACTCTTCTACCGGGCGTGCCGCGAGCCATCCGCCCCAATCGAAGAACTTGCGCTCCTCGTAACAAATTTTCTCCCAGAGACCGGGCCTGTAGTCGATGACACGGCTGAGAAGCGCGAGATCCTGGCTGCGCGCGACAATCTGCAGCGGGTCGAGCTGGAGATACTCCATCGTGCGCATGGCGAACTCGGTGCCACGACGGCCTCGCCAGCGTCGGCCGGGCCAAAGGCCTTGCCTGCCGAGAATGAAGCGCCGGGCGGCCTCGCGCGAGAGTGTGATGTCCCCCATACGCGGCAGGGAGATAGCGCAGTTCGCACCGCCCGCGCCAGAACCGAAGTTGCCTAGCGGCGGCAGGCGAGCTTCTCCGGCAGCTGCTTCAGCTTCTCGGGGGCGGTGGCGTCTGCTTCCACTTTGGTTCCTTTGAACGAAATTCAGGTTCTCGGCAATTCGCCTGAGCGACTTTGCCTTCTCGTATGCTAACCAGTTGCACTCCTCTTGGTCATATGATTTCGAAACCCGAAGCTCTTAGTGGCAGTGGTCACGGAGTGAAACATCAAACGCAAGTAAGTTGAGACCCGGCAGGGCTCAGCGAATTCACCTCGCGAAGCCGCTTTCCGGCCTGGTTGCGCGCGGACGGATGTTGGCCGAGGCTGACGCTAGGGGGTCGTGCGCTTACATACCCAATTTGCGGCATCATCCACCCTGCCCCCCTGGTAGACCGCCAGGCTGGGGAACGGGCAGAGGGGGAAAGTACGCCCGGCCTGAGGGCCCGCGGGCGCCTCGCCGATTATGCGGTCCGGCGCGACACCGGTTTCAACCCATCCGATGAGTGGGGTCAGCGGGTCGAAATTGTAGGGTCCGGGACCTCCCGAGCAATGGTGCATTCCGGGCACCATGAAAAGCCGCGCGTTGTTTTGGAGCAGCGGGAAACCGCCGCCTAGTGTCTTTGCGACGCCGCTGTAGTAGTCAACGCTCACAAAAGGCGTGAGCGCCGGATCGCTCCAACCGTGGTACATGATCAACTTTCCGCCGTTGGCGAAAAACGGTGACAAGTCGGTATTCTCGCCATTGCCGCCATCTTTCGTTATGACCGCCTGGAGGGTGGCCACATCACCGCTCGTGAAATTGAAACCCAGTGACTGATAGCTCGGGTCGTTAAACACGAAGTATTTCAAAAACTGATCTTGAAACGACCATTGCAACGGTGCGGTGACCAGCGAAGCGGGCGGCTCGCCCCAGGGTTCACCGTCAACCGGACGAAATGTCGGGGTTTCAAAACCCGTGATCCAGAGATCCCAGCCGTCCGGGCCACCCGGGTTGCTCAGGCTATAGCCGGGGTAAAGCTGGGTGCCATCCCCGGCGCGAGCGCCGGCCTGAATCGCCTTGACGGTTGCAACCTGCGCGGCGGTCAGGCAATTCGAGGTAGCCCCGTCCTTGCATTCGATACTGGCTGGATCGAAGTTGCACAGCCTCGGATCCTCAATCAGCCCGTCGACCACGCCGTCGGAAGCGTCACATGCTGCGGTCACCGCTGCGTCAAGGATTGCGACCGCGCTGTTCGACAAATACGAGTCGAAACTCGAAAGCAAGGCCTTATCGTTCCACGTAAAACCCGCGATGGGATCGCTGATGGCGGGATCGCCCGCTACGATGCCCCGGTAATCGGCAGGAAACTTTTGCGCTTCGACCAGCGCTTCACGTCCGCCGGTTGAACATCCTTCAAAGTAAGAAATCGGCGAGCTCCCGTAGTAGCCCGCGGTCAGCGCCTGCACTACTACAGTGCTTGCATGCACGCCCAGGTAGGAGAAATCCACCTGCGCGGCGGTGTTCGGTCGACCGTCCGGGAGCAGCCCCCAGCTGCCATCGAGGGCGGAAAGGCCCTCTTCGCCGGCAATGCCGGCGAAAAACGACTCGTGACCGCTATCAGTATAGGCCGTCGCAAACTGTGCGTTGACACCCCCGTCCACCACGCCTGCGTGAATGTAGCCATTGAATCCTCCGCCTCCAAGGAACAAAAGACGCCTGTTGTAGGTCGCCGGTAAACCGAGTTCGAACTCGACCGTATTTGGCGTCGGTACCTCGGTCGTGATTTCCCCTTTCACATCGCAGAAGGAGACAGGGGTGGAGGTCGGGGTTGCCGAGGTAATCGTGACCCCGAAAGAGGTAATGCTGTCAGCAATCGTTTGCAGGTTCGTCGAGTTGCAGGCCGGCGGGGTCGCAAACACCGGTCGGGGCAGCCCCGCGAGAACAGCCATCCCAAAGGTGATCGCCGTTAGCTGCTTCCAATGGCTTTTCATCGCCTTCCCCAGGCACACACCGGCTCTCCATGTCCCGGGCGGGTCAGCGGCTTTTCGAGCTACTCGGCTTGCGGAGCATCCCCGAGCAACCGCAGACTCTGTCAGTCGCGCGGCCTCTTAAGAAACCTTCGGAACGCCCAGAGTCTAGCAAATTGTATAGGCGTGCAATACACAGAAAACACGCCCATCGAGCCTACGATTCGAGCCGTTGGCTAGTTATTTTTTTGGTGCGATATCGATCCGGTCGTCGAGTCCCATCCCTTTTATCGATGCCTCGAAGCGATCCTGCATGAGGGCGTCATCCTCGTTGAGCTCCCGAGTATAGCAGCAATACTCGAGCTGCATCCCGTTGGGATCCTTGAAGTAAATGGATTTCGCCCAGTCATGATCAACGATTTCGCTGACCTTGACACCCTTGGCGAGCAACTCCGCGCGTTTCTGTTCGAGTCCCGGTACGCTCCCGGTTTCAAACGCGAAATGATAGAAGGCGCTCGGCACGCCGAGACCGCGATTGATGCCGGCATCGTATTCGGCCGGAACACCTGGAACTCCGCGCGCCTCCATGAAGGCGAGCAACTGGTCGCGACCGGTATCGAAGAAGATGTGGCGAATCTTGCCGCCCTCCTTCACCGTGATCGTGTCGCAGCGTACTGGTTTGAAGCCGAGCACGCCCTCGTAAAATTCGCGCGTCTTATCGAGGTCCAGAGTTGACAGCCCAATGTGAGAAAATCCCTTGTGCGACATTAGCTCAGCCTCCTCACCGGATTGCTTCGCTTGTAACATTTGTGCACGGCTGTGGTCGAGATCCGGCGGGGAACTGGTGCACTCGCTGCAGCCGCCGCGGCGGTTATTCGCCGACGCGACCATCAGCAGGGACCTCGTTCTCAAGGAGAACACCCGAGGGTCTTTTGCGCGGCCGGTGAACCCGGCGCACAAAAGACGCCCAGAGAGCACGCACACGAGTCTGGACCCTCCCTTCGAGGTCCTGAAGGTGCGTCGACACGCCGATACGCCTCGCAGTCGCGCGGAGGCGTTGTGTCACACGAAACTGCGTCTC
>Ga0126373_10004593_pt1 | contig 10579 bp, 7 predicted proteins | sample PanSoiMetPlot_11_FD_92545 | JGI IMG/M metagenome (GOLD analysis project Ga0126373, IMG submission 92545) | Tropical forest soil microbial communities from Panama - MetaG Plot_11 | ecosystem: Environmental > Terrestrial > Soil > Tropical forest > Bulk soil | place: Panama | collected 2016-02-17
CGAAACACCTTGTCGAGGCCCACGGCCTCCGCCTCACGCTTCACGGTCGACGATCCCGGCACCACCATGGCGATCACGCGCTCCGCCACATGGCGCCCGCGCACGACCGCGGCGGCGGCTTGGAGGTCCGGCAGGCGGCTGTTGGTGCACGAGCCGATGAAGACCCGGTCGACCGTGAGGCCAGCGAGCGCCATGCCGGGTGCAAGTCCCATATAGTCGAGCGTGCGGCGGAAGGCGCTCTCCTGCCCGGGCGCCGCAAGCTCCGGCACGCGCCCACTGATCCCGACCACCTGGCTCGGATCGGTGCCCCATGTGATTTGCGGCTCGAGCGCAGAGCAATGGAGCATCACCTCGCGGTCGAACACGGCGTCCGAATCACTCGCGAGCGTGCGCCAGTGGGCGAGTGCCGTGTCCCAGGCCGCGCCTTGCGGCGCCCACGGGCGGCCGGCGATCCAGACGAAGGTTTTTTCATCCGGCGCCACCAAGCCCGAGCGCGCCCCCATCTCGATCGACAGATTGCAGAGCGTGAGGCGGCTCTCGATCGACATCGCCTCGACCGCCGTACCCGCATATTCCACCGCATGCCCGCGCCCGCCCGCAACGCCGACCTCGCCGATGACCCGCAGTGCCACGTCCTTGGCGGAGACATGCGGCGCGAGCGCGCCGTCGAGGCGGATGCGCATGCGTTTCGGCCGCTTCAGCGCGATCACCTGTGTGGCCAGGATGTGCTCGAGCTCGGTGGTGCCGCAACCGAACGCGAGCGCGCCCAGACCGCCGACCGTGCAGGCATGGCTGTCGGGCACCGCATGGGTCGCGCCCGGCAGCACCATGCCGAGTTCGGGCGCCACCACGTGCGAGATGCCCTGCTCCGGGTCGTCGATGTCGAAGAGTCGGATGCCGTTCTGCCGACTGCCCTCGCGCATCTCCTGCAGGAATGGCGTGCTCTGCGCGTTGGTGAAGTCGCCGCGGCCGGGTGCAGTCGGGACTGTGTGATCCTGCATCGAGAAGGTGAGATCGGGCCGCCGCACCGGACGACCGGCCTGCGCGAGCTTCTTGAAGGCGTGCGGCGCATGCAGCTCGTGTAGCACGTGCCGGTCGATATAGACGAGATCGCGGCCGTCCGGGCGCGTTGCTACCAAGTGCACATCCCAAATCTTGTCGAAGAGCGCCTGCGCCATGATGCCTCCCTACAACAACCGCGCGGTTCCAGAAAGTCCGCCATTGGCCACGCGGCAATATTATTGCACCTTGCACCCAACCGTGAGCATGCGCCCGTGGGAAGCTCGCAAGAAGCTCAGAGGCCACGCTCGAAGCACCATAAGGCCAAGGGCAAGCAGGGAGGTCTCGGGCCGGGGCAAGGAGCTGATCGCCAAGGGCGAGTACGAGATGGTTCAACAGCAGCCAAGTAATTTATTGTCGGAATCTCAATAACTTGCCCATTTCAGAGACCAGTGCGTTGTCGCTGCTCGGGGGGAGAATCAGGGCGTTTCACACTCACACCCGCAATGGACCGACACCTCCCGACAAGCTTCCGGGCAATCCAGAAAATCGCTACCATTTCACATGAACCGGTGCTCATCCGGGGAATGCTATAAAAACCAATCAGGAGGATAAGCCATGCGCATCGTCGTCTCCAAAATGTGTCTCACCGCGCTCGCGCTCATCGCGTCGGCCGGCATCGCGGCTTCGGAAGAGATCAAGCTGATCAGCGTGGGCGGTGTAAAGCTTGCCCTCGACCCGATCATCGCCGACTTCACCAAGCAGACCGGTCATAAGGTGACCTATACGTCGACCTCGCCGGCGATGGTGTCGCAGAAGCTCGCAGCCGGCGAAGCGTTCGACGTGGTCGTGCAGTCGGCGCCCGCGATGGCGGAGCTTGCAAAAAACAATGGACTGCAGCCCGAAACCCGCAAGCCGGCCGGTCGCGGCGGCATCGGCATGGCGGTGAACCCCTCCTCGCCGGCCCCGGACATCTCGAGCGCCGAGGCGTTTAAGAAGACGCTGATCGCAGCAAAGTCGATCGGGGTCGGTGATCCGACCGTGCCTAACGGCAGCGGCGTCGTGATCCAGCGCATCCTGGCTGCCTCCGGCATCATGGACGCGATCAAACCCAAGGTGAAGGTGGTCGGCCTCGACCCGGGCCAGGAGATGATCTCCAAGGGCGAGCTGGAGCTTGGCCTCATGAACGCGAGCGAGGTGCGCGCGTTCGTGAAGTTCGCCGGCCCGGTCCCGGCGCCGCTGCAGGACTTCACCAACTATGAGGTGGCGCTGACAACCAAGGCCTCCACGTCCGGTGCGGCGCTGTCACTCGCCCAGTTCATCGGCAGCTCGGCCGCCGCCCAGCACTGGAAGACCGCCCGCATGGAGCCGGCCGCGCAGTAGACGCTGTCCTCGATGGAAGGAGCCCGGGTGTTGAGCCCGGGCCCTGTTGTTATTCGCTACTCGAAAGTGAAAGGCCGGACGCGATTTGAGCTACTGGCACTCTCGTTGGTCACGGCTCGCGATCCTCTAGGATCGCCGCGCCGGGTCGGCCTGTCTAGCGACACATATCGCCGGCGGTCGCCTTCTCGCAATACATTACCACCCCCCAAGGAAAGGGCTCGGTAGTCACGTCCTAAAAACTTTGAATCCCACGGTTCATGGTGGGGCTGAGATTACTAGAAGGGAATCTCGTCGTCCAAATCGCCGGCTTTGGGCTGAGGGGCCGCTTCGGCGTCATCGGGCCCTCTCAGTCACCTTCTCTCTAACAGGGTCCAGCGGTCGAGGTCACATCACCGATGAGGTCACATCACCTTTAATGCGGAGCAGAACGAGGCCGCGCTCACCCTGATCACGGCTCATCTGTACATCTGAACGGACGACAACACACACCTGCTGGGGAGAGAGGACATGGCCGAAGACGACAAGCAGCGAGCGCAGGCGACGAAGGAGCCCTTCCTCAACTGGGAGAAGTGGAAGGCCACCCTCAAGGTCCTCGTCTCGAACGTCAAGAAGAACCCCGACACCCGCTGGCAGGACACCGACGAGGGGATCGACCTCATGACCCAGCTCCATGTAGAGTTGTCGGAGATAGGAGACGGCTACGACGCCCTCATGTTCACCCTGGTGATGCAGGAGCTATCCGACTACTACCAAGAGCTCCTCGACCTGTTCAGTGAGTCGGACAAGCTAAGGAGGGAGAAGGAGAAGCTGGAGCGGGTCGGACTCAGCATCAAGGCGATCCTGGAAGCTCACTCGTTTTCGAGCGATCCGCAGAAGAAGTGACACGCGGTATTTGGCTCGACTTTCCCGTAAGGCTCTCACCGACGGCCGCGTCCCTCCAGAGGCGCCCTCCGCGTCGCCGTCGAGCAGCCTCAGGCTCTATGTTCGCTCCGGAGAAACCCGACAGACCTAGGTCGTGGAGACGGAGCTTGGTGTCGCCAGACCGTGCTTCCTGGCATACTCCTTGGTCCGGTCCACTTGACGCGGAGGCTGTCGCCACGAGTCGGTCGCGGACTGCTGAACCTGACGTAGGAATAGGCTATCTTGCCCATGCCGGACCCGCGACACGCCATAACGGCGGGTGGTCGTTGGGAATCACCATAAAGCTGTTTGGAAAATAGGTCAAAAACTTGTGTCTACTTTTGACGAAGCTACCATTCGGTGGTGGTCGTGGGCCGGCCCGGTCCTGGCGCCGCTGCAGGACTACACGCATTACGACGCGGCGCGCTTGGCAGGAACCGCCAACAAAGACGCCGCCGCGGCGTTCCTGACATATGGGACCGGACCCGCAGCCGCCAGCGGCCTGGAAGGCCGCGAGTAGCGATTCAATGTGATGTGCCCGCGCAATTGATCGCATGCCATCGACCCTCGAGGGGGCCGATCGAGGGCCAGGAGCGGACCGCGCAGGAACTTCAGGAGAGCCCAAGTTGGACGCGCCGGCCTCAATCGAGATTGCGAAGCACACGCTACTTTCCGGCAGCCTCATCCTGGCCATCGGTACATTTACCGGTCTCATCGCAAAAAAGGCGAAGGTTCCCGATGTTGCCGCCTTTCCCATCGTCGGGATAATGATCGGCCCCGCGGCTCTTGGCCTGATCGATATCAAGGCTGATTCGGCGCTCAACCAGATCATCCTTCTATTTGGCGCCAGTTACATTCTGTTCGACGGCGGCGCCTCGCTGCGTTTCAGCGTCCTCAAGCAGGTCTGGATCACGATCGTGCTGCTTGCCACGGCGGGCGTGGTGCTGACGGCGGCCGTCACCGGCCTGGCGGCCTACTACGCATTGGGAATTCCCTTGGTCGTGGCGCTGTTGCTCGGAGCGACCCTCGCCTCGACAGATCCTGCAACGCTGGTCCCGATCTTCCAGCAGGTCAATATTCGCGAGCGAGTGGCACAAACGGTGGTAAGCGAATCGGCGTTCAACGACGCCACGGGGGCGATCACCACCTTCGGCGTGCTGGCGGTCGCCACGGGAACCGGCGAGTTCTCACCAATGTCATCCTTGCTTGACTTGCTGCAGCAATTGGTCGTCGGCATCTTTGCCGGTGCGGCTTTCGGGTACCTGGCCGCACTGCTCATCGCCCATGAACGATGGGCATTCCTCGCGGAGTACGCACCCATGGTGACGCTTGCGGCCGTCATCGGCGCCTATTTCGCGGCTGACAGTCTGCAAGCCAGCGGCTTCACCGCGGTCTTCGTTTTCGGTATCATGCTCGGAAACCAGGAATCGTTCGGCTTCAAGATGGGGGCCGAAGAGGCGAAGAGGCTCGATGACTTTGCGGCGACCACTGCATTCATGATGCGCCTGTTCATCTTCACCCTGCTTGGCACGCAGGTGAACTTTGGCCTTATGGGTCAATATCTGGGGGGCGGCATTGTCGTCGTTGCTGTCTTTATGCTGGTTGCCCGTCCGCTGACCGTCTTTGCGTGTGCCCTGCCGGACCGCCGGGCGCGATGGAGCTTCAACGAGCTGCTGTTCATGTGCTGGACCCGCGAGACTGGCGTCATTCCGGCCGCGCTTGCCGGCTTGTTGCTCGGCATGAAAGCGCCCGAAGCCGCCATGATCGCGTCGGTCACCTTCATTGCCATTTTGGCAACGATCTTGATACAGGCACCGACAACGAGGTGGCTGGGGGGTAGGCTGGGACTTTTGGCGCCAAGCAAGCCGCGTTGATCGAGTTGTTTTATCTCGGCGCCGCGCGGATAATCGGAAACGGTATCGGGCGCCTCGGATAGAATCGGATTGACCCAGATGATTCCAAGGCCGGAGCCATGAGCGGGTTGCAGCGGCTGGCGGACGGCCTGAGCGAGATCGTGGATTTCGCCGGCCGCGCGGCTTCCTGGCTCTGTCTTCCACTGGTCCTGCTGCTGTTCCTGCAGCTACCGCTGCGCGACATTGTGCACGGCGGCAATAACACCGACAACGACTTCGGCCAGATCGTCTTCGCCAATTTCTTCATGATGGGCATTCCCTACGCGATGCGTCATGACGCCCACGTCCGGCTCGACATCTTCCATCAGCATTTCAGCCCGCGGTGGCGTGCGATCATCGAGCTCGCCGGCACGGTGCTGCTCACGCTGCCATGGCTGGCGCTGCTCGGCTGGTATGCGCTGCCGATCGTCCTGAACTCGCTGCGCCAGACCGAGAAATTCGCTGAGACCTTCACGCCGGGCTATTTCATCCTCAAGCTCGGCCTGCTCTTCTTCGTGGTCCTGGTCGCATTCCAGGCGCTCGCGAACATCATCCGCGCCGGACTCGCTCTGGCGGCGCCGCGCCTGGGAGACACGCGCTGAGCTTGGGATTACCGCCATCGGAGCCCGGAGCGCTCGGGCTCGCGATGTTCGCCATCGCATTCGCGCTGTTGCTGCTCGGATTCCCGGTCGCCTTCACGCTGGTGGGCACCGCAATCCTCATGGCAGCACTGGGTTCGCTGCTCGGCGTGTTCGATTTCCATCTGCTCTCGGCGCTGCCGCTGCGCGTCATCGGCCTGATGGAGAACGATCTGCTCCAGGCGGTACCGCTGTTCCTTTATCTGGGCGTGGTGTTGGAGCGCTCGACGCTGGCGGCCGATCTGCTCGAAGGCATCAGCGGCCTTTTCGGCGCCCGCGCCGGCGGCATCGGCATCGCGAGCTTCATCATCGGAGCACTGTTCGCGCCGATGACCGGTGCGGTTGGCGCCACGGTGCTGACCGTCGGGCTCCTGGCGCTGCCGAGCATGCTCGAGGCCGGCTACGACAAGCGGCTGGCGAGCGGCATCGTGTGCAGCGCCGGCACGCTCGGGACCATCCTGCCGCCCTCGATCGTGCTGATCCTGCTCGCAAGCTTCATGCAGAGCGCGACCGTCGAAGCGCAGCTGGCGCGCGGCGAGACGGTGGTCAATCCGCTCACCATCGAAAACCTCTATCTGGGCGCGTTCGGCCCGGGCGTGCTGGTGCTGGGGCTGGGCGTCGCCTATGTGGCGCTGGTGGCCTACTTTCGGCCGGAGCGATGCCCGCCCGCGCCGGCGGTGTTGGCGCATCCGCCCTCGCTCGGCGCGCTGATCTTCCGCCTGTTCGTGCCGCTGGCACTTATCGTGGCGCTGCTCGGCGCCATCATCACCGGAATGATGTACACGGTCGAGGCTGCGGCCAGCGGCGCCATCGGCGCCACGCTCTACGCGCTGGCGCGCCGGCAGCTCACGCTCCACCGCCTGGCCGAGACGGTGCAAAGCGTGATCAAGCTAACCGCCATGGTGTTCATGCTGCTGATCGGCGCCACGACATTCTCGCTGGTGTTTCGCGGCTTCTCGGGCGACGTTTATGTGACCCATCTGCTGTCCTCGCTGCCGGGTGGCACCATCGGCCCGGTCGCCGTGGTGATGGCCGTATGCTTCGGCCTCGGCTTCTTTCTCGACGCGCTCGAGATCATCTTCCTGGTGGTCCCGATCGCGATGCCGCCGCTGCTGTTCCTCGGCGCCGACCCGGTCTGGCTCGCAGTGCTGACGGCAATCAACCTGCAGACCAGCTTTCTGCACCCGCCCTTCGGATTCGCGCTGTTCTTCATGCGTAGCGTCGCGCCCAAATCGATCTCGACGGGCGACATCTACTGGGGGGTCGTGCCCTTCATATTCGTGCAGCTGATTGTGCTGGGACTGGTCTGGGCCCAGCCGGCCCTGGTCACCGCGATTCCTGCGGCCTGGAACACCGCCACGCCCAGCCGGGCGGGCCCGGGCGGCCCCTAACCCTGCGTCAACTGGCCTGCATTGACACGGGGGAATCGGACTTGGGCCTGGCGCGCGATCGTGTATGATCGCACGCTCAGCCAAAGCCTTGCAAATCAAATCAAACAAATCAGAGCGGGAGGACCTTCGATGAATCGGCGGAAATTCTTGGTCGCCGGCGGCGCCGGCTTGGCCACCAGCGCCCTCGCGGCTCCGGCAATCGCGCAATCGGCGCCGACGCTTCGGTGGCGCCGAATATCTCGCCAAGCGCGTCGCCGAGATGACTGACAACAATTTCCAGATCCGCGTCTTCGCCGGCGGCGAGATCGTGCCTGCGCTGCAGGTGCTGGACGCGGTTCAGAACAACACGGTCGAGATGGGCCACACAGCCAGCTACTATTATGTCGGCAAGGACCCGACCTTCACCTTCGACGCCACCGTGCCCTTCGGCATGAACTATCGGGTTATGAATTCGTGGCTGCGCGAAGCCGGCGGCCAGCAGCTGCTGAACGACTTCTTCAAGGACTTCAACATCCTGCCGATCCCTGCCGCCAATACGGGGACGCAGGCGGGCGGCTGGTGGCGCAAAGAGGTCAATACGGTCGACGACCTCAAGGGCATCAAGTTCCGCATCGGCGGCTGGGGCGGCGCGGTCCTGACCAAGCTCGGCGTGGTGCCGCAGCAATTGGGCGGCGCCGACATTTATCCGGCGCTCGAGAAGGGCACGATCGACGCCGCCGAATGGATCGGCCCCTACGACGACGAGAAGCTCGGCTTCTACAAGATCGTCAAATACTACTACGCTCCCGGCTGGTGGGAGGGACAGACCAACCTGTCGCTCTATGTCAACCTCGGACAGTGGAACACGCTGCCGCCGGCCTACAAGTCGATCGTCCAGAACGCCGCCGCCGAGGCCAACAACCGGGTGCTCGCCGCCTACGACTTCCTCAACCCGCAGGCGCTCAAGCGCCTCATCGCCAATGGGACGCAGCTGCGGTTCTGGTCGAGGCCGATCCTGGACGCGTGCTTCAAGGCGTCCCGTGAACTCTACGCGGAAGAATCGGCGCGAAACCCGAAGTTCAAGAAGATTTATGAGCCGTGGTCGGAATATCTCGCCGCGCAGGACGAATGGATGCGCGTCGAAGAGCAGCAATTCGACAACTACATGTACGCCAAGGTCGGTACAAAGAGCTGACCGGCCGTTCCCGGCGAACGCGAAGCCCTGCTGCACACGGCGGGGCTTTTTTCACGAGCCACGCCGCTACCTGAAGTCGGGTGGCGGGCTGCTGTCCGGCGGGGGCGGTGCCTCGAAATGGATCGTGTTCGGGTTGATCCCGGTGCCCTTGTCGAGCACGCCGGTCACCATGGTCGGGAACGCGATGACGATGCCGACCATGATGACCTGAATGATCACGAAGGGGATGACGCCCCAATAGATCTGCCCTGTGGTGAGCGGCGCCAGCCGCTTGCCGGTCACGCGGTCGGTATATTCCTCCTTGGGGGCCACGCTGCGCAGGTAGAACAGCGCATAGCCGAAGGGCGGGTGCATGAATGAGGTCTGCATATTGACGCCCAACAGCACGCCGAACCAGATCAGATCGATACCGAGCTTCGCTGCTACCGGGCCCAACAGCGGCACGATGATGAAGGCGAGCTCGAAGAAATCGAGGAAGAACGCCAGCACGAAGGCGAGCGCATTGACGACGATCAGGAACCCGATCTGGCCGCCCGGCAGGCTGATCAGCAGGCTCTCGACCCAGAGATCACCATTGACGCCGCGGAACACCAGGCTGAATACGGTCGAGCCGACCAGGATGAACATGACGAACGAGCTGAGCTTGGCGGTCGTGTCCATCGCCTGCTTCAGGAGCTTCAAGTCGAGCCGGCGGTTGACGAAGGCGAGGATGAGGGCGCCCGCCGAGCCCATGGCACCACCCTCGGTTGGGGTGGCGATGCCGAGGAAGATCGTGCCGAGCACGAGGAAAATCAGCGCCAGCGGCGGCATCATGACGATCACGACCTGGCGCGCGAGCCGGCTCAGGAGCTGCAGGTTGAGGTACTTGTCGGCCAGCGCCGCGATATACGCGACGCCACCCACCAGTGCACATGCCCAGATCGGATGAAAGATCTCGTAGGCGGCGAGGCTATAGGCGGCCGCGACCGCCAGCACGACTACCGCAAGGAGCGAGGCGTAGCCGGCCTTGCCGCTCGACTCGCGGACCGTGATGGCTTCGAGCGGCAGCGCCGGCATGAGACGCGGACGGACGATCGAGACGACGAAGACCCACAGCGCGTAGAACGCGGCGAGACCAAGGCCGGGAATGAAAGCGCCCTGATACATGTCGCCGACCGAGCGACCGAGCTGGTCGGCCATCACAATCAGCACCAGGCTCGGCGGAATGATCTGCGCCAGCGTGCCCGAGGCTGCGATCACGCCCGCCGCCACGCGCCGGTCATAGCCGTAGCGCAACATGATCGGTAGCGAGATGAGGCCCATCGAGATCACCGACGCCGCGACCACGCCGGTGGTCGCCGCCAGCAGCGCGCCCACGAAGACGACCGCATAGGCAAGGCCCCCGCGGATCGGCCCGAACATCTGGCCGATGGTGTCGAGCAGATCCTCGGCCATGCCGCTGCGTTCCAGGATCAGGCCCATGAAGGTGAAGAACGGGATCGCCAACAGCGTGTCGTTCGACATGATGCCGAAGACGCGCTGCGGCAGCGCCTGGATGAGCTCCGGGCCGAGCAGGCCGTAGTGGATGGCGATAGCGCCAAAAAGGAGCCCATTCGCAGAGAGCGAGAACGCGACCGGGTAGCCGATCATCAAGAGGATGATGAGCATCGCAAACATCAGCGGCCCGATATTGGCGATGATGAATGCGCTCATCGCTCCTCCCCCTCCACCAGGTCGTGCGGGGTCAGCTCGTCCTCGCCATGGACATGATGCGGCGTCGGATCGGGGATGAGATTCATCAAAAAGGCCGCGCGCTTGATGATCTCGGAGACGCCTTGCAATGCGAGCAGGCAGAACCCCACGGGGATCATCAGCTTCACCGGCCAGCGCAGGAGGCCGTTGGCGCTGGGCGAGGTCTCATGCAGCGCGAAAGATTCGGTGAATACTGGCCACGCCAGCGCCATGACCAGGATGGCGATCGGCAGCAGGAAAAACAGCCCGCCCAGCAGGTCGATCCAGGCGCGGGTGCGCGGCGACAGGCGGCTATAGAAGATGTCGATGCGAACGTGCTCGTTCCTGAGCAGCGTATAGCCGGCACCGAGCAGAAAGAAGCTCGTGTAGAGATACCATTGCAGCTCGAGCCACGCATTGGAGCTGTAATCGAAAATATAGCGCACCACCGCATTGCCGGAGCTGACCAGCACCGCGGCCAGCCCCATCCAA
>Ga0126373_10004595_pt1 | contig 10577 bp, 8 predicted proteins | sample PanSoiMetPlot_11_FD_92545 | JGI IMG/M metagenome (GOLD analysis project Ga0126373, IMG submission 92545) | Tropical forest soil microbial communities from Panama - MetaG Plot_11 | ecosystem: Environmental > Terrestrial > Soil > Tropical forest > Bulk soil | place: Panama | collected 2016-02-17
CGCGCGCAGCACCGAATCGATCAAGTACGTCGTGGTCGTTTTGCCGTTCGTTCCAGTCACCCCGGTCAGCATTAGACGCTCGTCCGGCTTGTCATAGAAGTTTTTCGACACGACGGCCAGCGCCTGCCGGCCATGCTCGCATTCGATCCAGGTTCCTTGAAATTCCGCCGGTCCCGGCAGCTCGCTAACTACCGCGACCGCGCCTCTGGCCATCGCCTGCTTCGCGAACTGGCGGCCATCGGCATGCGCGCCCGCGAAAGCAAAAAATAGAAACCCGGGCTCGACTCTGCGCGAGTCATACTCCAACCCTGTTACCTCTTTCTTCCTCGATTCCGCGGGAAAAGCCGTCCTGAGCTTCACGCCATTCAAGATGGCTTCGAGCGTCATCGTCCAAATTGAATCCGCACGCTGCGGCCCACCGGCAAGACTTCACCCGGCTCCGGGATCTGAGCCCGCGCGATCCCGCTTCCAATGAACTCCACCGGGATCCCCAGTGCGGCCGATTCTTGAATCACGTCTCGTACCGTCTTTCCTTGAAAATTCGGTACTCGAGGGGCATCGCTCACCGGAGTTGCATAGCTCACATGTACCGGAATGGCTGGACCGGCCGAAAAAATCCGCTGGTCCAACGCGACTTTTGCGGCGGCTGCCGGTTCATCGCCGGCGGTCACGGCATCTCCCGGCTGGACCAGCGGGGGAGGGATGGAAGAACCCACGTCGACGATCGCCACGTCGCTTACATCGGCCTGATCGTCCTCGGTGGCGGGCAGCATCTCGGGCAAGTCCTTGGGCACATCTTGAATTCGAAGCGCGGCCGCAGCCACTTCGCGAAACACGGGGGCCGAGACCGGTCCCCCGTAGCCGGACAGGCCAGCGGTTCCGTTAATTGTTACTACCACCACAACAGCAGGATTCGTCACTGGTGCGAAACCCATGAACGACGCGTTATACAGATGCGTGTACTGGTGAAGATGGTTGTCATAAATCTGCGCGGTTCCGGTCTTGCCGGCCGATGTGTAGCCTAGAATCCGAGCGTACCTGTGCGCGGTGCCGTAGGGCTTGATCACGACGCCTTCCATCATGCGGCGCATCGTAATTGCCGTTTCCGGCTTCAATACGCGGATCGGCTTGGCAACTGGCGTATCCAAGGTAAGCCTCGGACGGATAAGGTTGCCGCCGCTTGCGATCACCGAACACGCCTGCGCGAGCTGCACCGCCGTGACACCCACTTCGTGGCCCATTGAAACCGAGGCGAGCGATCCGATCGCGCCTTTTCCCGACGGAAGCCGGCGTACCATGCCGGACGATTCACCAGGGAGCGGCAGACCGGTTTTCTTGCCGAACCCGAACTGCCGGACGTACTCGAGCAGCCTGGGTCCCACCGTCAGGCCGATGTTGATCGCGCCGATGTTGCTCGAACGCGCCAGCACGTCTTCCATCGATAGTTCCCAATAGCGGTTGTGATCGTGAACAGTGCGCCCGGGCAGGACGATCTTGCCGCCGCCACAGTTGATGATGCTATCGGGACGAAGCCGCGTGCATTCGAGCGCCGCGGAAAGTGTGATCACTTTGAAGACCGATCCCGGCTCGAAGGGAGCGGCCACGGCCAGATCCTCGCGCGCCGCCGCCTCTTTGTCTTTCAGCGACTCGTTGGGATCGTAGGTTGGATAGTTTGCATAGGCCAGAATGTCGCCGCTGCGCGCGTCCATCGCAACTACGCTGCCCGAATGAGCATGGTGCTGATCTACCATTTTCGCGAGTTCTTTTTCGGCGACGAACTGGATACTTGAATCGATGGTGAGATGAATATCCTCGCCCGGCTGCGCTTCGCTCTGCGTAGTCGACTGGAAACCGCGCCTCTGCACGTCTTCGGTGAGCAGCATCTCGCCATCGTGACCTTGCAGCCGGTCGTTCAACGCCTGCTCGACGCCGGCGTTGCCGTTCTCTTCAAAGTCGACCCCGCCCAGAAGGTGTGCGGCCAACGTTCGGTTGGGGTAGAAGCGCTGGTTCTCCGTCCGATATTCGATCCATTCGAGCTTCAGCCCGCGCAGCCGGGCTGCCTCTTGCGGTGCAACACGGCGCTTGATCCACAAAAAACCTCGCCGATCTTCGAGCGCAGTCTTCATCCGGTAGAGAAGGTCGCCGTGATCCAGATTCAAGATCTTGGAAAGAATGTCGGATGCCACGGCGATATCCGGCACGCGCAAGGGATTGACGCACACCGATTCGACGGGCAGGCTCATGGCAAGACGCTCGCCATGCCGGTCGAGTATCATGCCGCGCGGTGCTCGCACCTCCACTCGCCGCTGTTGCTGCTGCTGCGCGAGAGTCTTATATTTCCCGTGCTGGACGACCTGGAGCTGTACCAGGCGAGCGACGATTAGGAGAGCCCAGACGAATGCCACCCGGGCAAGTAGGTGCACGCGTTTCGTTGCCAGAGTATCCATGGGCAGCTCCCATAAATGGCATTACTTGGCGGCGAGCGCCGCGCTGGACTTTGCCGGATCTGCGTCCGACTTGGCGAGGATCGCGTCGGACTTGGTGTCCAGGTAAACCACATTCTCCGGAGCCGGATCGACGAACTGCTGCATTTTCGCGAGTTCGGCCAGGCGAGCAGGGCTGATCAACTTGGCTTCCTCAAGCTCGAGCGCGGCGCGGTCGAGCTGCAAGCGCGACCGCTCCTGACGTAGGGCTTCCATGCGGTAGCCCGCCATCAGGTCGTAGAGAGTCGGGAGGAGAAGAGTGATCACCAGCGTCGCGAAAACGAACGAATATCCGATCATCCGCCAGCAGGCCTTGCGGGCGGCCGGATCCGCCGTGCGTACGACGCGCGAATTGTCGATGTGCTTTACGCGGAAATACACATCTTCGTTGGGAAATTGGGGGACCGCGAATTGATCCTCCATTTCCAGAGCGCGCGCGGGCGCGGGAACCGGCTGCGTGCGGTCAGCAGTTGTGAATCGGTCGAGTATGGGTGCCAGGGTTGCCATGATTCGTTTCGATGCTCGCCTAAGTTATCTCCACGGCCCGTAGTTTCGCGCTTCGGGACGGAGGATTGCGTTTCACTTCTTCCGGCGCAGGTTTGACGACGTGCTTGGTGAGCAGGATGCCTCTACCCTCGCGCGCCAGCGCCTGAAAACTTCGTTTCACTTTTCGGTCTTCGAGCGACATGAATGTCAGGATGACGATTCGGCCTCCGCTCTCGACCAAGTCCGGTGCGATACTGAGCAGCCGATCGAGTTCGGCTGGCTCGTCGTTGACCGCCATACGCAGCGCCATGAACGTCTGCGTAGCGGGATGGATCTTGCTCGTTCGGGGCACGGCCGCTTCGATCACACTCGACAGTCGCTGTGTCGAGTGGATCGGCCGCGCCCGAACGATTGCTCTGCTGATTCTCCGCGACCTCCTTTCTTCGCCGAGTTGATAAATCAAGTCGGCTAATTCCTTTTCGGATGCCTGATTCACAATGTCGTCGGCGGTCATGGTCTGGCCGCGATGCATACGCATGTCCAACGGCCCATCCACCGACAACGAAAATCCGCGCTCCGGCGCCGTGAGCTGGTAGCGGCTGACACCCAGGTCGGCCAGCAAACCTTGCACTTTCTCGACGCCCGCTTCCTTCAGCGCTCCCCATAGCTCGCCGAACGTTCCACGATGCCAGCGAATCCGATCCGCCCATTGCCCGGTGTTCCTGCGCGCCTGATCGAGCGACTCGGCATCGCGATCGTTGGCAATCACAAAACCAGTAGTCAACCGCTCGGCGATGGCGCCCGTGTGGCTTCCGAGTCCCGCGGTCGCATCCAAAAAAATGCCGTCCGGTCGCAGAGCGAGGTACTCCAGGCACTCCGCGAGCATTACCGGAACGTGCATACATAGCCGCTATTTGAAACCGTTCATCTTGGCCGTCTTCAGCTTGTTGGCCAGTCCTTCTTGCGCCTGCCGCTTGCGGGCTTCGTACTCGGCGCTCGAATAGATGCTGACGAAGCTCGGCGAACAATCCAACCGCACTTCCTGATTCTCCAGAGCTAGCGTGCGCCGAAGGTCGGTCGGCAACATGACGCGGCCCTGCGGATCGATTTTTCCGTCCGCTCCAAAATCGTTGGCCATGAACGCGAGCGCTTCGGCGGCGTCCGGGTCTTGCTTGGCCAGATCTTCGAGCACTTTTTCGTTGTCCTTCCACACCGAAATCGGGTAGATTTTAGCTATGCGACCGTCGAGGCTTGTCACGAAAAGCTTCTCGTCTCCAAAACCAGTAAGGAACGTCTGGATATCAACAGGAAGCTTAAGCCTGCCCTTTTCGTCCACGTGTGCTGCAAAAAAACCACGCGGAGGCTCGCCCGCTGCCGGTTTTTGGATCTCGTCCACCACTTTTTAGCACTTTCGACCACTTTCGGCCTTGAAATGAGTTTGCCCGACCCGTTTGAAAAATGCAAGTCTTTTTTCAGATTAGGTTAGGAACCAGAATGAGTTAGGCTGTCCACCACCATTGGTGGGGGCCTCGGGCGTGTGGTGTACTGCCGGTAATGCTGAGGCCGCTAATCGCTGCCTGAGTGCACCCCGACCGCGGCGGAGTCGGCTCTCACTCCGCCCCAGCCTGCCTTTTTTCTGGCTTGAGTGTAAGACGGATTATAGAAGAGGCGGCCATCGTCTTGACGGCCATGTTCGAATCTGACAGGGATGTCTCGAGCCTGGGAACCGACTCGGCTGCAGTTCCGCATTTGCCCAAACCTTTGGCGGCGGCAGCGCGGACGGCCCAACTCTTCTCGTACGTGAAGGCCCAATCGAGGAGGCGTACAGTCTCGGTGTCGCATTGTTCCGTCAAGACGGAGATGGCGAGCGTGCGGCCGGGAGCGGTAGCGTTGTCTTTGAATGCCTGTTCCGTCGCGACGATACCTAGGTTGAATGGACCGAGCACGGCTCCGGAGGCTTCCTTGAGACCGAGGATCGCCATTCCTTTCGGGTCGTGCACTTTTCGCTGGGCTTTGCGGCCCATGCCGTTGACGATGCCCTCGGTTGTTTTCTGCTGTCCGGTCAGGACGTCTTCGATCAGGCCGCGGCCGGTCTTGTCGCCTAGGTCCCAAAGCGCTTTGGCTGCGGCGAATTGCACCTCGCCTTCGGGATCCTCGAGCGCGGCTTTCAGCGCACGGATCGACTCGATAGCTTTCATCTGTCCGAGCACGGCAGCGGCGGTTTGACGAATGAGCGGATCGTTTTCGTCCCTGAGAGCTTGTTCGACCAGCTCCCGTCCACGCGCTGTGTTTCCGATCGCGCCGATGGCAGTGAGCGCCTGGCGGTGCTTGTCAACATTTTTCTCGGTGAGGCCTTGTTTGAGGACCTGCCAAGCGCTTTGCTCGGGCTGGGCTTGGGAGGGAATTGCGGTTGCGAGGACGGCTGTGGCGAGAACCGTGAACGAAAGCTTAGCGGACATACCTTCTCCGAATCTGGAATAGAGGCGGAAAACGGATAGTAACACCGTTAGTTTCCCGAAGTTCTTTCGACGCGTCCCAAGCCGGTCCAAGGCCACCGAGACGGCCGACATTGACACAACCAGCTCGCTATCGTAATCTCTCGCTGTGACGCGTAGCAGCCAGCCGACACTGTGGCAGCGCTGGGTTCTCCATCCTAAACAGGTCTGGGTGCGAAAGGCGCTTTTTCAAGTGCACTTGTGGAGCGGCATCACACTTGGGCTGTATGTCTTCATGATCAGCGTGACCGGTAGTATCCTCGTTTACCGGAACGAACTTTACCGGGAGGCTACACCGCAGCCGATCGTCTCCGTGAGTTCCCTGAGACGATTGACCGATGACGGGCTCAAGACAGCCGCCGTAAGTGCGTATCCGGGCTATCGAGTCGTGAATGTCGAGCGGGCGCTCGATCCCGAGCAGGCCGTGGATGTATGGTTGCGTCGAGGCGTTGAAGTCAAGAAGCGGTTATTCGATCCGCGGACTGGCGCCGACTTGGGCGATTCCGTTCCGACCGGAATCCGGCTGGTATCGCAGCTCATGGACCTGCACGATAATTTGTTCGCCGGCGAAACTGGCCGAGCCGTGAACGGCGCGGGCGCGTTTGCCGTCTTGGTGCTGGCGTCGACGGGATTCGTGATCTGGTGGCCGGGCATCAGGAGCTGGCGCAGAAGCCTGACGCTGCATCGCGGCGCGGGATGGAAACGGACGATCTGGGATTTACACAGCATGGCCGGGTTCTGGAGTCTGGCGTTCACGCTGGTGTTCGCCTTGAGCGGCGCTTATCTTTGCTTTCCTCAGCCGGTTCAGGATTTCGCCGACCGGATCGAGCCGCTGACTACAGGGAACGCGGGCGAGCGAATCGGCGATCGCGCGATCTTTTGGCTCTCGACGCTCCATTTTGGGCGCATCCTCGGCATCGGGATTTTCTGCGGGGGACCCGGCATTTGCGATCAGATGGTGAAGGCGATCTGGGCGACCTTCGGGATGGCACCGGCGTTGATGTTCGTCACGGGCGCGATCATGTGGTGGAATCGCGTGCTGCGGCCACGGTGGCTGAGCGCGAGGCGGACGGAAATCGAGCGGGCGGGATTGCCCGAAGTACGCGCGTCGTGACGCCTACTCTTTTGGCGCGATGCCGAGGGCTTTCATTTTCCGGTAGAGATTGCTGCGCTCCAGGCCTAACACTTCGGCAGTCCGAGTTACATTGCCCTTGGTTTCGTCCAGCGTCTTAAGGATGTATTCGCGCTCGACCGCCGCGCGGACCTCGTGTAGACTCCCGAAGCGCTCGGGCACGCGCTCGAAGACGGCACGCTTTGCGGGATTTAGCGGTATGTGGCGCGCGTCAACGCGCACCTGAGGATTCATGATGACGATGCGCTCCATCAGATTCCGCAGCTCACGGACGTTTCCCGGCCAGCGATGCTCCTGGAGCGCGGCGAATGCTTCGGGCGTCAGTTCTTTCGGCTTGCGGCCGTAGGCCATTGTGAACTCTTTGAGGAAATGATCGGCCAGCAGCGGAATATCTTCGAGACGCTGGCGCAGCGGCGGGACATAAAACGGAATCACGTTCAGGCGATAGAACAGGTCCTCGCGAAAGTTGCCGCGCTCGATTTCGTCTTCGAGATTCTTGTTCGTGGCGGCGATCACGCGAACATCGACCTGGATGGAAGTGTCGGCTCCGAGCGGCTCGAAGCGCTGCTCATCCAGCGAGCGCAAAACCTTGGCCTGGGTCTTCAGGCTCATATCGCCGACTTCGTCGAGGAAGAGCGAGCCGCCGTCGGCCTTTTGTAGCTTGCCGGTTTTGTCGTCGAGCGCGCCGGGGAAACTCCCCTTGCGATGGCCGAACAGCTCGCTTTCGATTAAGTCTTCGGGGATGGCGGCGCAGTTCACTTCGACGAACGGCTCGGTTGCGCGGGCACTGAGCGAATGGATGGCGTGTGCGACCAGCTCTTTGCCGGTGCCGCTCTCGCCATAAATCAGAACACGGCCGTTGGTGGCGGCCATCAACGCGAGCTGTTGGCGGAGCGCCTTCATCGGCACGCTCTCGCCTATGATCTGGAGCTTGAGGCGGCCGTCCTCTTTATACCGCTCCAGCTCGATCTGCAAGCGATGTTGCTGGAGCGCATTCTTGACGGCGAGCGACGCCTTCTCGATGGTGAGCGGCTTTTCGATGAAATCAAAGGCACCCAGCTTGGTGGCCTTCACGGCGGTTTCGATCGTGCCGTGGCCGGAGATGATTACGACCACCGGGCGGATAGCGAAGGTCAGCTCCTGAATGCGCGCAAGAGTTTCGAGGCCGTCCATGCCGGGAAGCCAGACGTCGAGAAGCACCAGCTCATAGGGCGTGCGGTTGAGCTCCTCCCAGCACTCTTCGCCGCTTGCGACGCTATGAGTCTCGTAGCCCTCGTCTTCGAGCACACCGGCGAGGGACTGACGAATGAGCGGCTCGTCGTCGACGATCAAGATGCGGGCGGACCTCACAAGCGGGCGTCTCTCATGGAAACTTCCATTTTCAATTCGTGTTCGGTGCCGGAGTCGCGCTCAGAGGCGCTCAAGGTGGGCAGATCTACGATGAAGCGGGCGCCGGCCGGGCGATTGTCTTCGACACGAATGGCGGCTTCATGATCGGCGAGGATGCGGTTAACGATGGCGAGGCCGAGACCGGTCCCGCGGCCTTTGGTCGAGAAATAAGGCAGGAACAGCTTTTCTTTTTCGTCGCGTGAGACTCCGCAGCCGGTGTCGGCTACGATCAGCTCGACAGAGTCGGCGTCCGTGGCGCGGGTAGCGACGTAGAGCTCTTTGACGAGCGAATCCTGCATAGCTTCGGCGGCATTGTCGACCAGATTCACCACGGCACGCTTGAACTGCTCCGGGTCGACTTTTACGAGTGGGAGATCTTCGGCGAGATTGCGTTGCAAATCGATTCCAGTGAGGCGTCCATCGAAGACCGCCAGCGCGTTCCCCACTACTTCGTTCAGGTCGCAAGGCACGGGCTGCGCAGCGGGAAAGCGCGAGAATTGGGAGAATTCGTCCACCAGGGCACGGACAGTTTCCACCTCGCGCGCGATCGTGGCGGAGCATTCCCGCAAGATGCGCTCAGTGCCAGGAGCCTGTGAGGCGCGATCTAAGTGTCGGACGATGCGGTCGGCGCAAAGGGCGATGGGCGTGAGCGGATTCTTGATTTCGTGCGCGACCCGGCGAGCCACTTCGTGCCAGGCGGCTGCTTTTTGAGCGCGCAGCAGCTCGCTGGTATCTTCGATCACCAGAACGAATCCCGAGCTGCGCTGTTCGTCCAGCGCGGCGGCAGTGAGAGCCAGATGCAGGAGGCGGCGCTCGGCCTTATATTCGAGTTCCATGCCGGCAACGCCTTTGCGGCGAGCGCTGTTCATGAGGTAGCGAATTTCGGCGGTGTCTTCACGCGAGAAGAGGTCGCTGAGTCGCGCCGCGCGGGCCACTTGATCTTCGGGAAAGATGCCGAGGAGAGCGCGGTTCACGCGCTGTATCCGGCCGTCGGACGACAGCGAGATGACGCCCGTGGGGATGCTTTCGAGGATCGCTTCGGTGAAACGGCGGCGTTCTTCGAGCTCGCGGCTGTTGGTCTCGAGCGCCTCGGTCATTTCGTTGAAGGCCTTCACCAGCGTGCCCATTTCATCGATGGCGCCGACGTGGACGCGATAGCCGAGGTTGCCCTTGCGGATCTGTTCGGCGCCTTTGAGGAGCGCGGTTATAGGCGTGCTGATTTGGCCGGCCATGTAGCGGGCGATCCAGGTGGCGAAGAAAAGAATGAAGAGCGTAATCAGAGACAGCAGCAGAAGATACATGCTGCGGAAGGCTTTTCGGTCGACCGCCAGGCGGTTGTATTCCGATACGTAGGCGTTGATCTCTTTCTGCTTGGCGGCGAGGTCCATCGGCATGGATGTCCAGAGGGTAAGTACACCTTCGTTGGTCTCGATGCTTGCGCTCACGACGTCGCCAGAGTGGACCGCTTGCACGGAGCAAACTACACGCTTGACGCCTTTGGGCCCTTCCATCTCGATGCGCTCGATTTGATTCTCCTTGCAGAAACGTCCGTAGAAGTCGGCGCTCTGGGCGGGCTTCTGCGAGGCGAGCCAGTGAGCCTGCGCAATGAGCTTGTCTTTGACTTCCTGTTTGAGGGCGGTGGCGACCTGGACGAGGTCAGTATTGACGCTGCGAGCCGGGCGGCTGAACCAGCTTTCGAGGTTTCGGTTCAGAACGGAGACGCTCCACAGCACCAAGAAGAAGACTGGCAGCACGCTCAGTGCGATGGCGCCGGCGATGAGCTTCGATTTGATATGCGAGCCGGGGCGGTTGCTCTGGCGCTCGATGTAAAGCTTGGTGCCGGTGCGGAACAGAATGAAGCCGAGCGTGATAGTGAGGATAAAGATCAGGGTGGAGAGTGCCCAGAAGAGGAACGTCTGCTGGAGGCTCGATGGCGCAAACGAACCGAAGGTGAAGGAGCCTTGCCAGACGACGAGCGTCACCAGGATGGCAAGGAGCAGAACGCCAGAGCCGAAAAGAATCCGCTTACGCATGGCCCTCTAGGAATTATAGGTGGTTGGAGCAGGAGAGAGCGTGGCTAGAAAGAGAAAACGGGTGGAGCCGAAGCCCCACCCGTTCGGAGGAGAAAACGAGTCCCCGGGTTAGAAGCGGAACAGCAGCGCCAGCCTGAGGAGGCGCGGGTTGGTAAGCGTGGTGATGTTTCCACCGAGCCCACAGTTGGACGACGTAACGTTGCCACATGCCGACTTCGACAAGAAGGGCGCGGCGTCAGCGCCAAGCGACGTCGTTTCGCTTACTGCGGCGTTGTTATTCAGGATATTGAATATCTGGACCTCCGGCTCGAGAACGTACTTGTCCTTGAACCGGAAACTCTTCTTGAAGCTGACGTCGAGTTGGTTTAAGCGCGGAGTGAGCACCGATCCGGGCGGGACCAATTGGATGGTCTCGGAGGCCTGGCCGAGCACGGTACCGGTCGGGAAAACCCTGGCTCCAGGAGTACAACCGACGCAATTCTTCGGATAGACACTATTAGCCGTTAGTGTCCAACCGCGCTGCAGATAGCCATCATCGGCGACACCAGCGGTGCTTCCG
>Ga0126373_10004596_pt1 | contig 10576 bp, 8 predicted proteins | sample PanSoiMetPlot_11_FD_92545 | JGI IMG/M metagenome (GOLD analysis project Ga0126373, IMG submission 92545) | Tropical forest soil microbial communities from Panama - MetaG Plot_11 | ecosystem: Environmental > Terrestrial > Soil > Tropical forest > Bulk soil | place: Panama | collected 2016-02-17
CCAGGCCACCATCGGGCCAGTGCGCAAGCAGCCGCGGCAGCGTGGCGTAGCCCAGGTCCAGTACCAGCCGGTATCCGTCCCAGTCCAGTGCGAATCCACTGCACGCGCGGCCCGGCTCCGGAAACGCGCCGCAACTGCCAAGCACGATGAATTGCCTCATCCGCCACAGGATGCCAGACCGAGCGCGCGTGCCAAGGACGCGTGAAGACTGGAGGGTACGGCGTTAAGAACGCGTCAAGATCATCGGCACTGGTCTCATCCAGCGGTGAACTGGTACGGATGGACGAGATCGAAGATCCCGGTCCGGCCGATGTTGTCTCGCCTGGCCGGCCTGGGTACGCCGACGGGATGGGCGGGAGGCCCGGCGACTCTGGCTGGCCTGGTCCGGCTAGTAGCTCTCGCAGGCGCAGGCGCGGGCTGGCAGCACCGCTGGCTTTGCCGGCCGGGTTCGGCGCGCTGCTGGTAGTGGGCGCTGCCGCGGCGGCAAGCCACGGGGCTGTGTCCGCTGGCTGGGTTTTTGTGCTCGTTGCGCTCATCGTGACTGCAGGGTCCATGGCCGCCGAGCCAGCCGTCGCGCCGGTGCTGGGCGGCATCGGCTGGCTGACGGTGGCCGGGTTCTCGCGTCCGCCGTACGCCGAGGTACAGCTGAGCGCGCCAGGCGTGACGCAGGCCGCACTAGTGCTCGCTGCCTGCACGGCGGGAGGCGTCGTTGCCGGCATGATGGTGCGGCACCTGGCGTCATCGTTCACACTATGGATTGTGGATGTCTCGGCGAGCCGGCCCGCAGGCGACAACGCCCCGAGCGACAAGCCCGCGAGCCAGCATGCGGCAGGGAGGCAGCGCCGGATTGCTGACCTGTCGGGCGGCATCGGCGCGCGTCGCATCCTGACTGGCGTGCTGCTGGCTGCCGCCGGGCTGCCGCTCCTGACGCTGGCCCTGTCGGCCCGTGGTCTGCGCCTGGATCTCGGCGATGACCTGCTTATTTACCTGGTGGCCGTAGTCGCCGTAGCCGTGGTGGGCGGTTTCTGGCCCGCTGTGCTGGCCGCGGTCACAGCGAGCCTGCTGGTGAACTGGTACTTCACCCCGCCGGTACACACACTGACGATCGCGGACGGCAAGAGCCTGCTGGCCCTGCTGCTGTTCGTGACGGTCGCTGTGACGGTCAGCAGCGTCGTGCACCTAGCGGCCCTGCGTGCCAGGCAGGCAGCCCGGAGCACGGAGGAAGCCGAGGACCTCCTAGCGTTGGCGCAAACTGTGCTCGGAGGCGAGGACACTCCGGCCGCGGTGCTCAGCTACCTCACCGCGAGCCGTGGCGGCCGGGCCGAGCTCCTCGAACGCACTGGCGAACAGTGGGTGCGGGCCGCCGCAAGCGGTACAGCAGGGCTCACCGATCCGGTGGTCCGCGCCGCGCCGCGTAACGACCTGATGCTGGAGGTCGCCGGACAGCACCGGCCGCTGTCGCCTCGCTTGCTCGATGGTGTCGCCGCCCAGGTCGCCGCGGCGCTGGACCGCGACCGGCTGCGGACCCAGGCCGCACAAGCAGAGGCGCTCGCCGAAGGCAACCGGATGCGGACAGCTTTGCTCGCCGCGGTCAGCCATGACCTGCGTACCCCACTTGCTTCGATCAAGGCCAGCGTCAGTACGCTGCGCCAGACGGACGTGGAGTGGACCGAGGCGGACGAGGCAGCACTGCTGGCCACCATCGAGAAGTCCGCGGACAGGCTTGACGCGCTCATCGGCAATCTGCTGGACATGAGTCGGCTGACCACCGGCTCCCTCCAGCCGTTCCTGCGGGCAACGGCGATCGACGAGGTGGCGCCGGTGGCGCTGCGAGGCCTTGACGGCGGCAGTGACGTGCAGTTGGCGGTGCCCGACGGGCTGCCGCTAGTGCTCACCGATCCCGGCTTGCTCGAGCGAGTGCTGGCGAACTTGTTCGCCAACGCGCTGGCCTACTCTCCGGCCGGCCGGCCACCGGAGTTGCGCGCCAGCCAGCTAGACGGCAATGTACTGCTGGCGATCATCGATCATGGTCGCGGCGTGCCGGACGAGGCAAAGGAGCGGATGTTCGAGCCGTTCCAGCGGCTGGATGCTCGCGGCGCGGATCCGTCCGGCGGAACCGGCGTCGGGCTCGGTCTTGCTGTGGTCAAGGGATTCCTGGACACGATGGGCTGCAGTGTGCGCGCTACCGACACGCCAGGCGGCGGGCTCACCATGCGAGTGGTCCTGCCGTGCGCGGCGGCTGCAGCCAGCTCGGCGAGCCTGACCGCGAGTCCATGACCCGTGTCCTGGTGATCGATGACGAGGTCCCGATCCTTCGTGCGCTCAAGATCAACCTTGCGGCCCGCAAGTACGAGGTGAGCACGGCGGCCGACGGGGCGTCAGGCCTGGCTGCGATGGCGCGTGAGCGGCCTGACGTCCTGATCCTCGATCTCGGTCTGCCGGACATGGACGGGACCGACGTGATCAGGGGAGTGCGCGGCTGGAGTTCGACGCCGATCATCGTGCTCTCGGCCTGGGGCCAGGAGAGCCAGAAGGTGGCGGCGCTCGACGCTGGAGCCGATGACTACGTCACTAAGCCGTTTGGCATGGACGAACTGCTGGCGCGGCTGCGCGCAGCTGTCCGTCGCGCCGCGCCCGCGCCGGACGAGCCCGTCATTACCACTGCTGAGTTCACGGTGGACCTGGCCCGCAAGCGGGTCACCAGGGCGGGCGCCGATATCCGGCTCACGCCGACCGAGTGGCAGCTGCTCGAGGTACTGGCCCGCAACGCCGAGCGGCTCGTTACGCAGCGCCAGCTGCTGCAGGAGGTCTGGGGCCCTGGCTACCAGAACGAGGCCCACTACCTGCGCGTGTACATGGCCAGCCTGCGCCGCAAACTGGAGCCCGACCCGTCCGCACCGCGGTTCCTGTTGACTGAGCCAGGCATGGGATACCGGTTCTGTCCCTGATGGCTAGTGCCCGGTACCCGGGACCTCTCCGGCAGCGTGCAGCTCGTAGGACGGGTTGAAGATGGTGCGCTGACCATGCTGGCTCGTCAGCCGGCCGTGGACGACTATCCGCCGCCCTGGCTGAATGCCGGCAATCTCGCGCCGGCCGAGCCAGACCAGGGTGACCCGTCCCGTGCCGTCCCACAGTTCCGCCTCCATGGTGAGGCTGCCACCGCGTGGCCGCGTGGTAACGGCCTCTAGGGTGCCGGCCAGTTCCACCCGTTCGCGGTGCTGACTTTCCGCGATCGGCACGCACTGGCGGCCGTCAGGCCCGGTGAGCGCGCTTACTTCTTTCCGCACCTCTGCGGCGTGCTGGCTCTCCCTGTCGGCCAGCAGCCTGCCGCCCATGAGCGGGTCTGCGGTCTTCGCCGCGTGCGTCGCGGACTGCAGCTGATAGGGCACGCTGGCAACGACCACGCCGCGCTCGAGCAGGAGCCTTGCCTTGAGCCGCAGCGCACTCTGATTGTGGAGTGCCTGCTCCCACCAGTGCCCCAGCACGTACTCGGGGACGTACACGGTAACGATGTCGCGCGGGCTCTCCCGGCGCAGCCGCCGCACATACTCGACGACCGGCCGGGTGATCTCCCGGTACGGCGATGATATGACCGTCAGCGGCAACGGCATGGAGCGCTGGTCCCATTCCTGCTGGAGCCGGGCGGTCTCGGCAGCATCCACCTCGACCGTGACAGCCTCGAGCCTGGCGGGCCTGGCGGCGCGCGCGTAGGAGAGCGCCCTCAGGGTGGGCAAATGCAGCTTGGAGACCAGCACGATTGCGATATTGCTGGATGGGAGGGTAAGCGAGGCCTCCTCATCAGGTGTCAGCTCGAGCGCGACACTCTGGTAATGCCGCTGGATGCCGCGCATCGTGAGCCAGAGCACGACCATGGCAGCGACGGCGATCCACGCGCCGTCGAGGAACTTGCTGATCACGACGATGACAAGCACGGCACCGGTCACGCAGGCGCCGAGCGTGTTGACCGCGCGCGACCTGATCATCCGCAGCCGTGCCGCAGACCCGGTGGTCGAGCGGAGCAGACGGTTCCAGTGCCTGATCATCCCGGTCTGACTGCAGGTGAACGAGACGAAGACGCCGACGATGTACAGCTGAATCAGCCGGGTCGGCGAGGCGTTGAACGCGACGATCAGCACGATCGCGAACCCGGACAGCAGCAGGATGCCGTTGCTGAAGGCGAGCCGGTCACCACGGGTGTGCAACTGGCGCGGCAGGTACCCGTCCCTGGCCAGGATCGAGGCCAGCACCGGGAAGCCGTTGAACGCGGTGTTGGCCGCCAGCACCAGGATCAAGGCGGTGAACAGCTGCAGCAGGTAGAACAGCGGCGAGGAGTAGCCGAACACGGCACGTCCCACCTGCGCTATCACGGTTGGCTGTATGTAGCCACCAGGCGTCCCGATCAGCGAGCCCGCGTGCACGTGGCTGATCAAGGCAAGCGCAGTCACCCCGCCAAACATGGTGACCGCGATGGCGCCGAGCATGGCCAGGGTAGTAGCCGCGTTCTTGCTCTTTGGCGGCTTGAAGGCCGGCACGCCGTTGCTGATCGCTTCCACCCCGGTCAGCGCGGTGCAGCCGGAAGAGAACGCCCGCAGCACCAGGAACAGCAGCCCGAGTCCGGCGAAGGCGCCGGTGGACTTGATCGCGTAGCCAGCCGTCTCGGCGTGCAGGTGCTGGCCTGTCGCCAGCCGGATCCCGCCCCAGATGATCATCAGCATGACGACAGCGATGAAGCAGTAGGTCGGGATCGCGAATCCGGTACCGGACTCGCGCACTCCGCGCAGGTTCATGATCGCGATAGTGGCGACCGTCAGAGCCGCGATGAGCGCGAGGTGTGAGTTCAGTGCGGGGAAGGCGGAGGCCAGGTTAGCGACGCCCGAGGACACCGACACCGCGACCGTGAGCACGTAATCGACCATGAGCGCGCTCGCGACGGTCATGCCCACCCGCGGGCTGAAGTTGGTGGTCGTTACCTCGTAATCACCGCCTCCGGACGGGTAAGCGTGCACGTTCTGCCGGTAGGACGCGACCACTACCAGCATCAAAAGACCGACTGCCAGCGCGATCCATGGCGTGTACGCGATGTAGGCGAGCCCGCCGGCGGCAAGGACGAGCAGGATTTCCTGGGTGGCGTATGCGACCGACGAAAGCGCATCACTAGCGAAAACCGGCAGTGCGATCTTCTTCGGCAGCAGCGTATGGCCGAGGCGTTCGCTCTGCATGGGCCTGCCGACAAGCAGGCGCTTAACCGTCCCGAAACCCATGGCCACGACCGCATGGTAGGGCCGAGCAGACGGGCGATGCTATCCCTTAGGGCTAATGGATCGTGAGTGGTTACCCGCTGCCAGCCATTCGTGACTGCCTGGGCTCGCGGCTGGGTTACCGGCGATGAGTCGCAGTGCTGCGCGCTACCTGGACCAGAAGCGCGGCGAGTTCCTCACTAGTGACCTCTGCGGCGCTGGTCATGGCGTTGAACTCCGCGAGCCGTTCGCGCTGCTGCCAGCGCATCTGCGCGGGAGACGTATCGTGAATCCCGGCCAGGTGCCGGTACAGCGGCGGTCGCGCCTGGACTGACCAGTAGCCGAGCGTGTAGCGGGCAACTGTCGCCTCGGCATCGGGGTAATCAACCGGGTCAGTGATCGCCAGGATCAGGAAGCCGCCATCCCGTTCAGCACAGACCCGGCTGCGAGTGACGGGATCCTCAAGTACGGTGTCTGGCGGAATGCGCTTCACCGCAGTCCACAGTTTCCCCATCAGAACATCCCGGCGGTGCCGCTCGCGGCCCCGTCGGATCTCCGCAGCGAGTGACAACGCTCCTGCCCCTTGGGCCAGGGCACTTGCGATGGCAAGGGTGCGGGCCACCTCAGCCGCTAGTCCGGCCGCGGTAGTAGAGGCCGAGTTGTCACGTGCGCTCATCGCGCGCGGCCTGGTGGTCCGGTCATTTGCTTGCCTGCCTCGCTAGGGCGTGATACGGGCTCGGCCGGTTAGGTCTCATCTTAATGAGGTTCGCCTCGAAGTCGCCTGTATCGCCAGCACTTAATTGGCCTGCGCCATTCTTGACCGTCCAGCACCCGGCTACCGCTCGCAGATAGCCCTGCAGCAGGCTGGGTACTAAACATGCTGGCAGCGTCAGCGGAGTACCGAAGCATCACAGCGGAGGAGCCAGATGTCTCACCCGACCACCCCCAGCAACGTGCCCGCTGACGCGACGCCCGAGGGCGACGCAGTCGTGATCGGAGCGGGGAAGGTCCGGGTGGATGCTTTCATCGACTTCCTGTGCCCGTTCTGCAAGCGATTCGAGCTGGCGACGCAGCCCGTCCTCGCCGGGCTGACCGCAGACGGGCTGGCGAGCCTTGCCTACCATCCGATGAATTTCCTCGACGAGGCCTCGACCACCAGCTACTCGACCCGGGCGGCGGCGGCCTCAGGCTGCGCGGCCGACCGGGGCCGGTTCCTGGACTACGCGCACGTCCTCTTCACTAACCAGCCGCCCGAAGGCGGGCCCGGCCTAACCGACATAGAACTCGCCGGGCTGGGCCAGACCGTGGGACTTGATGCCGCGCCGTTCGCCTCCTGCCTGTCCGACGGGCGGTACCTGGACTGGCCGGCCTACGTCACCGCACGCGCCGTTGCGGCCGGGGTCGAGGCCACTCCGACTGTGCTGGTGTCGGGCGTACCCGTGCAGGCTGAGGGGCCGGCGATCGCCGCAGCGGTCGCCCGGGCGAGCGCTGCGCGCTGACCCGGCGGCCGCCAGATGAGCAACGCGCCGCGCACCACGGCGGCTGCCCAGCCCGACTGGCTCGAACCGGAACTGGCGACGCTCACCAAAGCCAGGTTCAGTGATCCGGCCTGGCTGTACGAACGCAAATTCGACGGCGAGCGCTGCCTGGCCTACCGCTCGGGCGATCGGCTCCGGCTAATGACCCGCAACAAGCAGCACGTCAACAGTACGTATCCCGAACTCGCCGTAGCGCTGACGGCGCAGGACTGCGGAGATTTCATCGTGGACGGCGAGGTCGTCGCGTTCGAAGACGGCAGGACAAGCTTCGAAAAGCTGCAGCAGCGGCTCGGAGTCCGCAACCCTGGCGCGGACCTCCGAGCGGCCGTGCCGGTGTACTTTTACCTGTTCGACGTGCTGTGGGCGAATGGCAGTGACGTCCGCGACCTTCCGCTGCGCGAGCGCAAGCAACTGCTGCGCCGGCTGCTGTCATTCGGCGAGCCGATCAGGTATACGCCGCACCGCACCAGGAACGGTGAGGCCTATTACGCGTACGCCTGCGCCAGCGGCTGGGAAGGCCTGGTCGTCAAGCGCGCCGACGCCCCGTACCATCCAGGCCGATCGAAGGACTGGCTGAAATTCAAGTGCCAGGCCGGGCAGGAATTCGTCATCGGCGGCTACACAGATCCCAAGGGCGCGCGGACCGGTTTCGGGGCTCTGCTGCTTGGCTACTACGACCCGGACGGCAGGCTGGCGTACGCCGGGAAGGTCGGGACCGGCTTCGACGACGCCACGCTAGCAAGCTTGGCACGCACGTTGTCTGGCCTGGAGCGGTCACAGCCGCCGTTCGATCGGGGCGCTCTGCCGCGTGCCGGGGTGCACTGGGTCGAGCCCAGGCTCGTTGGCCAGGTCGCGTTCAGCGAGTGGACCAGCGCCGGACAGTTGCGGCATCCGCGCTTCGAGGGACTGCGCAGGGACAAGGATCCGGCGAGCGTGACGCGCGAGAAGGCCTAGCCGGTGCTCGGGCGCTCACGGATGGCGCGCGAGTCGTTTGCCTCGCCGACCGGGCGGGCGCCATCCTCGCCGACGATGAGGTGGCTGTGGCTCAGCGCCGTGACGCCAGCGACGAGGAGTGCCAGCGCTAGCGCCTCAAGCGCCAGGTCCTCCGTCGCCGGCTGGAAGTGCTCGCCGAACAGGAAGAGACCGAGCAAGCTGGCTGCCAGCGGGTCGAGAATTGTGAAGCCTGGCTGGGAGGCCGCGAGCGGTCCGGCGGCCAGTGCGTGCGAGGCCAGGAGCAGGCTCGCGGCGCCGGCTCCGATCAGGACGTATACCGACCAGTTCGTGAAGATCCCGGCAAGCCCGCCGCCGAGGTGGTAGCTGAATTCCTTGATCACCGCCGCGACGAAGCCCCAGGCGATCCCGGTCAGGGCCCCGAGTATGGCAGCGCGTTGCGACTCGGATCTGGGCGAGCGGCGCTGCAGTCCGAAGGCCACGGCTAGGCCAACCACCACTACGCCGAGCGTTAGCAGGCCAGCCAGCAGCCACAACGACGCTGGAGCATGCGCTCGGCCGCCATGCGGCGACGCCGCGAACAGGAACAAACCGAGCCCGGCCGACATGGCGGCCGCGGCCAGCCAGTCGCGCCGACGGACCGTCCGCGAGCCCAGGAAGGCCATGTAGCCGAACACGAACAGCAGCTCGAGCGCCAGGATCGGCTGGACCAGCGCGAGTGCGCCATAGTGCAGTGCCACGACCTGAAACACGAAACCCAGGATCATGCTGGCAATACCGAGCAGCCAGACCGGTCGGCGGGCGAGCCGGAACACCAGCCAGACATCGAGCCCTGATGGCTGGCTGTCCCTGGCGCCAAGGCGCTGGCAAACCGACGACGTAGCCGTGCAGACGCTTGCCAGGAGCGCGAGCGGAATTGCCTTTTCCATGTCCTCCTGCCGCCGTTTCGTCACCCGGGTGCGGTTCCTGCACCGGGGCTGTGCGCCCTTCGGCCTAGCCAACCGGCACGGCCCGTCCCGCCGCATCCGGATCTACCCTGGTCTTAGGCCCGCAATACTCTGCTTACCCTCAGCGATAACCCTGCCCCGCCCTCAGCTATAACCCTGACGTTAACGTTAGATTCCCAGATCCGGCCAGGTAATTTCCGCTGCCCCCGCCCGCCGGCCTGATGACCGCGGTGCCGCGAGCCCGCATGCTCACGGAACCAGACGGTCTCCGGGATCTGGACGTGGCGCTCGCGGACCGACCCCGACCTTGCAGATCCGGGAGCTAAAGACAAGCTGACGATGGCAGTATTATCCGCCGGCGGCAGCCAGATTCGTGCACCGGATGGCCGTTCTGCCTCCGCGAACGTCCGATTCCGCGCGATTTAACATCTTCCGTGCTCTGGCACGGAATGCTCTACGTGATCATGAATTGCGCACCGCGCTGTACGCGTAGCAGGTACTCCTCGCGGCACAGCGGATTATGGTCAGTTCGCGGGCGGACCGGGAACTCGCCTGGCGCCTGCTGGTAGCGCGCGAACTCTGACTCAAGCACGCCCTCGCCGGCGGTCAGGCCGGGCAGCTGCTGCTGGAGCTCGTGCACGCGCTCGGAGGGGATCTCCCCGGCGATCACGGCAACGGGCCCAGAGGCGCCGGGCGATTGCTTTGCCGCACCGAGCCGCGCGAGCGCAGTGAACACTGCGGTCATGCTGTCCAGCGGGATTTCGAGCCGGAAACTGCTGACCGGCTCACAGACTACGGTCCCAGCCTGCTTGAGTGCGGTCATGACGACCAGCGGCGTGAGCTGACGGAAGTCTGCGGCGGAGCTTGAGTACTTGCTCCACCCCTGCGGTGGCGGCGGCACGTAGCCGGAGTGTGTCAGCGTGACGAGGCAATCGGGCACCTGCCAGCCGTACAGTCCTTCGGCCAGCGTCTGGCGGGCGGTCTCCTCGATTGCCGTCAGGAACGCCGCCGGCAGCGCGCCGCGCTCGATCTCGAGCTGGAATCGCGTGCCAGAGCCGACCGGGGCCGGGCTGAGCCGCAGCCCGATCGTGGCCTTGAACGGGTTGACGCCGTCGCCCATGAACTCGGCGGCTGTGCCAGTGCCGATTAGTCGTTCTGTGCAGATTGTCGTACTCTCCCGGAACCCGACCTCGATGCCGAACTCGGCTGCCAGAGTCGCATGGATCACTTCCTTCTGTACCTCGCCGTACAGCGACACCAGCAGTTCCTGGCGAAGGGCATCCTGGCGCAGGTTGATCAATGGATCCTGCTCGGCCAGCCGGGACAGCGCGAGGTGCAGCGCCGGGCGGTCCGCGGCACGGGCCGGCACGACAACGGTCTCCAAGGTCGGCGGGGCGAAGTGATGCCCTGGCTCTTTCGTGCCTGCGCCGCCGATCGTGTCACCGATCGCATCGCCGATCGCGTCGCCGACCCGGATATCGGTAAGGCCCCTTAGCTTCGCGATCTGGCCTGCCTGGACTGACTCAGCCGGGATGGCGGGACCTCCGTTGAACACGCTGATCCCGGTAACCTTGGCGACCTTGCCCACCTGGCCGGAGGCAGCGCCGTAGCGCAGCGGTTGCCTGATGCCCGCCGCGCCCGCGAACATCCGGACGTAGGCGACCTTTTCCCCGGCACGGCCGCGCTCCACCTTGAACACGGTCCCGCTGCAGTGCGCGTTTCCGGTGCCTGCTTGGTCGTTGGTAACGGGCAGCAACTCGGCAAGCCCCTGCACAACGGCAAGCAACACAACCTGAAGCAATGTCATGCGGCTATTTTAGCTGCCGCAAATACAGCCAAGTGTTATGTGCGTAGGAACTGCGCATGACTACCGGGGTGTTGCCGGCCTCTGCATTTCGGGCCG
>Ga0126373_10004597_pt1 | contig 10576 bp, 6 predicted proteins | sample PanSoiMetPlot_11_FD_92545 | JGI IMG/M metagenome (GOLD analysis project Ga0126373, IMG submission 92545) | Tropical forest soil microbial communities from Panama - MetaG Plot_11 | ecosystem: Environmental > Terrestrial > Soil > Tropical forest > Bulk soil | place: Panama | collected 2016-02-17
CAGCACGGGCGACGCGTCGAGGTGGCCATCCCGGCTGCGGATGCCGGTCCGCTCGGCATGCGAATCGGCCAGCGGCTCAAGCTGAGCGATAGCCAAAACGGGAATCCGGCTGCCCTCATCATTACCGGGCTCTACCGGCCCGCGAACGCCCGCAGTCCGTACTGGGGCCTCGACCTGCTGCCGGCCTCCGGTGTCAGTATCGTGCCGGGGTTCCAGACCTTCGGCCCGTTTGTCGCTCAGCCTGGAGCCTTCGGAACAGGTCAGCTGACCGAGGGGCAGCAGTCCTGGCTCGCCGAGCCCAAACTCGCCGCTGTGCGCTCGGCGCAGATGGCCGGCCTCGCTCGGAGGCTGCAGAACGCCGTAGACGACATGCGATCCGCACAGAACCTCGGTGGTCTCCAGGTAACGACGAACCTGCCGCAAATTTTGGCTGGTACGGCCACCAGCTATGAAGTGGCCCGGTCCCTTCTCGCGATGACAGGGCTGGAGTTGCTGCTAGTGGCGGCCGCGGCGCTTGCACTGGCCGCGGCGCTGCTAGCGAGCCAACGGGGAGAGGAGTCGGCGCTCATGGCGGCCCGCGGCGTAACCCGCCGCCAGATCGCCGTGCTAGCGCTCGCCGAAGCGATCTTGCTACTGGCCATAGCGACCGTCGCCGGAGGGGCGATTGGTTACTGGCTGGCAGGTCCACTGGCCTCAGCTGGCCAGCTGCAGACCAATCTCGGCCACCTGGCTAGCCCAGGGTCAGCATTGTGGTGGCCAGCTCTCCTGGTTCTGGCGATGGCAGCGCTGATCCTGGCCTGGCCAGCCGTGGTGCCGGGCGGAACATCTGGCTTGCTAGGCAGCCGACGGCGGCCAGTGCTCGCCGTCGCTACCAGGGCAGGCGCCGACCTCGCGATCCTCACTCTCGCAATCGTCAGTGCGTGGCAGCTGCGCCGGTATTCGGTCGTGGCCAGGAGCGCTTCCGGCTCGATCGGCATCGATCCGGTCCTGATCGCCGCGCCGGCCTTGATCTTGCTCGGCGCTGCTCTGATCCCGCTGCGAGTGGTGCCGGCGCTCACCCGGCTGGGCGACCGGCTTTCTGCCCGGGGCAGCCGGCTCGTGGGAGCCCTTGCGACCTGGGAGATAGCCAGGCGGCCCGTTCGGCAGGCGGGGCCGGCGCTGCTCGCGATCCTCGCTGTCGGCACCGGCACGCTCGCGCTCGCTCAGCAGCAGAGCTGGCACGAATCGGTTGTCGCGCAAGCCGCCGCGACAGCGGGGGCCGACGTACGGATCAATGTGAGCCCGCCGGCCACGCTGCCACATCCGGTGCCCGTCCTCACTGGCCGCGATGTGACAGCCGTTATGCCGGTATCGCAATTCGACGGGGGTCTTGGCGGTCAGATTGTCGCCATCGACGCCTCCCAGGCTGCAAAAGTCGTGCTGCTACGAAGCGACCAAATAGATCGGCCTGCGCCAGCTCTCTGGCGGACGATCACGCCAACCAGTCGCGCATCGGGTCTCGCGGTGCCAGGCAGACCCGCACGCATATCAACAATCGCGCGACTCACACAGCCGGCTGGCGAGCATCTGGCCCTGTCTGTCACGTTGAGCGTGCAAGCCACAAACGGCGTGGCGTATGCGCTACCTGCTGGCACGCTGGCCGCTGACGGGCGCTCGCATTCAGTCACAGCCACCGTCCCGGAAGCGGCACGGGCTAGCTATCCACTCCGCGTGCTCGGGATCCTGGCTACTTACCAGATGGCCATGCCACCAAGCAGCAGCCACGCCATGATTCCCAGGGCGGTGCAGCCGGTCACGCTGACGATCGCTGGCATGGCGTCCTCTGCCCGGTCAACCGGCCATACGACGCTGTTCGCGTCCGGAGCAGCTCTCGCGGGCTGGGGACGGCAAGCCACCTCTTCGACACTGGCGACCAACAACATGGCCAGCGGCAAGCAGCCAGCGCTAGTTAGCTGGCAGTCAGTCGGCCGGCACGCAATGAAACTGTCGTTCCTGCCTGGATACGGTCAGCTCATTCCAGGCCAACAGACGCCGCCGCCGCTGCCAATACCGATTGCGGCCACGCTGACAATTGCAGCACGGCAAGCTGCTGGGCCCGTGCCAGGCATCGCTACCACGTCGTTCCTGTCGTCCACCACCAATCACGTCGGCGGGAAGGCGATCGTCGCCGTCGGCAGTTACCACGTGTCGGTCACCATCGTGGCCGCGATAAAGTCCTTCCCCACTGCCGGGCCGGGCGGAGCACTCATCGTGGATCAGCGGACGTTGCAGGCTCTGCTGGCAGCACAGTCTGGGCCGCCCCTCCCGGTCACGAGCTGGTGGCTGAGCACGGCCTCGGGCCGCCTAACTCCGCCAGGCGTGCCAATGGCGCAGGTAACCAACTTCCGGCAGCTACAGACGGCCATGCTCAATAACCCCGTCGCCGCCGCGCCGCAGCGAGCCGTGCGGACATTGATCGTGGCCGTGGCGTTGCTGGCGATACTCGGCTTCGCAGTCAGTGTTGCGGCTAGCGTCAGCGAGCGACGCGCTCGCAGTGCGCTGCTGTCTGCGCTTGGCGTTAGCCGGGTGGCTCAAGCCCGGCAGCTTTGCCTCGAGCAGGCATTCCTGGGTGTACCAGCGGCCGCCGCGGGACTGATCGTCGGTGTCATCCTCGCGCACCTGCTCGTGCCCGCTGTGACCATTACCGCGCACGCAACTCTGCCGAACCCTCCGGCTCTTGTTTACGTGCCGACGGGCTGGGCTATCGCGCTGGCGGTACTAGTAGCGGCGCTGCCAGTTCTCGCCGCAGCTGCCACCGTAATCAGGACGCCCGATCCAGCTGCCGAACTGCGGGCTGCGAGCGCGACATGACCCGACAGCCTGAGCGTGGCGGCCGCTGGCGGAAGCTGGTCGGAACAGGGACGGGTGTCAGCGCCGCCCTAGGGCTGCTGGTCCTCGTGACCGTGTTCGTAGCGATGGCAGTGCCCAGGGCCAGCATCAGCGCACGCACGCGGGCACTGCAAGACACTCTGACCGCGCTCCCGTCGACCTCACGGGCCGTGATCGCATCCATCGACTATGGCTCGTTTCGCGAGGTCTCAGGCGCTGGCGATATCGCCGGGCTTATCGCGACGAGTAAGCAGCAGCAAGCACGCACGTTGCTGGCTGGCCAAGCGCCGATCGAACCCGCTAGGTCCTGGACGGACCTGAACACAGGAACGCTGCCGACCGGCGGTGCAGCCAAGAGCTCTTACTACGGCAGCAGCCCGCCGGTATTCCAGCTGTCTTACCGGGACGCGCTCGCCAAGAACTCGAAATTGCTGACCGGAACCTGGCCCGCGCGAGCCACACACGATCACGGCACCACGGTGCTGACCGCCGTGGTGACACCTGCGACTGCAACACGTTTCAGCCTCAAAGTCGGCTCTCACCTCGGACTGGGCCCCGGTCTGGCCATCTCGATTTCCGGAATTGTCAGGCCGGTCGTGCCGTCATCGGTTTTCTGGCAACAACTTGGCGGTCAGCTTGCCCCCTTCTTCACCAAGACGAAGGACAACGGGTACTGGACCGGCGGTGCCTTCGTGGGCGCTGCCGAAGCCAGCGCCATGCTGACCCGCGCGGACTTCAATACCGCGGTTGTGACCTGGGTCTACCCGCTGAATCTCAGCGGGATAAGCGCCGACAGTGCCGCTGGTGCGCTGCTGCGACTCGACTCGGCAATGGCCGCGACGTCCGCCACGCTCCCCGTGCCACCGGACGGAACCGGGATAACCCTGGGCGTTAACTCAGGTGCCTCTCCTGTCCTCTCGGCGTTTATCTCGGCCCAGGATGCGATCAACAGCATCTTGTCCTTGCTATTCGTCAGCCTCGCGGCGCTAGGCATCGTGGTGCTGCTGCTCTGCACTCAGCTGCTCGTCGCGCGACGTGCCGAAGAGTTCGATCTAATGCGCGCTCGGGGTGCGACGCCCAAGCAAATCTCTTGGCTAGTTTTCCGTGCCGGAGCGCTGGTAACGACGCCCGCAGCCATTGCGGCAGTCGGCATCGCCCTGATCGTCACCCCTGGTGGCGACGCCGCGCTGGCCTGGTGGCTCGCCGCAGCGACAGCGGTGACGGGGCTCGTCGGCCCTGCTGTGCTCGTCGCGCGTCGCGCGCGAGATGCCCGCAGTGCAACCGGTCGTGCCCGCGCGCCACATCGAGTCACGGCCCTTCGGCGGCTTATGGTCGAGGCCACGTTGACTTGTCTTGCCGTGGCTGGGCTGATCGTCTTGCGCCAGGAGGGCCTGTCCACGAGCGGAAGCCTCAACGCGCTAGCAAGTGCCGCCCCGATTCTCGTGGCTGTACCGGTGGCGATCGTGGTCGTCCGGCTGTCCCCCATAGTGCTGAGCTGGCTGCAGCGGCTGGCCGGGCGCAGTCGCGGCGTCGTTGCATACGCCGGCCTGGTGCGGGGGGCTCAGCTCACGATTACCGCGGTGCTGCCGGTCTTCGCGCTAGTACTGGCGCTGACGATCGTGGCGTTCGGATTCACTGTGCGCACGGCCATTAGGAACGGCCAGGAAGCTGCGGCCTGGGCACAGACTGGCGGCGACGCGGTCGTCGGCGCAGCGAATTCCGATATCGCGCTGACTGTGCCAGCACAGCGAGCGATCGCGTCTGTGCGCGGCGTCCGGCTGGTCGCGCCTGTCGCCGAATTGCCGGGCGCGAACGGCCCAGTCCAGTCGCTGGGATCGACCATCAACGTCGCGATCGTCAACCCGCATCAATATGCGGCGGTGCTCGCCAACAGCCCGGCACTCCCGTTCCCGGCCGGCGCGCTCGCCCGCCCAGCAGGTCACGTCCGGATCCTGCCGGTGATCGCATCACCGCAAGCGGCCGCGCTGTTGCACGCCTCGGGTTATGTCGCGTCCGTCAACGACAACATCGTCCACGTCGCCGTCCGCGGCCAACTCGACAGCACGCCGGCCGCCCCAGCAAATGCGCCGTTCATGATTCTGCCGCTCTGGGCCGTCCCGAGCCCGCCGCCACCCACAATGATGCTGCTGTCAGGGCCGCGGATCGACCAGGCGGAGCTGAAGCACGTTGTCGCCCGGAACGCGCCGGACGCCTTGGTGGCCTCCCGCCAGGCAGTCCAGGCGGGCCTTGCCGCTGAACCGCTGCCCAAGGCTGCCTACCTGACCTACGCGCAGGGATCGGCGGCGGCCGCGCTGTTCAGCGCGCTGGTGGTCCTCATCGCCCTGCTGCTCGGCGCCCACACTCGTGAACTGGTCGACGCCCGGCTCGCGACGATGGGCCTATCTGACTTGCAAGCCAGGCAGGTCGGCGTGGTCGAGGCCGTCCCCTTCATCGCGGCAGCGGCCATCGGTGGCGTCGCTGCAGCCACCGCGCTGATTCCGCTCATCGCACCAGCGCTGAATCTGTCACTGTTCACTGGCGCCCCAGGCAGCGTCCACATAGTGCCCGATATCAACGCGCTGACCATTGGTGCAGCGGGCCTGGTAGTCCTCGCGCTGGCTACCCTGGCAGGCCAGGCGGCGGCAGCGCACCGGCGCGGCATCGCGCGATCCCTGCGAGTCGGCGAGTAGAAGGAAGCGAGGACCCAGCCATGAACCCACCCGAAGGGGGCGGCGGCCGCCCAGTCGAAGCAGCTTCGGGGCTTGCTGAGCTCGGGGCCGAGGCCGCTCGCGGCCGCACCAGCTACGGCGCTGATGCCATGATCATGTGCGACCGGCTTGTCCGGATCTATCAGGCAGAAGGGATCGAGGTGCAGGCGCTCCAGGGCCTGGATCTCGTCGTCGACCGGGCCGAGCTAACGGCCGTGGTGGGCGCCTCTGGCAGTGGCAAGTCGACATTGATGAACATTCTTGCCGGTCTTGATGTCCCAACCGCTGGCGGAGTCCGAGTCGCTGGTCACGACCTCACCGCGCTCACCAGCAAGGAGCGCACCGAGTATCGCCGCCAGGCGGTCGGATTTATTTGGCAGCAGACATCGCGCAACTTGCTGCCGTACCTGACCGGACGGCAGAACGTCCTCATGCCGATGGAATTCAGCGCAGTGCCGCGGCGAGTTCGGGCTAATCGAGTGGACGAGTTGCTGGGCATGCTGGAGGTTGGCCACTGCGCCGACCGCACGCCAGATCGCATGTCGGGCGGCGAGCAGCAGCGGGTCGCGATCGCCACAGCTCTGGCCAACGAACCAGAGGTGCTCCTGGCAGACGAGCCAACCGGGGAACTCGACAGCCACACGGCGCGAAGCGTCTTCGCCGCTCTGCAGACCGCCAACGCAGAGCTGGGAGTAACGGTCCTGGTCGTGACGCACGACCCTGAACTCTCCAATCAGGTGCGCCGGACTGTCGCGATCCGCGACGGCCGGACAAGCAGCGAGACTTTGCGCCGGAGAACCGCCGACGATGATGGCACGACTGCGCACCACGCGGTCGAGTACGCGCTAGTCGATCGTGCCGGCCGAGTTCAGCTGCCCCGCGACATGATGGAGCCGCTGGAGATCAAGGACCGGGTACGGCTAGAGGCCGAGCCAGACCACATTGGCCTGTGGCCCGATCAGCAATCAGACTCCGAGCGGCAGTAACGGCATTAGTCGCCGAGCTCGGTCCGGCGCCGCGCGACGTAGTCTGCTAGCTCGTCCCGGATGGCGTCGTCGATCGGCGGCTGCTCGTAATCGGCGAGCGTCTTGGCGCAGATCTCCCCCGCTCTAGCCGTTGTGTCTTTGCCGCCGAGCTTCAGCCACCTCTCGTAGTTCGCCGTCGAGGACAGAAGCGGCCGGTAGAAGCACTCCCGGAAGCGCTCCATCGTGTGCTGCGCACCGAGGAAATGCCCGCCGTGACCGACCTCTTCGTGTGCGCCGAAAGCAAGCGATGCCTCGTCGATTTCCAGCGGCGTGAACTCCACCCGGAGCATCCGCAGCAGTTCGATATCGACGATGAACTTCTCGAAGCACGACACCAGCCCGCCTTCGAGCCATCCGGCTGCGTGCATTACCCAGTTCGTACCGGCCAGGAACGTCGGCAGCAGCGTCATCAGGGACTCATAAGCTGCCTGGGCGTCGCAGGTCTGGCTAGAGTTCAGCCCGCCACCGGTGCGGAAAGGCAGGCCAAAATGCCGCGCTAGCTGCCCCGTGCACAGCAGCCCGATGCCAGATTCTGGTGTGCCAAAGCTCGGCGATCCCGACTGCATGTCGATGTTGGACAAGAACGAGCCGAAGATGACCGGACATCCAGGCCGGATGAGCTGGGCAAGTGCGATCCCGGACAGCGCCTCCGCCAGTTGCTGAACCAGCGCTGCAGGAATGGCCACCGGAGACATCGCACCCATGAGGAGGAACGGGGTGAGCACCACGGGCTGTTTGGCCGCACAGTACTCGAATTGAGCATCGAGCATCCGGTCGTCCCAGCGTAGCGGCGAATTGCAATTGATCAGCGAGATCGTGGCTGGCACAGCCTCGATTGCTGCCCGTCCGCCGAAGAGAATCTCGGTCATCGCGATCGTGTCTTGCGCGTTCGGGCCGGAAACCACGTTCCCCATATAAATCTTGTCGGTGAACGTTTGCAGTGCGTAGATCATGTCCAGGTGGCGCGAGTCAAGCGGTGCGTCATTGGGTTCGCAAATCACGCCGCCGGCCGAATCCAACTCGGGAAACGACTGCGACAGCATGCAGAGGCGGCGAAAATCCTCCAGCGTCGCATCGCGGCGCACCTCGCCTTCACGGACGAACGGCGATCCATAGACCGCCCCGAACACCATGTCGTCGCCGCCGATGTGAACGTTGTTGGCCGGGTTTCTTGCCTGCACATCGAACTCGGCCGGTGCCAGCGCCACCTGCGCAAGCACGAACTCGGGATCGAGGTAGACAACTTCGCCGTCAGTCCGCTGACCTGCCTGCCGGAACAGCTCGACTGCCTCGGGCTTGGCGAACTGCACGCCAATCTCGGACACGATACGGCGCCAGCCCTTGTCCAGAACTGCCAGGGCGTCCGGCGACAGGATCTCGTACCGCGGCATCGAATTACGGAACATTGGCACCTCGACCTTTACCGAATGGCGCACGCTTGACCAGCAGGAATGGCCGAATCTAGGATCACATCGTAGAACAGTATTCCGCATCATGGAACCGCCACCATCATGGAAACGACACAGATGCCCCCTCCGACCGGAACTCAGGCCGTCGATCGCGCCGCGCAACTGCTCATCCAGGTCGCGCGTTGCCGCGAGCCTGTTACGTTTACCGAGCTATCGGCCGCAAGCGGATTGGCGAAGAGCACCACCTCCCGGCTGCTGACAGCACTCGAACGCAACGGCCTCGTCCGTCGCGACGTAGCGGGCAGGTTCTCCCCAGGCGAGGTTTTCCTCTCCTACGCCTGGCGCGGAGGCGCCGAAGCCGATCTGGTCAGCATTGCGCAGCCGGTGCTCGTTCAGCTTGGAGAGGACACTGGCGAGACGGTGAACCTGGGCGTGCCGCGCGACGGCGGGGTCGTGGAGCAAATTGCTCAGGTCGACAGCCGGTACCTAATAGGCGGAACCAACTGGGTAGGCCTCACTGTCCCGCTGCACTGCGCCGCGCTCGGCAAAGTGCTGGTCGCTTTTGGCGCGGCCGAGTTGCCCAAGGGCCGATTGGAGCAACGTACGACCCGCACGATCACCAGCCGGTCCGCGCTGAGCACCGAGTTGGCTGCAGTGCATGAACGGGGCTATGCGGTGACGATCGAAGAACTCGAACCCGGACTCGTCGCGGTCGCTGCGCCGGTGTTCAGCGCTGGCCAGGTTGTGGTCGCCGCCCTGTCTGTGTCGGCACCGTCGACCCGGCTGACCGGCCGCGATCTGCCGGCGGCCGCCGCGAGCTGCATGGCCGCGGCTAAGTCCCTGTCTGCGCTGCTTGGCAGCGCTCCCGCAAAGACCACGTGAGGAAGGTGTGCCGTGACGCAGGACGAGTTGCTCCGCCAGCTCTATGACTTCACCCTGACTGGCAACGGCCCGCAGGTGCTGGATCTCACAAAGCAAGGACTCGAGCTTGGCATGGGTCCAGAGACGCTGCTGTATGAGTCACTCATACCGGCGCTTGAGGAGGTCGGCGCCAGGTTCGAGCGCGGCGATTTCTTCGTTCCGGAGATGCTGATCGCCGGCAAGGCGATGGCTGGCGCCCTAGAGATACTGCGTCCACTCCTGGCCGAGACGGGAGCGCAGACGATCGGGAAGATCGTCATGGGCACGGTCAAAGGCGATGTGCATGACATCGGCAAGAACCTCGTCAACATCATGTTCGAGGGAGCTGGGTTCGAAGTTATCGATCTCGGCGTGCAAGTCGCACCGGAGAAATTCCTCGATGCGATCCGTGAGCACGAGCCCGACATTGTCGGCTTCTCGGCATTCCTCACCACGACGATGCCGATGTTCAAGGCGAATATCAACGCGCTGCAGAAGGCAGGCATGCGGGACCAGGTAATCGTGATGGTCGGCGGCGCGCCTGTCACCCAGGAGTACGCGGATGTGGTCGGTGCCGACGGCTATGCAGCCGACGCCTCGGCCGCGGTAGTCCGGGCCAAAGAGCTGTTGCAGCGGCGGCGTGCCGTCGCACCGGCCCGGTGAGCGCTGGACTGGAGTGACGTAGCTATGGAGACCGTACTGTCGTCGGCGACCCGCGAGGTACGTCTGGGCGACGCCAACCCGTTCTGCATCATCGGCGAGCGGATCAATCCGACTGGGCGAAAGATCTTCCAGGAACAGCTGCGCAAAGCTGACCTGTCGCGGGTCGAGATCGATGTCGCACAGCAGGTGGCGGGCGGCGCGATGGTGCTGGACGTCAACATGGGCGCGCCGCTATGCGACGAAGCTGAGCTCATGACGCGCGCAGTTGGACTAATCCAGTCCCAGTGCGACCTGCCGCTGTGTCTCGATTCCTCCATCGTCGAGGTACTTGAGGCTGGCCTGGCCGCCTATCAGGGCAAGGCGCTGGTCAACTCGGTGACCGCCGAGGACGAGCGGCTTGACGCCATACTGCCGCTGGTCAAGCGACACGGTGCCGCCATCATCGCGCTGCCCAACGACGAGGAGGAAATACCAGAGGAACCGTCGCGCCGGCTGGAGCTCGCCCGCAAGATCGTCGACGTCGCCGTCGGTAAGTACGGGATCGCGATCGAGGACATTGTGATCGACCCGCTCGCGATGCCGGTCGGTGCGGACACCTCGCTCGTACTGCGCACGCTCGAGACGATCGAACTGCTGAAGGCTGACCTGGACGTGAACATGACCCTTGGCGCGTCCAACGTCTCCTTTGGGATGCCTGACCGCTCGGTCATCGGCGCGGCGTTTCTTCCAATGGCCATCTCGGCAGGGCTCACCAGCGCGATCATGGATGCCCGTTCGCCGCAGCTGGTTCAGGCGGTCAAGGCCGCCGACCTGCTGACCAACCGGGATCCGTGGGGGACGAGCTGGATCGCAGCGCACCGGGCGCGCCTGACACAGGCAGCCTCTTCGCCGTGACACACTCAGCCGCCGACCAGCTCGTTAGCGTGCCAGCCCGCGTTGAGCTGCATTTCCTGCCAGCTGGCGTCCGGGTGCGCGTACCCGCCGGCGTGACGTTGTTCGACGC
>Ga0126373_10004598_pt1 | contig 10576 bp, 12 predicted proteins | sample PanSoiMetPlot_11_FD_92545 | JGI IMG/M metagenome (GOLD analysis project Ga0126373, IMG submission 92545) | Tropical forest soil microbial communities from Panama - MetaG Plot_11 | ecosystem: Environmental > Terrestrial > Soil > Tropical forest > Bulk soil | place: Panama | collected 2016-02-17
CGCCAAAAGAGGATCGCGCCGCACACGGCCTGTTTACGTCAACTATTATAGGAAGGTGTAGTGTCGGATTGTGGAAGGACAACCGAGAGAGATGAACAAAAGCGACGAGAGGGCGAGCGCGAGTTGGTGGAAAATCCCATTGCTACAGCGCTTCGGCAAGCTTCAGCAACGCGAAAATCAGGTTTTTCTGATTCTAGCCCTGGTTATAGGAGCGTTGACCGGCTTGGCTGTCGTCGCTTTCATCTTGCTGACGGAACGATTGGGAGTCAGGTTGTACCCAGCGAGCGGTGCTCCCTGGCGACGTTTGCTGTTTCCAGTAGCGGGCTCCCTGGGTATCGGCTACCTCCTTTTTCGCTATTTTCCGAACGCCCGAGGCAGCGGAGTGCCTCAGACCAAGGCTGCGCTGTATGCGCGCCAGGGTCGGATCACTCTGCGCACTGTTCTGGGAAAGTTCTTTTGTACGTCCGCGACACTCGCGAGCGGAATCCCTCTGGGACGTGAAGGACCTTCTGTTCAAGTCGGTGCGGGTATTGCTTCGTTGTTGGGACGTCTTTTGGGGCTGAGTGCCGAGAGATTGAAGGCCCTTTTGCCGGTCGGTGCAGCAGCGGCTATTGCGGCCGCATTCAATACTCCTTTGGCGGCAGTACTTTTTGCGCTCGAAGAGATAGTGGGAGATCTTCATGCGCCGGTGATTGGCGCAGTAGTGCTGGCCTCGGCAACGTCTTGGGCCGTTCTCCGCCTCCTGCTGGGCAACAGCCCGCTGTTCAAAGTTCCGCAATACCAACTGGTGCATCCTGCTGAATTCGCCGTTTATGCCGTGCTCGGCGTGGCCGGCGGGCTGGTTTCGGTGGCGTTCACAAAGCTTCTGCTCGGCATGCGGGAGCGTTTTCTCCGCTTCCCGCAGAACACAGTCTGGTTTCAGCCTGTGGCAGGTGGGTTGTTAGTCGGCCTTGTAGGTTGGTTTGTACCCCAGGTGTTAGGGGTTGGTTATGGGTATGTGGGCTACGCCTTAAATGGAAACATGGCGCTAAAACTGATGGCTCTGCTGGTCGTTCTAAAGCTCATCACGGTAACTACCAGTTACGCATCCGGCAATGCCGGCGGCATCTTTGGTCCTGCATTGTTTATAGGCTCGATGTTGGGAGGTTGCGTTGGAACATTGGCACATTATTTGTTGCCTGCTCACACCGCAACCCCTGGAGCCTACGCGCTCGTCGGGATGGGCGCGGTGTTCGCTGGCATCGTGCGCGCTCCCATGACCTCAGTATTGATGATCTTCGAGATGACCCAAGATTATGCGGTCATCGTCCCGTTGATGATTTCAAATCTGGTCAGCTTGTTCATTTCTTCTCGACTCCAAAAGCAGCCGATCTACGAAGCCCTGGCAATACAGGACGGTATACACCTACCTTCGGCAGAGTCGCGCCAGTGGGGCGGACAGCGACAGGTAGTCCGAACCATGCGTCCCGCGAGCGAGTGGCTTTCAGCCGAGATCACGGTTCAGGAAGCGTTAGACCGCATCCGCTCCAATGAATTGCGATCATGGTTGGTGACTGATCGACGTGGAGTGGTCGGCGTTATCAGCCTTGCAACCCTGGAACATGCGCTGGTGCAACGTGCCGATATGAAGCTCAGCGAGCTCGTGAATCCTCTTTTTTTCCCGCACGTCCACTCCGATCAAGGACTTGATTTGGCTCTCGATCGAATGGGAACAAACCAGACCGAACTCTTGCCGGTGGTGAGTCGTGCAGACGTGCACAAACTTGAAGGTATTGTGACATTGCGCGACGTCCTCGCGGCATACGGAGTGACCGGGGCGTGATCGGGTTGGCTTGCCCGCGGGGATTGCGGTAGATAAGTCGCGGCACTCAAAATCCTGAAAACGACCCAACGCAAAGTTCCACCCCCTGACTACTAAGGTTGGATTTAACCCTAGAACGGGAGATTCACACGTTGAGAAACCTTCGAGCCAACAGCATGGGACAACTCTGGCAATATAATTCCTAACCAGTGAAAAAAACGTTTGTGCCCGACGATTATCGCGCCCTTGCGGCGTTTCGACATAGCATTTGCAGCTATATCCGTTTCAGTAAGAGATATGTCCACAACGCGGGGTTGGAGCCTCGCCAGTACCAACTGCTCCTTGCACTCAAGGGAACACCGAAGGACACCCGTCTTCGCATTGCAGATCTGGCACACCAGCTTCAAATCCAACACCATAGTGCCGCTGAACTTGTGAATCGATCAGAAGAAGCGGGCTGGGTTCACCGCGAGCGTGGCACGCGAGATCGGCGGGAGGTGTTGCTAAGACTCACTCCCGCTGGCGATGAGGTCAAGAAGAACCTGGTCAAGGTGCACCTTGGAGAGGTTATTGCACGTGGTCCCGATCTCCTCAAGGCCTTACAAACCGTATTGAGCAGGGAGAGAGCTACACCAAGAATAGCCAAGTAGCTTTCATCGGATTTGTTTGCCGAATTAGCACGAACAACTTGGCGAAGTCTAAGGATTGATCGATTTCGCTGCGGCCAGAGCATTGGTCAAAGCAAATACATATTTGCGATTTCCACGCTCTCATGCCATTCGCTTTATCGACCGCCAGTGCAAACCTAAAAGAATCTATGGGTTAAAGGTTCCGCAGTCTCACCGGTTCGATTGGCTACCTCAGGTTCTACTTTGGTAACAACTCTGAACGTATTTAGCTGCATCAGTACTAGTGGGCCCCGGATAAAATCGAGAATCACAAGCTATGGACCCACGCCATTTTGGGTATGAGCTGGCCGTCATCGCAATTGTTTGCGTGATAGGCATCTTCCTTTTCCCAGCTGCAGCAGGGTCATATTCGGCAGTCCACGGACCCGTTACTGCGCTTCAAGCAATGCGCGATGCGGTCAGGACGCGTTCGGCACGGCGACAGCGTGGCTGAAATTCGGCAAACGGGTAAATCTGCCCGTGTAGCGTTCAGACATACAGCGGAGCGCGAGTTCGACCTGGTGGTTGGCGCCGACGGGCTCCACTCTCAAGTGCGGGAGCTGGTTTTTGGTAAGGAAAGCCGATTTGAAAAATACCTCGGATACAAAGTCGCGGCCTTTGAAGTTGAAGGATACAGGCCGCGAGACGAACTGGTTTACGTTATGTACACCGAACTGCACCAGCAAGTTGCCAGATTTGCGATGCGCGGTGACCGTACGATGTTTCTGTTCACGTTCGCGGATGACAACCCAGAAATTGGCGACCTTCAGGCACAAAAGAGCTTGGTGCGTAGCCGCTTCGGGAGTAGCGGGTGGGAGTGCCCGCAGATTTTGGACTCCCTTGATCGCACCGACGACATATACTTCGACCGGATTAGCCAGATAAGGATGGATGGACGGGCAGGATTGTGGGCGAGCGAACGAACGATACTCGTAGGTGATGCAGCCTGGTGCGTTTCGCTTTTGGCCGGGCAAGGCTCTGCGTTAGCGATGGTGGGCGCCTACATTCTTGCCGGAGAGCTTTTCCGTGCGGGAGGCGATCATGCGAGAGCCTTTGCCCAATATCGGCACCGGTTTGCGTCTTTCATTCTCAAAAAGCAAAAAGCAGCCCTGGGTTTTGCCGGGGGATTTGCGCCAAAGTCGAGGCTTGCCATGTTTTTGCGCAACAAGGTCATGAACTGCTTCACAATTCCGTTTGTTGCGAACATTGTTTTTTCGCGCGGAATGGCCGACAAGATCGCGCTCCCCGCATACTAACTGGCATATCCTACTCACGTTGGATCTGAATCAGGCCGCGTCGAGTCACAAAGCTTTTCCCTTCAATTTCACGAGTTGCGGTCTTACCCGCAACTCGCGGTTTTGATTAAGAGTTAAAATGCAGCGATTCCGTTGAACCCGGATTTTGCAGAGAGGAGCGGGTCTTCACTCAAGTTGACCAACCCTCCGCCTTGTTGCTCAATCGCGAAAACGCCAATCGTGCCGTTTCCGGAATTAAGGGTGTAGAGAAATTGGCTATCAGCGGTGACCGCGATATCCAGGTTGACCGAGCCGGTTGGATTGATTCCTAAAACGGTCGCGCCGATGGGGGTTAACGATCCGTCAGTGCCGATGTGAAACCCCGAGATCGTCGCGGAAGCTGCGTTGGATACGTACACCCAACCTCCATTGGGCGTCGAAACATTCCAGCAGTTGGCGTTGCCTAAGGTCCCGACTCCTGCGCTAATCGGGGACAGGGTTCCGTTAGCAAGAATCGAGAACGAGGAGATAGTGGAGGCATTGCTACCGCCGGCGGGACCGGTTTCAGAAACCAAGACCGCGCCGTTCGGGGCAAAAGTGGCCGCGAATGCACCCGGTTGCGGATCGCTGTTCACGACGATGTGCGCGAGAGTTCCATCGGGCAAAACCTGGAAAACATCGATATTGTTCGTCGCGCGCTCCGTCACCACCAGGAATTGTCCATCGGGGCTGAACGCCAGCGAAGCCCCCTCGGAATTGTTGGTCGTCAGAAAACGGGTCGAGTTGGGAATTTGCCTGAGCTGACCGTTTACGGTCACTGTGAAGCCTACCACGTTGCTGCTGCCACCTACATTTAGAACGTAGACCAGACCTCCGTGCTGAGCGACGGCGTTTGGTTCGGCCCCGCCGGTAAATTCTTTATCGACCAGTGCCAGGTGTGCGCCATGAACCTGAAACACTGAAATCTCGCTGCTGCCGCCGTTTACCGCGAACAGCAGAGAATGGTCTTGACTCAGGGTAAGTGATCCTTGCGATTCGAGAGGATCGGTAACGCCCCCGGTTCCGCGGCCGCCAGTTGCAAATGTTCCCGCTTGTTCAAGAGACCCATCTGCGGCGCGGCTGAACGAAATGACTTGGTTCCGGGTGACGGAGTTGTTCATTACAAATACCGCACCTGGTTGCGCGTGTTCTGCAACCTGCGCTTGACTCTTAACCGAATACGATATGCTCACGACAAGCGCAACTAATAGGAAACTGCGACTCACTCTGCACATTCCTCAACTCCATTGGTAAGATGTGCGCGCCCAAGGTGCAAGGCGACACTACGCATTGCCTTGCTCTTTGGGATCACGTGAGGAATGGGAGCAACAACGAATCAAAAAGTTTCGACGATGGCACGATTATTTGTCGCAAAATTGTAAAAGCGTTTTGTTCCGACTGGAATCACAACGCTGATGCACAAAGCCAGCCCCAAACTCAGGTCCGCGCACGGCTCTGCTGCGATCCTCTGGTTCCCACCACTAGGCAAAGGCCCAAAACATTGTGGCGACACGTCCAAGTTGCGTGTAACCTTTCCTCGATTCCCGAATCACACTCCAGTTGAAGTTTGTTTTTTCGGAGATGCTCCATGTATCGCCGTGTTGATCACCGCAAATTCAAGAGCATGAACCGCCGTGAACTGCTGAAGCTTACCCCGGTTGTGGCGTTGGGCGCATTTGCGATTCCCTCCGTCCAGAAACCATTGCTGCGAGCTGGACTCGGATTCAGTGACTGGGCCTCTAGAGTGATGTTCCGTTCCGGGCATTTGGCAACCACGTTCTCCGATTCGGACCTCACGCCGTTTGCGAAGTTCCCCATCAATGACTACGACGTGGATGACCCCGGAGTTGATTTCGACCGTTGGACCCTGACTGTTGCCGGCGCGGTGCAAAAGGGCGGCGATTACAAGCTCGAACACATTCAGGCGCTTCCCAAGTTCCGGCAGAACACTCGACATGTCTGCGTGGAAGGCTGGGATGTCATCGGACGCTTTGGCGGGGCGCGACTCTCGGATTTTCTGAAGGCTATCGGGGCTGATCTCACGGCCCGCTACGTCTACGTTGAATGTGCGGACGACTATTACGAATCGCTCGATATGGCGACTGCACTCCATCCTCAGACGCTGCTCTGCTATGAGATGTACGACCAGCCACTCACGCGTGAGCACGGCGCGCCCCTTCGGCTGAACATTCCAACCAAGGTTGGCTACAAGCAGGCGAAATATCTCACCGACCTGACGGTCACGAATGTGCTGCAGCGCGTGGGCTATTGGGAGGATCAGGGTTATTCAGAGTTCTGCGGCCTGTAACCGAGGTTCAATATGGGAACACCAACAATTGCAATCGAAAACACGAAATCCGGTGAAGTCAGAGACGCAGTTTACGAGCACCCGTTCATCGTCCGCCTCTGCCATTGGGTGAATGCGGTGGCTTTGTTTGTAATGGTTGGAAGCGGGTTGCAGATCTTTCGTGCCTTCCCAAGTTTTGGCGCAAAGATTCCTGAAAAAGTTTTGCTCAATTGGCCGAAATCGTTTGCCATCGGTGGTTGGCTCGGCGGTGCATTGCAGTGGCACCTAACCTTTATGTGGATTTACATCGGCAGTGGCCTCTTGTATCTCGGCTACCAGATTTTGAGCGGCAACTACAAGCAGGTTTTGTTCGTTCCGCGCGATGTTCGCGGAGTTTGGCCAATGGTTCGCCACTATTTTTTCTTTGGATCGAAGCCGCCGGTGCGAGAAGCCTACAATCCCTTACAAAAACACGCCTATACATCCGTCGTCATTCTTGGCATTTTGTCCGTGGCAACAGGATTCGTAATCTGGAAACCCATCCAATTTTCATGGCTCGCCTGGATGATGGGTGGCTTTCACTACGCCCGCCTGTGGCACTTCATCGTCATGTGGGCGATGCTGGCGTTCGTTTTCGGTCACCTGATCATGGTTGTACTGCACGGCTGGAACAAGTTTGTGTCAATGCTTACAGGATGGAAGAAGGACCCTGAGTACCTTGCCAAGTAGCGGTCGTGAACGAATAACTCTGAGTCGCGCAGTGAGGGTGAATGGATGCAGGAGCGGGACCGCTGGAGCACCCAGCGCAACAGGATTACGAAGAACGGCTGATCCAGCGCATCAGGGATGGCGAGCACGAGGCCTTTTATGTACTGATACGGCCATATGAAAAACGCGTCTATGCAGCCGCATTAGCACTACTTCGTAATGGAGCAGATGCGGAAGATTGTGCTCAGGAAGCTGTACTGAAGGCGCTCAAAAACATTCGGCAGTTTCGCTCTGAAGCGAAGTTCAGTACATGGCTCATTCAGATCGCCGTCAATGAGGCACGTATGCGAAGAAGGAAACAACGCAGCGATCTCATAGAGCCGATCGAAAAAGATCTGGCCGAGGAGAGTACCTATGCTCCTCGGGAGTTTGCCGATTGGCGCGAGATCCCTTCGGAGACTCTCGAACGAAAGGAAGTTCGCGAAAAACTTGCAGAAGCACTCTCTTCCATCGGTGAAATCTACCGTGAAGTTTTTGTTTTACGGGATATGGAGCAATTAAGTATTGAAGAAACCGCCAAAGCTCTCGGAATTTCGACCGCATCGGTAAAAACCAGGTTGCTGCGGGCACGCCTCATGTTGCGCGATTTGCTGGCCCCAGGACTCGGGGGGCCCTGGAGCCGAGACCTATCATTCGCTAAGGGGGTAAAGCCATGGTAATCAACTGCGAACGGGTGTGGCGCGAGGTTTCCGATTATCTCGATGGCGAAGTCGATCCCGAACTCAAGGCTGCTATCGAAGAACATGTTCTGGGATGCCAGCGGTGCACCGCTGTAGTGGACGGCCTGCGCAATGTCGTCCAGCTATATGGGGATGAACGCATGATGGAAGTGCCAGCCGGCTTCAGCCGACGGCTGCATCAGCGATTGGAAGGCGACATGTCACGAAGCAGGAGAACCTTCCTTGGGTGGGCGGTTGCGGCCGCCGCGTCCGTTCTCGTGGCTGGCGGTATCGAAGTAGCGCGATCATCAGTCTTTGGCCGCCCAAGCCTGCGATCGGAGCATGCTCGTCCCTCGAACCGCGTACCGCCTGACATGATGGTGATTGTTGCTGAGGATGGAAAGACGTTTCATGTGGCTGGTTGTCCCTTTATTCACGACAAACCACGATTGCGAACCATCCCAGCTCGTGAGGCCGAGCAGGAGGGCTATGCCCCATGTGTTCGCTGCATGAAGAAGTACCTGGATGCGACTGCTAGTTCAGGGGCCAATCCGCCCAACGAAAAGCTCGCCTGATGAAAAACCTACCCGGGAATGAGGGCTAGGCGACAGAAGCGCCACCAAAAATAGTCTAGGGTAGCCGGAGACCAGGTTCACAGCTACCCGAAGCGCGAGAGACCACTCCATTAGTTCTGCTTCGGAGTGTCATTCTTCATCGTGTCGTCGTGCCTCATATTGTCGTCGCTCTTCATGTTGTCGTCTTTCTTCATATTGTCTTTCTTAGTCTTCGACTTCTTCTTGCTCGCCTTCTTGTTGTCGTTCGTTGAATCGTTCTTCATGTCATCGTGTTTCATGTTGTCGTCGTGCTTCATCTGGTCCTGTTGCGATTGATCCCGCTTCATGTTGTCGCTGGACTGGGCCACCGCGGCCAGCGGCAGGGCCAGAAAGCACATCACCATCAGCCTGTATAGCGTCTTTTTCATGATTCCTCTCCTGTTTTTGGGTTGGCAATTTCACGGGCGGACTTCCCCGTAGGACAGTGGGGATGCTCGACGCTCGTGAAAGTTACAATGCGGGAGGATGGGAAAGCTCCTGATTGCCGTGAAACTTTTCTTCGTGCCTTCGCTCTAATCAAACAGCCGATTCAGTCCGCTCCAAATGAGGGTGCTTATGCGACGGTTCCTTTTACGTGTTTTCACTTTAGGTATTGGATTCTTGTGCTTCAGTACCGGGATCAGCAATGCTGCGGATAAAGCTTGGATCTCCGCACCCGCTCCCTCCGTTGATGCCACTCTTGCGACCAGCAAAAGCAATCAAAGTGCCGTCCTGGCTGGTGGTTGCTTTTGGGGAATTCAAGCTGTGTTCCAGCATGTGAAAGGTGTGATTAGCGCGACGTCAGGGTATTCCGGGGGGTCTTCTGCAACCGCTGAATATGAAGTAGTAAGCACGGGTGAGACCGGACACGCGGAGTCAGTGAAGATCACGTACGACGCCTCCCAAATCACCTACGGAAGATTCTTGCAGATATTCTTCTCCGTGGCGCACGACCCGACACAGCTCAATCGGCAAGGTCCTGACGAGGGTACTCAGTATCGGTCGGCAATCTTCTACAACAGCGACGAACAAAAGCGAATTGCGGAGGCCTACATTGCCCAGCTCAATCAAGCTAAGGTTTTTCCGCGACCGATCGTAACTCAAGTCGTGCTATTGAAAGGCTTTTATCCCGCAGAGGCTTATCACCAGGATTACGCAACTCGGCATCCTGACAACCCGTATATCGTTTACAACGATGCTCCAAAGGTGGCTCATCTCCGGCAGCAGTTCCCGGATTTGTACAAGAATTGAGGGCCGCTGAGAAAGAAACGCCCCGGGGGTGCAACCAGGGTGCATATACCCCTTGCTTACGCAGAACGGCGTAGATTGCACCCTGAAAGCGAGCGTGCTCGCATATTGAACGCTGCCGGGTCGGGGCAGAGGCCAAGGTTCAACATCCAAGACCGCTAGAGTGCTTGTAGTTAAAACATCAGCCGCCCCCTCACATAACCAAAGGACTCCACTGAATTCAACATCTCAAGAGCGACTTTCATCATGTCTGTAGACGATTGTGAGACGGGTCTGTGTGGGTTAGAACCGCACGATCATGCAGTGTTCATGCGGTTTCCAAAGACCGACCACCTGGGTCATTCCCAGGTGCTCGACCAGAGCCTTTGCAAGCTGTTGAAAAGATTGGTCGGGGAGAGAGGATTTGAACCTCCGACCCCCTGGTCCCGAACCAAGAGCAGGTCAAAATCCAAGAGCTTCATTCGGTGTCGCTTAGGAGCCAGAAAGCCCGTTCTTCTCTTACCTCAGTTGTACCTCAGTTGTACCGACGAATGTCTAAGGCGGCTCGCCGATGATCTGAGACCTTTTCGAAGTCTGATGTCGCTCTGTTCCTCCATTGCCGACCGCCATGGAACTTGAATGAACCTACCACCTCAACGTTGCCAAGTTAGCTCGGCCTCGTACCAGCTTTGTCGGAAAACGGCAAGGGCACAGACAGGTCGTTACCAATCGTGCCAGCTAAGAAAGCGCAATAACCGAAAAACCAGCAGCCGCTGCGCATTTGGACAGGCGTTGGTCGGCGGATAGAAAGGCCCGTCGAGAGGGCCGATGTTGGCACCACGTAAGGGCCGCAGCCAGCTGCAAACTATCAGCGGCTCGCAGCTCATACGTATCGAGCAACTGCCGAGCAAGATCGCGCAAGGAATCCGATGGCAGAATCTCCCTACAGGCCCGGCTTAAGACGTCTAGGCGCGCGAGCGCGCCTTTCTTTTCAACATCTCTCAATTTCCCCTGTCGATGCAACCGAGCAAGCGCACTGTGCACTTCAATGTTGCTCGCCCACCAAACTACAGGCAGCGACTGACGCAACTGCAGTTGCGCTTGTCGGCTATTGCTCTCATGGACACACAAGGGTACAAGCGCGCTCGCATCCCAGAAAGCGGGTTCCTTGGTCATAGACTTTCTGCTCGATCATCCAGAAGCGCCTTGACCGCGTCGTTGCTGGACACCTTCCCCGTTGGGATTTTTAGGAGCCGGTCTAAGTTGATTGGATTCTGTGGAAGCCGCATTTTTCCGGAA
>Ga0126373_10004601_pt1 | contig 10573 bp, 12 predicted proteins | sample PanSoiMetPlot_11_FD_92545 | JGI IMG/M metagenome (GOLD analysis project Ga0126373, IMG submission 92545) | Tropical forest soil microbial communities from Panama - MetaG Plot_11 | ecosystem: Environmental > Terrestrial > Soil > Tropical forest > Bulk soil | place: Panama | collected 2016-02-17
ACGCGGGTGCGCCGTGCTCTGCACGTTCCTGCGGACCGAGGATCCCGTGGACCCCGGTATCCCGCAGAAGTACCGGGAGCTGCGCGCCCAGGACGCCGCTTCCGTCCTTGACGAGATCCGCGCCGTCGGGGCCCGCGGAATAGCTGTGGAAGCCGACCTGTCTGATCCCGCTGCCCCGGCCGCGCTCTTCGACGCGGCGGAAGATCAGCTCGGTCCGGTCGACATCCTGATCAACAACGCGACCGGCTGGCTCGCCGATACATTCTCTCCGCTGGCAGCAGACCGGCACGGCAGGTCCCTCCAGCCCGTCAGCGCCGCGACCTGGGAGCAGCAGTTCAGGGTCGACGCCATGGCCGCGGCACTGATGATCGGCGAGTTCGCGCGGCGCCACAATGCCCGAGGTGCTGACTGGGGCCGCATCATCGGGCTCACCTCCGGCGACGTTCTCGGCTTTCCCGAGGAGGTCTCCTACGGTGCCGCGAAGGCAGCGCAGACGAACTACACCATGTCTGCGGCGCTGGAGCTGGCGCCCTTCGGGATCACCGCCAATATGGTCTACCCGCCCGTGACCGACACAGGCTGGGTGACTGACGCCGTCCGCGCGGAGGTCGCGGCACGCAGAGAACTGATCCACGTCGCCACGCCAGCCGAGGTGGCAAGCGTGATCGCCTACCTGGCCTCCGACGAGGCGGCGCTGATCACCGGCAACGTGATCACGCTGCGGTGAGAATCAAACGTGCGCGCTGCGGCGCTCGATGAGCACCACGTCGCGCCACCGACCGAGATGCTGCCCGATGCGGTGCCGGGTGCCGACGACCCTAAATCCCGCCTGCTCGTGCAGCGCCAGGCTGGCAGTATTCTCCGGGAATATCCCCGACTGGATGGTCCAGATGCCCGCCGCCTCGGTCGAGGCGATCAGAGCGTCGAGCAGGGCGCGGCCGACTCCGAGGCGCCTGGCGTGGCCCGCGACATAGACCGAGTGCTCGACAACACCCGCATAAGCCGGCCGGGCTGACACCGGCGACGCGGCGACCCAGCCGAGCACCGCGCCTCCGCCCATCGCGACGCAGCTGTGCCCGGCGAGCTTCCCGGCGACGAACTGCGGCCAGGCCGGTACGCCCGTCTCGAAGGTGGCGTTCCCCTCGTCGATGCCCGCCTGGTAGATGGCGAGCACCTGCTCCGCGTGCTGGTCAGTCATCGGCTCGATGCGGACGGGGCCTGGCCCACCAGGGAACGTCATCGGGCCAAATTTTCAGATGTCCCTGTCGCAGGCAACTTCTTTGCTGAGGACGCACCCGGCCTGGTCAGTTGTCCTCGTGGCCGAACGCCTCGCGCAGCTTCTCCTCCTGCTCGCCGGACAGGTTGGTGCTGATGAGCTCGGCATCGGATTCCCTGAACTCGGTAGCGACCCGGTCCATGACGGCATCTGAGCTGAGCAGGAACAGTGCGGACGTGCCGGGCGTCACCTTCTCGCGGACCCTGTTAATGAAGTCGTCGCTGATACCGACGTCGGCGAGGGACCCGAAGAGCGCTCCGGTTGCCGCGCCGATCGCCAGGCCGAGGATCGGAATGAAGAAGATGAGGCCGAACAACAGCCCCCAGAATCCGCCGCCGAGAGCGCCGACCTTCTTCATCGAGTGCAGCTCGCGGGTCTTGGGCTTCTTGCGCCCGGGCTCCCAGCTGACCACGGCCGCGTCCTGAACCTGGATCAGCTGCTCGCTCTGCAGCTTCTCCAGCGTGGCCAGAGCGTCATCGGCTCCATACGGTGATGAGAACTTCCAGGCCGTCAGTGTTGCCATCTGCTCGCTCCCCATCCGGTGGTGATCCAGTCGGATTACAACGATCTGGCCCGTGCCGGAGTCACGTCATCACCCGCCTGGGGTGATGCAGGCCTGCGTGGTTCCTCGGTCTGCTGCTTCGGCAGGAACAGCGCGATGACGAGACCGATCAGCGTGATCACCGCGAGTACCGTGAGCGCGGCGCCGTATGACCTGCCGCCGGGAAGAGATGCCGCCACCAGAACGGAGCCAACCAGGGCGGTGCCGACTGACGAGCCCAGGTTCGAGACGCTGCGCGAGAGCCCAGAGATGTCGCCCTGGTCGCTTTCTGGAAACGCCGACTGAACGACGTTGACCGACGAGGTCAGCATCACGCCGACGCCGATTCCGAATACCAGCAGCCCCGGAATCCAGCTGAAAATCCCGGTGTCTGCCCGGACGAGGCCGAGCAGCAGTCCCATGCCGGCGACGGTGAAGGAAAAGCCCACGACGATCAGCCATCGCTGGCTGTGCCGCCTGGCCATGCGGTCGGCGAACGCGGATGCGGCGAGGATGCCGGCCGTCGCGGGAGTGAGCATCAGCCCGGTCTGGATGGCGCTGTAATGGGCGACCTCCTGCAGGTACACCGAGACCACGAAGAAGGAGCCCTGCAACGTCAGCCATTGGATGAGCTGGGTGCCCAGCCCCAGGTTGGCGGCCTTGTTCCGGAACAGCCGGAGCCGGAGCAACACGGCGCGTCCGCGACTTTCGGCGTGCCGGATATGCAGAAAGAACCAGAGCAGGAAACCCGCCCCGATGGCCACGAGCACCCAGACCGGCGAGATGCTGCCCTTCGGTATCAGGACCGTGCCGCCGATAGCGAAGTCCTTCCTGGCGACCAGCAAGCCGTAGGTCCGGGATTGCAGGAGCCCGAGTACGACGAAGAACAGCCCCAGCGCCGACAGGATTGCCCCGGTCAGATCGAACCGCGGTCGCGGTCCGGGCGTGGCCGGATCGGCGATCCGGCGGGCCAGCAGGACGATCCAGCCGACGATGAGAACCTGAAGCCCGAACGAAGCCCGCCAGCTAATCGCACTCGTGATCGTCCCGCCGATCAGCGGTCCGGCCGCGGCACCGAGGCCGGCAGCGCCGCTGACGATGCCGAAATACCGCGCACGGGACTTGATGTCGGGGAACCACACCGTGACCAGGATGTAGATCGGCGGGATCATCAGCGCAGATCCCACGCCCTCGAAGATCGAGTAGCCGATGACGAGCAGGGTGAGGCCCTGCGAGGCGAGGGCCAGCAGCGCTCCGACGCCGTAGATCGCCAGGCCAAGAAGGAAGCAGCGCTTACGGCCCCAGATGTCAGTCAGCTTGCTGCCGGGGATCATCAGCGCTGCCATCGTGAGCGTGAACAGTGTGATCGCCGTCTGCACGCCGAGGACCGTCGTGTTGAGGTCGCCCGCGATCGCGCTGATAGCGACGTTCATGTTGGTCGCTGCGTAGCTGGCCACGAACTGCGCCAGCGCGAGCGGCAGAACGTTACCGCCTGCCCGTTCGCTGGCGGGTCCAGACAACTCGGTCATGCCTGACGTGCCACGGCTCGGCATCTCATGGACAGAGACTGCCCGGCTACCGCTGACCGGGCATCACTCCAGTCGGGTGATGCGCGCGGCCGTTGGGCGCGGCGCGGGTGACGGCATGCCCAGCAACCGAACCGCACCCGCCGAGGCGGCTCGCTAGCCGACCAGGCCGGCAATGCCGTCGGCCACCAGCGCGAGCCCGGCAATGGCGGTACCTACCACGAGAACCTGGTACCCGTGCGAGTGGAGCCAGGCGTCGAGAGCTTTGAGGCGCCGGGTGGTCGCCTCGGGAGCGGCCATGAAGAGCAGCAGCGGCAGCCACGCACATACGGCGTCGATCGCCGCCACGAGCGCGAGTCCGAGGACGACCATTCCGGGGCCGGCCTGAGAGGTGGCGATGACCTGCACGGCCGCGACGTACGTGATGGAGGGGGTGAAGACGAGTACACCGACCGCGAACGCGGCTCGCGGCGCTGGCGAGGACGCCATTCTCATCACCAGGCTGGGCTTTTTATCCGGGTCGGGAGGCCGCGGCTTTCTGCGGGTCAGCAGGAGGCTGACGCCGAGGGCGAGGACGCCGAGTCCGAGGCGCAGGCCGTACCGGGCCTGGTGCTCGCTCGGATGGCTCAGGCCGCCGGCTCGCAGCACCAGGAACAGGGCCACGGCCATCACGACGGTGATCAGCGCCGCGCCGGACAGAAAGAATAGCGCCGCCCGGCGGGGGTTAGCTGACCCTAGGAAGACGGCAACAAGAACGAGCGCGGTGGGGGAGATCGCGCCGAGCAGGGCATACCCGGCCGCCTGTGCCAGCATGGTCCCGGCCGCTCACGCGCTCGGCCGGCTGGCTATCGCCGCGCCGATACCGAGGTCGGTGATCAGCCGGGCCCGACCGCCGGCTGGGAGGCCACCGCCGTCACAAGCCACCCGTTCCCCTTCCGGTTTGTGCCCGGGTGAGCATCATCCTTCCGCCCCCGCAGAACGGCCACGTCACCCGCTGCGGGTGATCGGGCTACGCCCTAGTGCGGGAACGCATGTCGGCAAGGACGCACAAGGCGCCGAGGAAGGACAAGATGAGAAGCAACCAGAAATCAGCGAGCGCGATCGCGATCGAGCACCACACGCCGTCGATGATCGCGGGGGCCACGATGATCGGCGCAGCCTGCATCATCGGCCTGTGCGGCGTGATCACTGGCGGGACCGCGGTGTTCGCCGCGATCCGGCACTATCTGCAGGAGTCGGAGATGACTCCTGCCGAGATGATCCGGCACCGGCTGGACCAGGGCAAGGCGGCGGCCGCCGCCACGGCGACCGCCTGGCAGCAGCACAACGGCGTGCGCGCGCCGGCCGGGCGCGTCCGAGCCTGACTCAGCGGCTCGCGTTGCGCGGGCCTTCTGCCGGGGTGGCGGCGGTGGCTGTACCGGGAAGTGGCCAGGATGTGGGTGCAATCCACAAGCTGGCGATGTAGGCGACCACGACCGCGAGGATCGCTACCGGCATCACCGCCACCCCGTCGGAAAACAGCAGCAAGGTGGCGAGCAGCACCGCGGTCAGCGGCAGCCGGAGCATGACCGCTGCCGTCGCCCCGATGCCCATCGCGACCGCCGGCACGAGGGGCAGTCCCGGCAGGTGCGACATGGCGATTCCGCCGGCCGCGCCGAGGAACAGGGACGGGAACACCGGCCCGCCGCGGAACGCGCTCATCGACAGGCTGTAGCCGAGGCCCTTGCACGCCAGGAGTAGCAGCAGGGCTGGAATCGTGTAGGCCGACGCGTGCCTGATCAGCGGGCCGAGCGCATCCTGACCGGAGAACAGCACGTCCGAGCTGGCTTTGCCGGTCCCTTCGGTGTAGGCGATGGCCAGGCCCGCGACGGCCAGGCCGATGATTGGCGTCGCCAGCACCAGGCGAGACTCGACATGAGGCCGGACCACGAGGGCGAATCGGCGGATCGCCACTCCCGCTACCGCGGCAGCGAGGCCGATCACGATTGCCCAGCCGAACTCGGCCACGTCCGGGTGGGCGAAGTGGGGCAGACTCGGGATCGCCAACGAGAACGTGCCGAGCCCGGACCAGGTGCCGAGGCCGACGAAGATCAGTGCGCCGATCCCCGCCGCGAGCAGGCCGGGCAGCAGTACGAGTTCGAGCGAGGCACCGCCGAGCCCGATCATTTCCATGAGCAGGAACGCGCTGACGATCGGAGAGCCGAGCAGCGTGCTGATCGCGGCGAAGGCTCCGGCAGCGGCGACGACCGTCGTGGCGTTGGCCGGTACGGGTCGCCTGGAGAGCCGGAGCAGCGCCGCTGCCAGCCCGCCGCCGAGCGCGATCAGCGGCGCTTCCGGTCCGATCACGGCTCCGAGGGCGAGACTCGCGAGCGCGGCCAGGAACACGCCGGGCAGCTCCGCCGGCGTCGGCGTCCCTGGCTGCAGACCGTCAGCAGGTGAGTGCCCGCCTGTTCCCGGCAGATACTGGATTGTCAGCCCGACGAGGATCCCTGCCACGCCGAGCAACGGCAGCGGCCACCAGACCGGCTCGCCGTGAAAGCCGAGGCCCGACGGCAGGCTCGTGAACAGCCAGCCCTGCAGCTTGCTGACGAGCGCGAGAAAGCCCCACGCGGCCGCCGAGACCGGCACCCCGATGATCCCGGCGAGCACGAGCAGCACAAGGTAGCGACGGCTGCGGAGGACTGCAACGGGATCGGCGGTTGGCGGCATCTGAGCCTCTCGTCGGTCCCGTTGGCTACGCGGCAGTCGCAGCTACTAGCGCCGTCAGACCTCCTGACGCCGCCCGCCGGACAGCAGAGCCCAGACGATGAAGATGTCGACGGCGATGACGACGATCGACCAGATCGGGTAGTACGGGATGAACATAAAGCTGGCGATCGCGCTGAATCCGGCCAGGACGGCACCGACAATGCGCGCCCAGAGCATGCCAAGCAGGACGCAGACGCCGGTGGCGAAAAGAACGCAGCCGAGAATGAGCTGCAGCCAGCCCCACCCCGAGATTGACCAGTGATACGCGTAGCCGTTGTGGAGCACAAAGAACCCGCCCCTGATGATGGCGGCGAGTCCGACCAGGAATCCCCAGACGCCGTTGAGGATCAGCAGGAATCCCGCGAGACCCCTGCCGATCCCGATCCCGATCCCGCCGCCAGCTTCATCAGTGACTGCACTCGCGCGCCCCTGGTCCATCGGATAGCCGGCGGACTGCTCGTACGAGGCCGCTCGCGTCATATATCCCGGGTCTGCTTCGCGACCTAGTGGTCCGGTAGCAGCCGTTCCCTCCGGTGAAGTGCTCATATTTTCTGCCCTCCGCCCCCTCAGAGAGTGATTCCTGGAACGCTAAGTACCCAGCGAAAAGGCTGCCTGATCCGAGCTGAGCCAATCACCTGCCGAGTCGTGGCGGCTCAGGTTGGCTCGGCCCGCCGCAGCCAGGTGCGCCACAGCAGCCACTGCACGCGAAGCGCCAGCGCGCCAACCACTATGAGCAGGCCTACATTCAGCAGTAGAGCGGTCCGGCGTGGGGGAGGCGTGTCGAGGAGCGCCTTGACCGGCCCTGTGGCCCGGAGCTACCTTGACGCCGGATGCGAGGAGGTCGCAGATGGCGCTCAAGATCATGCCGCACGGTCGACTGCAGGAGTGGGTTGCCGACGAGAAGGGCTTCTTCACCGCCGAGGGCCTCGAGTACAGCTTCGTGATCGATGGGGACTACGGCATGCGCTCAGTGCGCAGGGACGACGCCGGCCAGATCAAGACCGGCGCGTTTGAGACATTTGAGGCGGGCCGCAGCGGCGCGAACGTGAGCTGCGCGTGCCACTGGGCCACCAGCGTCGCGGCGAGCGAAGGCAGCGGCCAGCTCGTGACCACGGCTTACTCGGTCGCCCCGTGCGGCATTGTCGTGCCGCCCGATTCGCCCATCCGGCGTCCGGAGGACCTCGCCGGCGTCCCGATCGGTGTCGGTTACCACTCGGGTAGCCATTTCGCCACGCTGCAGGCCCTCGAGGATGTGCTTCCGCCGGAGCAGATCAACCTGAGCTTTGAGGGGCCGCCGAACGAGCGCCTGAGCGCGCTACTGGCGCGACAGGTTCGCGCGGCCACCGCGTGGGGTGTTCCGCTGTATATCGCGGAGGCCTACGGATTCCGCAAGGTGGTCGACGCAACCTTCATGATCGGGTTCCTGGTCACCGGGACCGACGTCAGCAAGTCCGATGTCGAGAAGTACCTGCGTGCGCTCCGCAGCGCTCAGATGGAGATCGACCTGCATCCCGAGCGCTACAAGCACTACCACCTGCAGGCCGTGCCCGAGCAGTACCGCGGGGACGTCGATGTCCGGACGTTCGGTACTGGTGAGCGAATAGTCTTCCTGCCTTACAGCAAGGAGACCTTCACCGCGACCCAGGAGTGGACGCTCAACCGGAAGCTCTTCCCTGAGCAGCGGTCATTCGTGAACTACGACGAGGCCGCCCTCGCCTAACCCTTCGAGGCGCATGGCTTCTGGCTGATGGAGCATCGACTGGCTCCACGCGACTAGCAGCACCGCGCCACAGACCAGCACGGCGCCGCCTATCTGCAGTGGGCCGGGCCGCTGGCCGAGGACGATGGCGGCCAGCACGAGAGCGCCTGCTGGCTCCAGCAGCAGGATCATGGCCGATGTGGTGGCAGACAACTGGGCTAGCGACCGGGCGACCAGCAGCCAGCCGGTAATCCCGCTCGTCAGTGTCAGTACGAGCAGCCAGATCAGGGACCGCCAGGGAATCGCCAGCTGCAGTCCCCCGAACGCCATGCCGAACACCAGAGCGCCTGCGGCGGCACCCGCTGTCGCGTCAAACAGCTGGCCCGCGGGTTGATAGGTCTGGCCTGCCGTGTGCCGCAGGATGAGCAGGAAGCACGCATAGGCCGCGCTCGTGGCGAGCCCGAACGCCACGCCCGCTACTGGACGCGGCCCCGTGCCGTGCTGCCCGATCATCCCGGACACGAGCACGACACCGAGCAGTACAGCGGGCAGGGTGACCAGCAGAAGTCGGTCCGGGCGCTCGCGCAAGAGCGCCCAGGCGAGAACGGCGACGAACAGAACCTGCATATTGCCGAGCACGGTCGCAGGTCCGGCTCCGACATCCTTGATCGCGTGAATCCAGAGCACCAGGTTGACCGCGAGGAAGAGACCGGCCAGCGCTGCGTAGCCGCGATGTGCACTGGGGCGTGGCCCATGGCGTTGCTGCTCGGCAGCTGCCAGCACAGCGAGCACGGGCAGCGGGAGTGCGCACCTGTAGAAGGCCGCCGTCAGCGGCGTGACGTTGGCGAGAGTGAACAGGACAGCCGAAGCAGAGATGCACGTCGCCCCGAGAACGGCCTGCGTTGCGGGCCATGCCCTAGCCCCGTGCCTCGTCATCTGGACACTAGATCACAACGAGCGCCTGTCGCTCTTGCCCCACTCCGTCACAGCTTGTAAAACGAAAACTATGAAGAGACAGGCGGCCGCCGTGCTGTACGCGCTCGCGATGGTAGCCGTCGTGGTGAGCGCGGACATCCTCTTCTTCAGGCACCACGCCTCGGAGCGGCTGATAGCAAACGTCGGGATCGTTGTGGTGTTCGCGGCGTTCGGTTTCCTGATCTTCCGGGGACGCGGGAGCAGCCAGGAGTGACACCTGCTGTGGGGCGCGTCGGTCGAGTGACTACGAGAGTGAGCTGGCGCGAGTAACGGCTCGGCGTGCGGCTCGGGTCGCCGCCCAGGTGATGAGCGCTCCGGTCACGAGTGCACCAGTCAGCACCGGTGTCCATGCGCCGAGATCAGTCCGGTAGATCATGCCCCCGTCGGGACCGATGGGCGGCTGCAGCGGCAGGGCGATGACCAGCGCCAGGGCGCACAGCGCGACGCCTCCCTGAACAACTGTCAGAGCGCGAGCGCGCGTGACGGCGGCCATGAGGGCCTGGATGGGGAAGCGACGGCGTGCCGCCATCGTGGCCAGCAATGCCGTCCCGCCAAACCAGCCTCCGAGAATGCCTGCCAAGCCTGCACAGAAGAGGATCGTCGCGGCCAGCGGATGGCCGGGGTAGCTGTACCAGACGTGGAGGACGCGGTGCCCGATTCCCGCGCTTCCGCTGATCACCGGCCTCAGGCGGGCCGCCGCAATCAGCAAGAGCAGGCCCAGCCCTACCGCCACCATCGGGACCAGCGTGACGGCGGCGACGAGCACTCGACGGCGTGGCGGCGCAAGCGATCGCATCTCGCAGGACAGTCCGACCGCTGCCCAGGCGAGCTGGACAATGAAAGCCAGGGACAGCACGATCAGCACCAGGTTGATCCAGTAGATGACCTGGCCAGGAACGGACAGTTCGATGGCCCTGGACGTCGTGCCCGATCCTGATCCTGACGTGGCGTACTGGCTGGTGTGTCCGAGCAGCAGCAGAACGGCGCCTGCCCCCAGCGCGGCAGGCAGCACCGCACCGATGACCGCGGTACGTGCTCGACGTTGCCACAGGTCGGGGACGGCAGGCATGCCACAACCGCTGGTGCGGGCACGCACGGCGCCCACCACAAAACTGCCTGCCAGGCCCCATGCGCTCGATGCCCGCCGCGACCGCTGGCTCCGCTCGGCCATCAGGTCCTCCACGAGCGCCTCTTGGTCGCGTCCGTACCGGTCACGCCACCAGCCCGGGTAACAGCGCAGCGCCCACTGCACAGCTCGGTCACCAAGCCTCTTGGCGCTCATGCGGTCGCTCCCCGAAGACGCCGCAGTCCCACCCGACTCACAGTCGCCGCTGCCTCCAGCTCCGCAGCAAGGACGCGCCGGCCGGCGGCGGTGAGACGATAAGGACGCCGACGCTCTGCAGACCCGACGGACTCGACCAAGCCGGCATCCTCCAGCCTGGCGATCGCCGCGTACAGGGTCCCCGGGCTCAGTCGCACATCGGCGAACGCCTCGATGTCCTTCAGCAGCGCGTAGCCGTGCTTGGCCCCATCTGCGAGGCTGACCAGTACCAGCAACCACCGGTCACTACTACGGCCCAGACTGCCCATGCGCACAGACTATTACGATGAACGTAATAGTCGCAAGCCCCGCCGCGCGTGGCCGCCCGGAGTTCGGACGGGCCAGCAGAAAGGCCAGTTACAAGATCGTAACTGGCCTCCGACGTGGGTGGAGCTGAGGGGATTTGAACCCCTGACCCCCTCGATGCGAACGAGGTGCGCTACCGGACTGCGCTACAGCCCCAGAACGCCAGTCAGCGTAGCAAATA
>Ga0126373_10004602_pt1 | contig 10572 bp, 8 predicted proteins | sample PanSoiMetPlot_11_FD_92545 | JGI IMG/M metagenome (GOLD analysis project Ga0126373, IMG submission 92545) | Tropical forest soil microbial communities from Panama - MetaG Plot_11 | ecosystem: Environmental > Terrestrial > Soil > Tropical forest > Bulk soil | place: Panama | collected 2016-02-17
GCCCACGCGCCACACAGATACGGCCGGATGTCAAACACACTGCCCGTGATTCTCACAGCCGGGTCGGCAGCAAGGTTTAGGATGGATGCGTGTGGACTCCTTCCCGCAATCACGAACTTGATCTCTCGGTTGGCCCTGCGAACCAGTGGAAATATTTCATGATAGAAGTACAAAGCGGCGTCAACGTTCGGAAAGTAGTCCATCGACCCCGAAAATAGAACGTAGGGTTGCCAGGAGCGAACCTCATCCAACAGGCGGATTTTAGCGGGATCGTAGTAAGTCACATCAATATAGTTTGGCAGCACACAGACATTCGCCGGAACGTCGGGCTTCAGCACCCTTGCCTCGGCCTCTGTACATACCAGAACGGCCTCCGACTGCTGTAACAAACGACGTTCGTAAGCTGCCAGGCGGCTTGCCTCACCTCGCGCGAGCCACGCCCAGGGCCATGGCCTCTGGGCCGCATACTGCTGCCACTTATCTGAATCCACATCGACAAAGTCGACTATCGTGGGCAGGCCGCTCGTTTCAACGTACTGTGCCATGGCGGAACTAAACACAAACACGCGATCGTATGCCTTTGCTTGTATCGCTGCCTGAATTTTGTGCCACATACGCCGGCTATAGAAGAAGGCAGTGGTAAACGGCACGCCGCGCACTAAGGCCGAAGTTGCTTGCGCCCTGCTCCAAAACCAAGACAGCCTTTCCACATAGAACTCGTGGCAAAGATTGCCCAACTGCGCGAGGTGCTTTTCGTCTTCCGCATCGTCGCAAAAGCAGAACAAATCAATTTCGTGTCGCCTGGCCAGCGTCCGCAATTCCCATAAGGCCCTCAACTTCTCACCTTTGTTTGGTGGAAGAGGGGTTCGGTGTGCAAGAAACAAAATGCGCATAGGCTTATTCAGGTGATGGCTTATGGAAACCATCGAACTACCGCCGGCCCCAGCCTCCGCGTGACCGCAAGCGGCATGTTTTTCCATAACGAGATCGACAACTTGAACTTAGGGTTCGCGGGAGAGAAATTCGGCATACTCTGCCGGCGAACAAGATAAAACTGATACGGCAGGGGGCGTTCACGCATGTTCCACTGGGTCTTGAAGGCATGGGAGCCCGACCCCAGCTTGCTGCGGCCAAAGTCAAAGTGGCGCGCTCCAGTCGCAATGCCATGTTTCATCACTTCCCAGTACATGAAGTTATTGGCTGCTAGGCGTCGACTCTCGACGTAAGACCCACCGAAGTACGGCACAATCCAGTCCCGAAACCTCAAGCTCAACACAGACGCGACTGCTTTGGCTTCGTGCCAGATCGTGGTAAGTTCGCACCGATCTCCAAACTCGTCGATAATGATATGAAACAGCCGTTTAGAAAACACCGGCGTGCCAAGATGATGATAGCTGTGGCAAAACACATCGTAGAAGGCATCCAGGAACTTCGGATCGACTACTGCCTGTAATCCTAGCTTCTCCGCTTTGCGAATCATGTAGCGCGTGTCGCGTGGAAACCGGTTATAGAGGTCCTGCAGTTTTTCGGGTAATTCGCAATCAAACGTCGCATATAGCTTCTTGGTCTGAAAGCGTGAATCTCCCACCGGCATCGACTCACGTAATTCCAAATATTGCACACCTTCACGCTCCGCCATTCGGCAGGCTGCAAGGCGCAGTTGAGCGGCCATTCCCTCGCTGTCGGCGCAGGGACCGCCGTACACGGCAAAAGGAGTGGAAATCAGGCTTCTTCCCTGCAAGGGGCTGGAAACCAGAAACAGCGGGAGCACGCCTCGAATAGCGCCACCCTGCTCGAGAAATAAGTAGCGGGATTTGAAACCAAAGGCTTTTTCGACAACCCGCTTCCACGCGCTCAGATGAAAGACGGTCGCTTTCGGGTGCTGCTCGACATAACTATCCCATGCCGTTTGAAAATAATCCGCAAAAGGACAAACGCTCACTTCGTACCCAAAACTCTGATCTGCTGCCGCCATTCTGTCGTCTCCAACTCATGCTGCCGCGCCTCTAGTCGGCGCATGCAAGCGCCACGATTAGGTTGCTGCGTCTGCTTCACTCAGGCGCTGGGAGTTACTTGCTTTCAGCTTCCTGTTTGTAATACTCGGAACTTGACCGTGCAGTGGCATTGTTTACTACGACTCCGAGTAATTTGCTACCAGCCTTTTGGGTTGAGACTTGCAGTGCGTTGCGAGTTGTGCTACTCATACGGGTTACTAATAACACGGCGTCACAGGCGGTCAACCACAGCTCAAAGTCAGCGATCGGAGCTGAAGCAGGGACTGAGTCGACGAGAACGAGATCAAACTCCTGCTTGGCTCTTCTGATGAATTCCGGCAAACCCGCCCCTTCCAGAAGGGCAGCCACATGCGCTGAAACAGAAAGGCCAGCGGGCGCGACAGACAGACCCGGCAAGGTGGTTGATCGAATACAGTCCTCGAAGGTCGACCGGTGTTCGAGATACTCGGCTAATCCCGAGGCTTCCTGCAAGCCCGTGAGCTTCGTAATGGCGCGCATGCGAAGGTCGCCATCGATGAGCAGAACCCGGTCCTTCTTGAGTTCTGCCACACTGGCGGCCAGATTTGCGGCCGTGAAACTCTTGCCTTCGCTGCGCAGCGGACTAGAGATCAAAATCGCTCCAATGCCTTGCTTGCCGCGGGCATTCAGAACACGACTACGAAGAATTCCAAAGTGTTCAACCGCGCGTTTGTCATCTTTCAGCTCCGACCATTCGCGAGGGGGAAACGACACCTTGGATGATAGGGAAAGAGAACCAGATAGCGATTCCACGCTATGGAGTTCGCCCAATTTGGTGATAGTGGCCATCCCCAGCCTATTTACGCGTGTAGCGAATTACTTCAGTGCCTGTGCGAAACGACCCAAGTAGCCAAGTGCCTGCGCGAAAAGTCCCAAGTAACCGAGTGCCAGTGTCACAGTCCCACTTGCCGCTAACACCGAGAGCGCACGTCTGGACCTGCTGCGGGCAAGACTGCCGAACCACGGTATTTCTGCGAAAAGCGGCGCCTGAACGCAGTCAGCCAGTTCGCGCTGCGTTTTGACGGTTCCATCCATCATGTCCCTGGCGAATGCCAGGAAAACGCCGATGACGAGTCCCCCGCCGAGCGCTAGTCCGTCGATCAGAGGACGGTTCGGAAAATACGGATGCTCCGGCGGTTGAGCTGGATCGAGCAGAATAAAGCGCTCTCCTTTCTGCCTGGTCTCCACGTCCGACGACATATCCGCTGCGAACTTATGTTCCTCGAGTCGCTTGTATCGGTCTTCGGCGTTGGAATATTCGTTGGTGGCAGCGCTCAGTTGTTGCTCCGCTCCTGGCACCGTCTCGAGCGAGCTTTGGTAATAAGCGATCTGCGCCTTGAGTTCCTTATCGCGAACCTCATGCTTCCGGATTTCGTCATCCAGTTGCGCCATCTGGCTTTCCAGCGCGGGATTGTGCGGTTTCTGCTTTGCTGCAGGCTTGGGCGGCACAACCGCCTCCGAATTTTTGATTTGTTTGTCGAGGTCCTCGATTTCGGCTTGCTTCGCAAGGACATCTGGATAGCTGGGACCGTAACGGGTGCGAAGTTGGTCCAGGTCAACCGACAGACGCTCGCGCTCGTCTTCCAGCCCGGCCGTGCCGGCAGAGCCGCTATCGCGATCAAGATCTACCACGCTCGGACTCTCGGTGGCGAGGGACTGTAGATAAACCTTTTGTTGTTGGGCTCGTTCGATGGCGTCTATTTCCGAACGGACTTCAAGTTGCGCTGCCGTCAGCGCCTGCAGATGCAGATTTTGCGATGCCGGCAGCGCGGCAACAAAACGAGACCTCAATTGCGCGAGGTTCTGCGCTTTTTCATCCAAGTCTTGCTTGGCTTTTTGCAGCTCGCGATCGAAGAAGTCGGCAGTTCCCAACACCTGCTGTTCGCGCACCTTCAGGTTTTCCTCAATAAACAAAGAGGCCAGACGATTCGTGACTCGGGCCGCAAGCGCCGCCTGGCTGGAATCGAAGGAAATTTTGAAAGCCTGCAGGTCCTTGCCCGGCAAACCAATCGTCACCGGCTCGACCGCTACATTCTTTGTCATCTCGGCTACCACGGCCTCTTCCGAAAGCCCCCTTGTAAGTCCGACTTCACCAGCAATGGCAGCAAGCTGGGGGCCAGACAATATCTGAGCCTGCAGGATAGCCAGCCGCTCTTTGGCGTCAAGGGTAGCGGTGGACTTTACGTAGCTCTCCGGCACTTTTCCTGGATCAACAAGTATGACCGCTTCTGCCTTATAGGAATTCGGGATCAGGCGCGCGGCAATCGATAGCGATACCGCTATCAGCAATGTCGTGGTGAGCAAAAGCCACTTGCGTCGCGACAGGAGACTTTTATAGTCGCGGACAGTGTAGTACTCGAACCCTCCCAAGCTGCTTCCCGATTTCGTACCAGGCTTGCTCATATCGCTTAATTCTTCATCACCAAAAGCATGTTCTGCGCATCCTCTGCATACATGGACTTAGGCTGTAATTGAATCGTTGTTTGCAACAATTGCTTAGCCTTATTCGAGTCACCGTCTCGCAGATAAGCAATACCCAAATGATAGTTGTACTCGGGATTCTGGGGTGCGAGTCTTACGCTTTTGCTCAGAACCTCGATCGCGTTCCTGGGGGAGTTCTGCTTCAAGTAGATCCAACCCAATGTGTCGCAGACCTCGGGATTGTCGGGAACCGCCTGGCTCGCATCCTGGGCAAGTCGCAAGGCTACATTCACGTCGCCGCCGTGCTCCGCATAATCCCAGGCAAGGTTGTTCTTCGCCACGATATTGTCGGGTTCACCCTGCAGCAATTTGTTGTATGCGTTTTCTGCTTCTCTCCATTCGGCCCGCTTTTCATGGATTCGGGCGATACCCAGATAGGCAAGGCTAGAGTTGGGCGACACCTGGAGCAACGTGCTAAATGCTTCGAAAGCGGAGTCGTCCTTCGACTCTGCAGCAAGCACCTGGCCTAAACCTTGCCATGCGAGTGCCATTTGCGGATTAGTGGTAGCGGCCGCGCGAAACTCCGATTCGGCGTCCGTGTAATCGCTCAGATCAAGACAAATCTCCCCAGCGACTTCATGTCCCTCGGCCCAGTCCGGCTTGCTGCGCAACTGTTGTTTTACAAAGTTGAGAGCGGCCCTGGAATTACGTTCCTGGACGTAAGTCATCGCGTAGAGATAGAACGCGTCCCGGGCGTTGGTGCGCAACTCGCCGCCGCGATCCAGCAAAGCTCGCGCCTGTTGGTACTTCTTCTGGTTGAACATGATCCAGGCCAGCGCGCGATATGTAACAGCGCGCTCACCGGCCCCGGAAAATTGGTCAAGCAACGGCAGCAGATCTTGGACGGCCTGGTTGGCCTGTCCTTTCTGAGCCATCAACATGGATCGAGCGATATAGGGATCGAGTGTGTTCGGTTTACTTCGAACGACGCCATCCAAGTCTGCCAGTGATTTGTCCAGTTCCCCGGAATTGAGCTCTATGCCCGCCAGCAAGGTACGAGCGGAAACAAGGTCCGGTTGCAGGTCCAATGCGGTGCGCAACTCCCCCTCTGCTTGCCGGTCCTCTCGCTTGCGCGTTTGCGCTACTGCCAAGTAATAGTGAGCCTGGGCCAATTGAGGGGCAAAGCGAACTGCATGCTCGAGGTCCACAATGGCATCCTCGACCCGCTCCTGCTGCAGCCGCAGCTGTCCGCGGAGCAGGAGAGCGGTCGGGTTTTCAGGCTCCATTGTGAGCACGGATTGCAGAAGCTTATCCGCCTCGGGCAACCGAGCTTTAGACAAATAAAGAGCCGATAACTCCTCCCGCGAAACCAGGTCGTTGGGAAACTTGGCAGCGATCCGGAGATACTCGTTTTCTGCCTGATCAGGTTTATGAGCGGTAATCCAGAAATGCGCCAATGCCAATCGTTGATCGGGATCGGCCTCGCCCATCGCTGAGACATGCCGAAACACAGCCTCCGCTTCCTGCCATTTCTCCGTGCGCACCAAATATGAGCCCATTAAGGTCTGCGCCCCTGCGTTATCTGGCGAATTGGCGACGCCTTGACGAATTACGTTTTCAGCGTCAGGCGTCCGGTTTTGTTGCAGAAGGAACGCCGAGTAAGCCGCAACTGCCGCAATATTTTTCGGGTCGCATTCGAGAGCCCGGCGGAAACTGGATTCGCTGGCCGCATGATTTTTGGCTTCAATCTGGAGCCCGGCCAGCAACAGCCAGGCCTTCCCATTCCCCGGCTGTGCTTGCAGCACCTTGGACACCAGGGGCATTGCGGCCTGCCAATCGTTTTGCCCGGCCAGGCTGCGAGCCAGCATTAATGTAGCGCCGAGGTCGTCTGGAGTCTGCTTCAAAATTGCCGTGGCTTGGTTGGCTGCATCCGAGTATTTCTTCGAAAGCAGGAACAGGTCCGCAATCGCAAGCCGTGCCGCTGTGTTGGCGGGGTCTACGTTCACGGCCATGCTGAGTTGACGCATGCCATTCAAATAATCCTGGCGCTGGACGTACAGTTGACCCAGCTCGAGATAGGCAACCGCGAGCTTGGGATCAGATTGAATGGCCCGCCGATAATCAATAATCGCCTCGTTGCTTTTTCCTGCTTTTGTATCCTGGCGGGCTTGTGTGAGTAGCTTCTGCGCTTGCTGCTCGCGAGTCAATCGATTACAAGCGCCGGCCGCGACTAGCGCGACGAGAAGCAGCACAAGGCGCACGCTCCGGTTAATGGAGCGGATATTAGCCTTGCCCCAGTTCCTGCCAGCGTCGATTTGGTGTTGTGAAAGCATGATGGTTACTTAGTCTTTGTCAGGCTCCCAAGCCCAGCGCACACCCACAGCGACGACCTTTTCTGGAGCATAAAACGACGAGTTACCAATAACGTCCAAGTACCTTCCGGTACTAAAAATCGACCAATTCCGGCTTACGAAATAGCTGATGTCGACTGAGGCAAACTTGCCGCGAGTTGTCTTGCCGGGAGAAACATGTTGCTGAACATAGCTGGCTGCCGCCATCGTCTGCCAACGGGTAGTCAAGCGGCGGGTGACCTTAAGATCATAGCGGTTGTTGAAATAACTGCTTATGACTCCGCTAAAGCTATCCGTGCGCGCAAAAGACAACTCAACTGATCCGCGGTGAAACTCCTTCGCAAGTTGAGCGGAACCCTGCAGGGTCGTGCGGTTGGTGTAGCTCGACCAGCCTGGCCCTGCACTCACAGAAAATCGCAGGCCAGGAGTTAAAATATGTCCCCATCCTGCTTCAAGTGTGTGGAAATCCGTGCTCTCGACCGTCGTATTCGTGGCTGACTGCCTCTTATAGTCATAGCGTAAATTGAAGTTGTCCTTCGCTCCCGCGCGATGGTCCCACCCAATGCTTGCGCCATAACTCGCCACTGTCTGGGATGGCAGCTGAAGATCAGAGCTGCTGCGTGTCCCAAACAAATGGTAAGTACTCTGATCTACAGCGAATGTGAGATTAGATCGTGCGCTGTAAGCATCCGTGAATTCCGTTGATCCGACGGCACTGAAAGAATCGCGGCCGCTCGCAAGAAGTGGGCTGCCCGTTGCATTGCCTCCCCCAAAGTCCGACACATAACTCTTTGACAGGGTACTTTGCTGGCCAGGAGTAAAGTGCGCCAGCTCGTTGAAATGCCAAGTCCATTGTTGATTCAACCGCCGGCGGGTGTGCAAACCTGCTGACGAGCTGGTTAGGTCTTGGTATGGCTGTCCGGCGGCGATCCACAGGTATGGCTGGTATTGCAGATCCAGTTGCCAGCCCGCAAAAGGCTTGGAATAGATCAGCAGAAAGCTCAGAGAGGTCAGCTCCGAATTTCGAAGCGTCGGCTGATACCGTGGCGCCGTGTCCAAGCCCTGGTAGGCGGTGAAAGACAGCAACGATAGTTGCCCCCAACGGAGGGGACTTGCCAATGCCCGAAGAGGAAGGCCGGTTTCCAAGCTCTCCGGTTCCTCGTCATCTGGCAATGGCGGCCATAGAGGTTCTGCAGCGGGCGGCGGTTCTGTTTGCGCGCTGCAGTACTCAGTTAGAGCGAATATCGTCATCGGTATCGTACTCGTTAACACCGTCCAAAGAAACTGCAACATCAAGGCTCGGTTCCGGCGCGAGAATTTCACAATCATCAGATCACCCGCTTCTTCTACGGCACAACAATTGTGTCGCCAGGTTCGAGCTGAATGTTCTGATCTATGTCATTTCCCCGAATCACGTTGTCATAATTAAAGTTGTAACGCGTTTGTTTGGATCCTTCCTGACGAAGAATGTAGATCTTTTTCCTTTTGGCGAAGTCTTTCAGTCCACCGGCTTCGGCTACGATCTGCAGAACCGTTGTCGAACTATTAATCTCGAATGTGCCTTCCCTCATCACTTGACCGATCAAGTACACCTTGCGGCTGTTGATCTGGTTTACCGCAACCGTGACCTGGGGAACGGTAACAAATGGCTTCAGCTTTTCTGCAAGAATGGTCTGCAATTGCAGCGGGGTCATGCCGACGACCTTGAGTTCGCCCACCAACGGCACCGTGATCTTTCCATCCGGACGCACGACAACGCTTCCTGAGATTTCCTTTTCCTTCCAAACCGTAATGGTCAAAGTGTCCTGCTCACCAATTACGTAATCGCCTGGGCCGGGCGGCACATTGGGAGGCGTAGGAGGCGCCGGCTCTTTTCCGGTCTGAGACGTTCCCAAGCTGGGAGACGCGGCCGCAGCCAGGTCTGAATGAGTCCCCGATTCGGAGCGCTTCGTCGCTGAGGAGTCCTGAGCCACGGCTACCTGAACCGCCACTCCGAGCAACGAGACCGCTACCGCCATCGCCCAATATCGCAACCGCCAAGCAGCGGCGTAACTGTTCCAGGATCGTGGCTTGTGTTCTTTGTTTTTCATGCCAGCACTGTCGACAACGCTTAGAACAGCGGCATAGGCTGCGGCTGTGTCGAAATCGACGAAATCGAATCCTTCACCATGCCGTGAATCATGCGAGCACTTCTCTCTACGCCGGTTCTGGCTCGGCTTTGAAGCGTCGGGAGTTTGATAAGCGTAGTCCGCGTGGAGTCAGGGGTGCGCGACAGCTCAATTAAAAATTGATGACAACATCCACCCGTGCGGGAAGCGAGTGTTTGCTGACTTTTAATACATCAGTCATTGTTCTGTCTCCTGCCGAGCTTACACGTAATCATCCGCTCAAAGCATGCGTGCGTGCACCTTCAACTTAGCGGGTCTGGGTTTGCCTCACGAGCGAAATGCATGGTTTTGAACGGTTAAGAACGCAAAATTCATTGCTTTAGAAAGGTTCATCCCCCCGTGTACCTGCCCGATACGTGTGCGCGATCCCGCCAGACTCATCCGCCACAAATCGGCTCGGTTCCTGACATTCAATTCCATCGAACTCCTACACTCGAACCCCTTGGGCTGATGGAAACGTCTAGCCAATTCCAGCCACCCCCTTCATCGACAGGAGGACCAAAGAGATGAGTATTGCTGCGTCTCCACGTCGCGTGTTTTTCAATGGGCAGGATGCAACCAACAAACGGTCCATTGGAGAACGCTTAGCTCTCAGCATGCAGTCACAACCCGACGTTGTGGACGGCCTCAGTGTAGACCTGGAGGATTACTTTCAAGTCGAGGCATTCGCTAGGAATATTCCCCGTTCGCGTTGGCCATTGTTCGATTCGCGAATCCGTCATAACACTGCCCGAACTCTCGAATTGCTCGCGCGTAATAGCTGTCGCGCCACCTTCTTCGTCTTGGGATGGGTAGCGGAGCGCGAACCGCAATTAGTACGAGAGGTTGCGGATGCTGGACACGAAGTAGCCTGCCACAGCCATCTGCATCGTCCGCTGTACGGGCTGACACCCAGCGAGTTTCGCGAGGATTTGCGCCGATCGCTCGCGGCTATCGAAAACGCGAGTGGCAAAAAAGTTTACGGGTTCCGCGCTCCCACTTTTTCTATCACCCGCCAATCGATGTGGGCACTGGAAGTTCTCGCCGAGGAAGGCGTGGAATACGACTCCAGCATTTTTCCCATTCATCACGACAACTATGGAGTGCCGAGCGCGCCACGATGGATCCATCAAGAGCAGCTCCCTTCTGGAAACACCATTTGGGAAGTCCCGCCATCGACAGTGAAGTTCGGGAGAATGAATCTGCCCTTTGGAGGCGGAGGTTATTTACGATTACTGCCGATGGCGTTCACGCGCTGGGCCATTAGCACCCTCCATCAACGGGAAAAGCAGCCCGTCATCGTGTATTTCCACCCTTGGGAGCTCGATTCGGATCAACCGCGCCTGCCTGGAACCTGGAAATCGCGCATGCGTCATTATCGTGGCTTGAGCAAGACCGCTGAACGACTCCACGAAATCCTTTCTCACGGAGTATTTCAGCCTTTGATCAATCTGGTGCGAGCTTTTGCCAGAAACCCACAGCCGGTAATGGCCGATATGGTCCTGATCGGAGATGAAAAAGCAGCCCGAGCGGTGGCATCGTAAGCGGTGCGCACTGCCCACGGGTCAGGGAATATTCGATCCGGGTAGCTCCCAGGAATACAGGGAGTATGCCGAGGGC
>Ga0126373_10004605_pt1 | contig 10569 bp, 7 predicted proteins | sample PanSoiMetPlot_11_FD_92545 | JGI IMG/M metagenome (GOLD analysis project Ga0126373, IMG submission 92545) | Tropical forest soil microbial communities from Panama - MetaG Plot_11 | ecosystem: Environmental > Terrestrial > Soil > Tropical forest > Bulk soil | place: Panama | collected 2016-02-17
GACCTCGGCGTGCAGGTGGCGCCCGAGAAGTTCCTGGACGCCATCCGCGAGCATCAGCCTGACATCGTGGGCTTCTCCGCGTTCTTGACCACGACAATGCCGATGTTCAAGGCCAACATCAACGCGCTGGAGAAGGCAGGCATGCGCGATCAGGTCATCGTCATGGTCGGCGGCGCGCCAGTCACCCAGGAGTATGCGGACGTCGTGGGCGCCGACGGGTACGCGTCCGACGCGTCCGCTGCCGTCGTGCGGGCCAAAGAACTTCTGCAGCGGCGGCGCGCCGTCGCGCCTGCGTGAGTGACGTCATGGAGACGATCCTGTCGTCGGCGACGCGGGAAGTGCGGATCGGCGGCGATAACCCGTTCTGCATCATCGGCGAGCGCATCAATCCGACCGGGCGGAAGATCTTCCAGGAGCAGCTTCGGCGCGGCGACCTGTCCCGGCTCGAGATCGACGTCAACGAGCAGGTCGCGGGCGGCGCGATGATGCTTGACGTCAACATGGGCGCACCGCTTGCCGATGAGGCCCAGCTGATGGTGCAGGCCGTCGAGCTCATCCAGTCGCTGTGCGACTTGCCGCTCTGCCTGGACTCCTCCATCATCGAGGTCCTTGAGGCCGGGCTGGCGACCTACCAGGGCAAGGCCCTGGTTAACTCCGTGACGGCCGAGGACGAGCGCCTAGCGGCCATCCTGCCGCTCGTGAAGCGGCACGGCGCCGCCGTCATCGCGCTGCCCAACGACGAAGAGGAGATCCCGGAGGAGCCCGAGCGACGACTCGAGCTGGCGCGCAAGATCGTCGACGTCGCGACGGGCACCTACGGGATCGCGCTGGAAGACATCGTGTTCGACCCGCTGGCGATGCCGGTCGGGGCGGATACGTCGCTCGTGCTGCGCACGCTCGAGACGATCGCGCTGCTGCGGGCGGAGCTGGGTGTCAACATGACGCTCGGCGCGTCCAACGTGTCGTTCGGAATGCCGGAGCGCGCTACCATCGGCGCTGCTTTCCTGCCGATGGCAATCGCAAGCGGCCTCACGAGCGCGATCATGGACGCGAGGTCGGCGCAGCTCGTGCGCGCAGTCAAGGCCGCCGACCTGCTGACGAACCGGGATCCGTGGGGAGCGGGCTGGATCGCCGCGCACCGCGAGCGGCTGGCAGCCGAGGCGAGCCTGGCAGCCCAGGCCAGCCAGGCAGCCCGAGCAGACGCGACCGCGCCGTGACCCAGGTGACCGCGCCGCACCACATCGACGCCCAGGCCCGGGTGGAGCTGCACTTCCTGCCCGCCGGGCTGCGCGTGCGAGTGCCGCCAGGTGTTTCGCTCTTCGACGCAGCAAGCTGGAACGGCGTCGCGATCGACTCGACCTGCGGCGGCCACGGCACGTGCAAGAAGTGCAAGATCAGAATCCTGGACGGCGACGTGCCGGCTTCGCCACTCGACGCCCGCGCGTTCTCCGCCGACGAGCTGCGAGGCGGCTGGCGGCTTGCCTGCCGCGCGTTCGCAGACGCTGACGTGCAGGTCGAGGTCCCGCCCCTGGTTACCCGGCCGAAGGCTGCGACCGTTGGCGTGGGCCGACAGGTCATCCTGCGGCCAGCCGCGCAGAAGCGCTATCTCGAGCTCGCTGAGCCGTCCCTGTCAGATCAGCGGACCGACATCGAACGCGTCCTTGCGCCGATGGACGACTTGGAGCTGCGCGTCGACCTCGGCGTGCTGCGCGGACTAGGCCAGCGGCTGCGCGCAGCGGACTTCAAGGTTACGGCGGTCATCGTCGACGACGTGCTCATCGATGTGCAGCCGGGCGACACCACAGATCAGCTCTTCGGCATTGCGTTCGACCTCGGCACGACGACCGTTGTCGCCACGCTTCTCGATCTCAGCACCGGAACGCCGCTCGCTGTGGCGTCAATGCTCAACAGGCAGCAGCCATTTGGCGCGGACGTCATAACCAGGATCAGCGCAACGATGCTCGACCCGGCCGCGCTTGACACCCTCGGCCGATTGGCCCAGGAGACGCTCGCGGAGCTAGCCGTTGAGGTGTGCGCCCGGGCGGGAGCCGACCCCGCCGACGTGACCGAGATAGCCGTTGCCGGGAACGCCACGATGACCCACATCGCCCTCGGCATTGATCCCGAGCCGCTCGGCGTCGCGCCGTTCATCATGGCCGCGCGCCAACTGCCGGAGGTGCTAGCCGCCGATCTGCACGTGCCAGCGCACCCGCGAGCACGCGCGTTCATCTTTCCGGCCCTCGGCGCCTACGTCGGGGGTGACATCACCGCTGGGCTGCTGGCTTCTGGCATGAATCGAGACGCCCGGACCAGGCTCTTCATCGACATCGGCACGAACTGCGAGATCGTGCTCGGCAACCGGGACTGGCTGATCGGGACCGCGGCGCCAGCCGGGCCGGCCTTCGAAGGCGCCGCCATCCGGTGCGGGATGCGTGCTGCCGATGGCGCGATCGAAGGTGTGGCTATCACCCCGGACGGACTCGCGCTGACCGTGATCGGGAATGCGCAACCGGCCGGCCTGTGCGGCTCGGGCCTGGTCGACGCCGTGGCGAGCCTGGTCAAGGCACGCCTGCTCGACCGCAGTGGCCGCCTCGTCACCGACGACGAGGCCGCTGCGCTCGCACCGGTCCTCGCACCGCGACTGACGACTCTCGGCCAGGAGCGCGTCTTCGTCCTGCACTGGCGGGCTGAGCCGGGCGACGTGGCCGACTCGATCTACCTGTCCCAGCGTGACATCCGGGAACTTCAGTTCGCCAAGGCGGCCATCGCGACAGGGTGGCAGGTGCTGCTCGACGAGGCCGGTCTCGCTGCACGGGACATCCAGCAGGTGCTGCTCGCCGGCTCGTTCGGAAGCTACCTTTCGCCCGCGAGCGCGATCGCGCTCGGACTCGTGCCGCGTCTGCCCGTGTTGCGCGTTGTGAGCGCTGGCAACGTGGCCGGCGAGGGAGCCAAGATGGCGCTGCTGTCGGTCCGCGAGCGAGCCGCAGCGCTGGCGCTGCTGGAGGAGGTGAGATATGTCGAGCTCTCCGATCGGGACGGCTTCAACGACGCATTCGTCGAGCAACTCCAGTTCCCGACTTGACGGCCGCGATGGCAGGCGAGCCCGTTCCCGTCCCGGGGACGATGCGCAGAAGCTGGCGGTCATCGCCTGCGGTGCGCTGGCCGGCAACGTCCGTGACATCGCCGCACGCCGCGGCTGGGCCGTCGAGGTCCACGCCCTGCCCGCGTCACTGCACAACCGGCCGGAGCGGATTACACCCGCCGTCGCCGACCTCGCGCGAGAGCTGCGCGGGCGCGGTGCGCGGGTAGTTCTCGGCTACGCCGACTGTGGCACGTATGGTGCGCTCGACGAGTTGTGCGCCACCTTGCAGATCGACAGGCTGAGCGGTCTGCACTGCTACGACGTGCTGGGCGGCGCCGATCGGGTCCGCCTCCTACTTGAGCGTGAACCCGGCACGTACCTGCTCACCGATTACCTGGTGCGCAGCTTCGAACGCACGGTGCTCGCCGCGCTTGGCCTGGACTTGCATCCGCAGCTCTGGGCTGATTATTTCGGGCACTACCACCGGCTGGTCTGGCTGGCTCAGGCGCGTGATCCGGCGCTGGAAAACCGCGCCGAGGCCATCGCCGCGCGGTTCGCGCTGCCGCTCCGCATCATCGACGTCGGTACGAGCGGCCTCGAGCGCGAACTCGCTGCGCTGCTCGAGACATAGCGCCTCGACGGCGCTCCTGCGACCAGTACGTCAGTTCCCCCCGTTCCAGCGCACCGGCAGTCCATGCGCCGGCGCCGAGCCGAGGACGCGCCGACGCGCGCCCGGCCACGTCACCAGGATGACCGGGCACCCGCCCACTCTCGACTGCTCCAGGTACACATACGCGAACCGGGCTGCTGGCGTGGCCGTGGCGCCGAGGGCCGCGACGCCGTCGGCGAGTTCCGTGCGCTGGCTCTCGTCCAGATACTGGCGGAAGATCGAGTGCCAGAGCACAGTCCACGTGCCCTCGACTAGATGGGTGCGGTCAAGCGTCGCCGAGGCGGGCTCCGCGCGCAGTTCGGCGGGCAGTTCGGCCGCAAGCGTGAACGCGCCGCGCAGCCGGCTAAGCCGATCGGCCTGATCCGGCCAGACGTAAGCGGTCAGCCGCAGCCTGCCATCGGATGTTGTCGGATCGACTGGCGAAAGATCACCGCCGACCCGCTCGATCACGTCGATGTGGCTGACCGGCGGCGGCTCCCCTTGCCAGCCACCCGACAGGACAACCGGTGAATCCGGCGTTCCGTAACTGCCCGCGTCACCCGGCACATAGAAATGGTCGGCCCGCAGGTTCAGTCCTGCGCTCGCGCCGACCTCGATCAGCCGGATCGGCAGGTCGCGTTCTGCCGCAATGTGCCGGAGGCCACCCAGCAGCGCCGCAGCGCGGCCGACCTCGTTCGTCTGCGGTGGGTGGTCAAGCCAGGAGCGGATCTCATGACCCTGTTCGGCGAACGTCTGCCGGAGCGCCGCCCAGGCCCCCGGACTTCCCGGCGCTGGATCGAGCGTTCCGCCGGCGCTTGGGTAGTACGTCGCGAGCTCGGGCGCCCGCCCCGAGAGCGCGAGCGCGTGCGCGCCGCCGAGGAGTCGCAGCGCGAGGACGCTCGACAGCCGGTCGTCGAGGTGACCCCTCAGGACCTCCGCTGTCGGGCCGCCGTTGATAAGGTCGTCGGCCGCCCGAACGAGCAGGTCTCCGTACAGGGGGCTGCCAAGTTCCCGGCACGCGTCCGCCTGCCAGCGCAGCACCTGCGCTGTGCGCGCCTCAGGTTCGTCTTCCGGGGCCAGGTTGTTCACGGCCGCCACTATGACAGGCGAAGCCGGGGTGACGCCACGACCCCGCGACAGTACGGAGCCGCGGCACTACGGAGCCGTCAGACGGTGCCGAGCCTCCGGACAGTGTTGAGCTTCCAGACAGTACGGAGGCATCCAGGCACGCGGAGCCTCCAGACAGTACTGAGGCCCCTCCATGTATGAGATGGAGGGGCCTCAGCTGGCCACGTGACACCGGCCCGCCGATCGCTCGGCTAGCCATGGGTCTCGCGACCGCACTGCCAAGAGTGGTCCCCAGCGGCAGATCAGCGGTGCCTGGCTCTGCCTACCCGGCTCCGCGGCTCGGAGTCCGTCTTGACTGTGAATGAATTTCTACTCCCCCGACCGCAGGCCGCGCAAGAGGTTTCGGAAAGAGAATTCAAAATTCTTTTGCGGGACTGCGAAACGTCCGCGTGCTGACGCGCTGCGAGCCGTTATTGACGATTATTTTGGCGCACGGCGACATAGCAATGCGAAAAAAGGCCGACAGTCTCTAAGCCGGCGAATCCAGGCGTCTGCAGTCCTTGCTGCCGACCACCCCCAATGGCCGTGAGGCCCCTGCATGTATGAGATGCAGGGACCTCACGTCGCCGGGCAGCGCGCTGACCTGCCGATTCCTCGACCTGCCGACGTTCTGCCTGGCCCACCACCGTACCTGCAGCCCTAGCGCGGACCCGGTCCCCCGGGTTCCGCACAACCCTTGGGGTCGCCCCCGCGGTGGACTGTCATTCAGGTGGTGAAGGAATTTCTACTGCCTTGCCAGGCAGGCGCGCAAGGCCCTTCGTAAATCTTTTCAAGAATCTTTCGCCGTCCACAGAATGTGGTTTGTTATCCCCCCATGATGGTCCTTATCCACCGGATATCCACAGCGATATGCACAAGCTGGGGGGGACGAGTCCCGAATCGTGTGACGCCTTGTTCCGGCCCGACCACGGACCGCTCACAGCGGCCTTAAGAGCCAGCGGCTGTCGGCCATCAGTCGTAACAGCCTTGCTACCAGCCAGCGGCAACAGGTCGCGCTCGGCGGCCGTAATCATGCCCGGCGCGGCGAGGGTGGCCACGGGCCGTGCCAGTACCGCCACGGTAGGCTGCCAGATATCGACGAATTCACTGTGGCGAGCCTGAACCTGCATTGCGGCTTTGGGTTCTACGGGCAGCCATTCGATGTCGCCGCCGCGCTGTGTCAGCTTGAAGCTGATGTCATCTGCGTCCAGGAAAGCTGGCTGCCAGCTGAGGGCGACGACGGCGGCCCCGCGTGTGACCCCCTCGCGGAGGCTGCCGGCAAACTCGGCGCCGACGTCCACCGCGTCGTAATGGTCAGACCGCAGGGCCTCAGCCTCGCCGGGGTTCCGACGAGCACGGTTGCTGGCGAGCTGAGCATCGCGGTGCTCACCGCGCTGCCGGTGACCGAGTACGAGATCATCGAGCTCGGCTTCGCGCCTGCCGACCACGTTCCGCGGTTTGGCCAGGTCGTCACCGTGGAACTGGCGGGCGGCACCAGGGTCCGCGTCGTGAACACGCATCTCACTCACCGGCTGACCAGCCCGCTGCAACTGCGAGCCCTGCGGCGGCGGCTGCGGTCCGACGGGCTGCCGACTGGCCCTGCCCCGACAATTCTCGCGGGGGACCTGAACATGCCACGGCCCTTCGCAACGCTGTCGATCAGCTGGGACGCGACGGTCCGGGGCAAGACGTGGCCCGCAACTCGCCCGGTCGTGCAGCTCGATCACATCGTCGTGGACCAGCGCGTCAAAGTCATCGAGAGCAACGTCCTGCCATCGGTCGGCTCAGACCACCTGCCGGTCCGCGCTCGCTTGCGCGTCCTGCCCTCGCGCCAAAGCAACTGAGCGCACAGTAAACGGGCATCGCGGTCACCAGAGCCGCCGTCCGAGCGCAGCGCGCTTTCATCGATGTGGCATTACTGGGGGCCTGACCCCAGTAATCCCGCACTCATGAGCCGTGCGGGCGAGCGTGAGCCGTGCGGGCGAGCGTGAGCCGTGCGGGCGAGCGGCAGCCATGCGGGCGAGCGGCAGCGGTCCGGCGAGCGGCCCGCGATGGCGAGCGGCAGCCAGTGAATCACCCAGTTCGGGCTCGGATGGCGGCGATCAGCGCTGGCACTACCTCATTCAGGTCGCCGATCACCGCGTACTCGGCGTGCGCGATGATCGGCGCTTCAGCGTCCGTGTTGACGGCGACGATATGCCGTGCTGACAGGCAGCCGGCCATGTGCTGAATCGCGCCGCTGATGCCGCACGCCAGGTACAGGTCGGGCGAGATCTTCGTGCCGGTCTGGCCAACCTGCTGCCGGTGCGGCCGCCAGCCCTGGCTGGTGACAACCCGCGATACGCCCACGACTCCGCCCATCAACTCAGCCAGCTCCTCGAGCGCGGCAAAGCCATCCGGGCCGCCGACGCCGCGGCCGCCGCCCACGACGACTCGGGCGGTGGCCAGTGACATGCCCGAACTCTGCTCGCCGGACTCGGTCGCGCGCACCACTCTGTCGGCATCGGACAGCACCGGCGTCAGCACATGCATAGTTGGCTGCCGTCTTGTAACGCTTGCCGCCGAGGCAGCGGCGGGCATTTGCACCGCGTCAGCCGCCACGGTCAGCAGGGCACACCGGGCCTCAAGCACGGCATCCTCCAGCACACTCCCGGCCCAGCGCTGCCGCACAAGCTGCCAGGTCGACAAGCCGGCCGGCTGGGCCGACACGCAGTTCGCCGCGACCGGCAGCCCCGTCATGGCGCCGAGATGCGCCAGCACCTCGCTGCCGTGATCGGTGGCCGCCGCCACGACAGCTCGGGCTCCCTGTGTCGTCGCGAGCTGCTCAAGGGTCCGCGCCCACGCCACCGGCGAGTACGCGGTGAGCTCCGCCGAGTGCACTAGGCAGAGGTCGGTCGCGCCAGAACCAGCCAGCTCGGCAGCGAATGAGTCCTTATCCACATCCGGCGAGCCGACTCCAGCCGTCGGCGGGAACACCACTGCCGTGACGCTAGCGTCCGGCCCAGCGAGCGCTGCCGCGAACGCTAGTGCCCGCAGCGACGATTCGGCGATGGTCGCGCCGTCGCGTTCGGCCAGGCAGAGGACGTCGCTGGGGAGGGCCTCGCCGGCCTCAACTCCGACAGCGTCTGGATCGGTCCCGCTCACGCGACGCCTCCGTCGCCGCCGCGCGCTGCCGAGGGCAGGACGCCAAACTCACCGAGCACAGCTACAAGGGCCGGCACCGCCGCGGCTCCGTGGCCGAGAAGCTCCGCCCGCCGCGCCGACCCCGCCGGCACCCGGAGGCGCTGCTTGCGCAGCCCCTCGGCCTGCCAGTGCGGCCGCAGTACGGTGATCTCGGCGCGCTTGGCCCGCAGTCGGCCTGGCAGCGACGGATACCTGGGCAGGTTGATGCCCTCCTTGACGGTCACGACGGCCGGCAGCGCGACCTCGAATAGCTCCTGCGCCCCCCGGTACTCGCGCGCCGCGCGGACGGTGTCACCGGACAGCTCCAGGTGCTTGATCCCGGTCAGGCACGGCCGGCCTAGGGCGTGCGCCACCCGGATGCCAACCTGGTATCCACCAGTGTCGGCGGCCTCATTGCCTGCCAATATGAGCGGGAACGTGGTCGGCGCCAGTTCGCCAACCGCCCGTACGATCGCGGCCGCCGTCGCGATCGGCCCCCACTCCCGACCGTCGGTTTCCAGCAGGACGCCGCGCTGGGCGCCCAGCGCCAGCATGTCGCGAAGCTGATCGGCGGCCTCGGGCGGTCCGAGCGTGAGGACCGTGACACTGCCGCCCAGGCGCTCGGTGATTTGCACGGCTTCCTCGACCGCGCACTCCTCGTGCGGACTGACCGTGAACCCGGACATGCGCGTGTCCACATCCTGGCCGTCGGCAGTCACCACAACCTTGCCGCCGACCATGGGCACGCGCTTGACGCACACCAGGATGTCCACCGACTAACTCCTGACGCGCTCGTTCGCCGGGTCGAAAAGCGGCGTCGAGCCGGCCACCGCCACCGTGACCGGATAATGCTCGCCCATGTACTCCACGACGAGCGGTGTGCCGACCACCGCCTGCTCGGACGGCAGGTACGACAGCAGCAGATGCTTGCCGACGGACGGCCCAGAGCCCGCACTTGTTACGTAGGACAGCCGTCCGCGGGAATCGATCAGCGGCTCGCCGCGCGACGACAAGACCGGCTCACCGCCCAGCATGTATCGCAGCTCCCCAGCATCTGATACGTGGTCATCGACGGTGAGCGTGCACAGGACAGCGGCCAGCGGCGCCTCTCGCTGGCGCAAGTAAGCGGTCTTGCCGACGAAGTCCTGCTCCTTGACCTTCGGCCTGGTCATGCCCGCCTCGACAAGGTTGTAGCTGGCGTCCAGCTCGGCGCCGTACGCGCGATAGCCCTTTTCCAGCCTGCCTGTCGTTCCGTACACGCCGATCCCCGCTGGCACCAGGCCGGCAGGATGCCCGGCCTCGAACACGGTGTCCCACAGCTTCGCGCCTTGCTCGATGGGCGTGTACAACTCCCAGCCCAGTTCGCCGACGTACGAGATGCGCGACGCCAGCACCGTCAGCCCGGCCACCTCGATCTCCCGGCACGTCCCGAACGGGAATCCGGTGTTTGAAACGTCGTCGGCAGTAATCCCGCCGAGGATGTCGCGTGCGCGCGGGCCCCACAGTCCGAATGTGGTCCACGCTGACGTCACGTCGGTCACCGCAGCAGAACCGTCGGCCGGCAGGTGATCAGTTATCCACTTGTAGTCCATCATCCCGGTGGCGCCGCCGGTGACAACCCGGAAGTGGCGCGGGCCGAGGCGCATGATGGTCAGGTCAGCGCGGAAGCCGCCGGCATCGTCGAGGAACGAGGTGTACACGACGCGGCCGATCGGCACGTGCATCTGGGCCACCGCGACCTTTTGCACTGCCTGCAATGCGCCTGGCCCGGTCACATCCAGGACCGCGAACGCGGACAGGTCGAACAGCCCCGCCGCGTCTCGCATGGCCAGATGCTCGGCGTTGATGATCGGCGACCACCAGCGCGACTCCCACTCGCTCGGCCTGTCCAAGAGCCGATCGGCGTACTTCTCCAGCAAGCCCGCGTTGGACTCAAACCAGTGCGGCCGCTCCCAGCCTGCGGTCTCGTAGAAAAACGCGCCGAGCGCGCGCTCACGCTCGTAAGCGGGACTGACCCGCACCGGCCGCCCGGACTCCCACTGTTCGCTCGGGTGCACGATCCCATACATCTTGTTGAAGCCCTCAGCCGCCCTGGCCGTGACGTGCGCGTTCGTTCGCTGATGCCCGTAGAAGCGCGAGATGTCAGCCTCGTGGATATCGATGTCGGGCGTTACGCCGCTCATCCACTCGGCGACCGCGCGGCCGATACCGGGGCCTTCCTTGATCCAGCTGGCCGCGATCGACCACAGGCCCGGCACCTCAGGAGTCTCGCCCAGCACTGGGTGTCCGTCCGGCGTCATCGAGATCAGCCCGTTGATGGCGTACCGGACGCCCGCGCGCTCGTCGCCGAGCAGCTCAGGCATCAATTCGAGCGCGCGCTCCAGTTGCGGATCGAAGTCGTCTTGCGTGAACGGCATCTCGGTCGGCGACAGCACGGCTTCCTCGATCGAGGGGATGTCATCGGACGCGACGATGATCGGCCGGTGCGCGTAGGAGCCCACCTCCATGTCGCCGCCGTGCTGGCGCTCGTACATGTTCTCGTCCACGTCTCTGACGATCGGGTATGCGA
>Ga0126373_10004606_pt1 | contig 10568 bp, 3 predicted proteins | sample PanSoiMetPlot_11_FD_92545 | JGI IMG/M metagenome (GOLD analysis project Ga0126373, IMG submission 92545) | Tropical forest soil microbial communities from Panama - MetaG Plot_11 | ecosystem: Environmental > Terrestrial > Soil > Tropical forest > Bulk soil | place: Panama | collected 2016-02-17
CGCGCCTGCCAGAAACAGATGATCAAGTACGGAGTCCAGTACGGTGACTGGAAGGCTGCGCAACTCGCCTCCGAAGAGCTTTTGAACGAAGCGAAAGACAATAAGGAGACGGCGCTCGGGCACTATCAATACGCCCAAGTGCTCATAGCGGAAGCCTCCAATAAACACAAAGAAGAACTGTTCTCCCAAGCGCATGACCACGCTGCCAAAGCGGTCGCCGCCTATTCAAATTTTCCAGAAGCCGTCCTTTTGGACGGAAAGGCCTTGGCAAATCTGAAACAGGATGATGCGGCAAAAGCTCAATTTGAGCGGTTTTTGAAGATGAGGTCTCCCAACAGTCCCGACTATCGCCGCGTTCAGCGTTTTATAGACCAACCCGAGCTTGCTCGCGCGAGGATGGCTCCGCCTTTCGCTGTCACCACCGTGAACGGCGAGCGCGTTTCCATGGACGATCTGCAAGGCAAGGTCGTGTTACTGGATTTTTGGGCTACTTGGTGTGTTCCCTGCCGCGAAGCACTGCCGCACATGAAGCAGGTCGCAAGAAAATTTCAAGCGGAGCCGCTGGTGATCCTCAGCATCAGTCTGGATGCCAATGAGGAAAAATGGAAAGAGTTCCTTACGAAAAACGAAATGACTTGGCTGCAGTATCGCGACGGTGGCTTTACCGGACCGATCGCAAGGATGTTCTCTGTGAGGGCCATTCCCGCCACCTTCACAATTGACGCGGACGGTGTCCTCCAGGATGAACACATCGGGGATGCCTCGATCGAAGGCAAGCTCAAGAAGCTCGTCGCCCGCGCCCGCGAATTACAGGCGCCTGAAAATCCTGCCAAGTAATTGGCGACTCTCTACGGGTTTTGTTCGATGCTCTTCGCGTGCGGCGCAAGTAGCGGCTCAGGCCCCAAGCCAACGCCTTCTCCGGCCGATACTTTGTGGCGTCCCCGGCTGAGCCACGTTTGGAAGGCACAGGGAAGGAGCACGTTGTTGCGTTCCATCGCCCTCCAAGCTTTGTGCGGCCGCAAGTTAAAAATGTAACGTTGGACCAAAGGACGACACTAGTTCCGTAGGACAAGTTGCGGTCCTAAGGGTACTCGGATGAATATCCAGCAGCAGTGGCTTTTTATTTTCGTTGGCATTGTTATGTGGATATTGGCGTGGCTGCCCTGTGTCGTTTTCATCTCGCGGTCCTGGCGTGCTCGTCGGAACATGCTGTTCGACTATTTCGATGATGCCTCCCTGAGGCTGTATTACCGTCAGTTCTTTCCGTCCGAAGACCTAACGAACGTCGATGCGGACCAATTGAAAAGGAAATTCAAGATTCACTTCCACTCACTATACGGCAGGCGGTTTTACCTTTCGCCAATTGCGCTGCTTGCCGCGTTGGTAGGCCTGGGCATTTGGTGCCTCCATGTATTCCTTCTGAGCGTTCTCACTCCTGCGGCGAAAGGAGGGGGAAGTGTCTATTGGGTGGCGGTCAGTGCCTTCCTCGGCGCTTACATGTGGGTTGTCAGTGACCAACTGGGGCGTCTGCGCGCTCGGGACTTTACGCCGGTTGATGTCTACAATTGCGTATTCCGTTTTCTGATCGCCATTCCGATGGGCTATTGTTTCGGAAAGCTGGCCACGGAAAGCCTCGCAGTTCCAATGGCGTTTCTGTTAGGCACTTTCCCTACTACAACGTTGTTCAAGTACGGGCGCAGAATAGTTGACCAAAAACTCAATCTTGGCGAGGAGGCAGACGAGCGTTCCTGGGAACTGGAAAAACTGCAATGCGTCGGCAAATCCCAAGCCGAGCGTTTCAGCGATATGGGAATCACAACGATCGGGCAGTTGGCCTGGTCCAATCCCGTAGATCTCACCTTTCGCTCTAATCTGGAGTTCAATTTCATCGTTGACAGCGTAAGCCAAGCGCTTTTTTGGGTGTATGCGGAAGACGCAGTGAAGGACGTTTACAAATTTGGTCTTCGCGGCGCAATGGAAGTCAACTACCTGCTAGCAGCAGTCGCCCGCAATGACGAGCCTTCCAAGCAGGCTTTGGCGGATGCAGCGACCATCCTGAAGATGAGTCCGACCTCCGCGCAGCACATGTTCAATGAAGTGGCACATGATCCATACACGGAGTTCCTGGTTAATGTGTGGCACTAGGCCATCTGCTTTTCCTTGTCGTCATGGTTGCTTTTTGAGTATGGCAGATTCTCATTGCGTTGTAGGGTCTTGCTGACACCTTGAACCCCATGACGTAGCGGGAGCAGGACTCTGTGATCGCGACTATTACAACGGCGACCCGGCAGATCTTCAGGCTGATTGGGGAAACTCCCTGCCTATTGCTGCAGGGACGGCCGTAAGTGGCTCGTGACTTGGACGACCGTCGCGCGGGTGCAGCTTTGCTAGCGATCGTCGTCGAAGGTCAGTAATTGAGGGAACTCACCTTGCTGCATCGTACAGTTTTCTGTGCGTGTGAAACTGCGTCGAGGCCAAAGTGTGTTGTTTTCTCTCAACTTGAGGCAAACCTTCTTGTTTATTGGTACGCTTCCCACGACAACCCATATCGAATGCTGGACGCTTGTAGCTGTCTAAGTAGACGCGAGAGGCTCATGCCTTTGCATAGGAACCTAATGCGCCCCAAGTCGGCGCTCGGCGTCCACGACCAGCGGATCGGGCCCGGTGTCTCGCCTTAGCGCCAGGAAGGTTTTGTACGACTCAGTGGCCGCAGGACTCTTCATTCCCTCCTGAGCCCGCCCCAGATAATAATACACAGGCGGAAACACGTGGTAAGTGGGCGACTCATCGAGAAAAAGAGCCGTCGCTTCGCCGCGACGCTTCAGACAGGCCTCCAATTCTGTCTCAGCCTCAGCGAAGGCGCCGAGCGCGACATACGCGCGAGCGAGGTCGAGCCGTCCCATCCAGGTGTCCGCTAGTTTTTTCGCCTCCTCGAAGAATTGTAAAGCGCTCCGTGCTTGATTCCGTTCGAGTTCTCTCTCTCCCTCGATGAGCTTCGCGTAAGCCTGCCCATCGGTCTCAAGACTTGCGCTGAGCTCCTTGGCCAAAGCCAAAGCTTCCGGCTGGCGGCCCGCTTCCAAGTAAATTTGAGCGGCTACATATCTCACCCTCTCGTCCCGGCTGATTTGCAAGGCCCGGCCAGCTGCGGAAAGAGCCTGCGAAACGTGTCCTAAGAGGAATTGAGCGTGCCCTGAAACGGCAAGCTTCAATGCAGCTTCTTCGGGAAATTTGTCCGCCAAATCGTCGGTCACACCCTTTTCCAAGATCGGAAGTGCGTCCGCGACGCGCCCTTCAAAGAGGGCGAGATCGGCCAGTCCTGCAGTTCCAAACGACCGCCCTGTCGTGCTCACCGCTAGTAAATGGGCATAGGTATCGCCCGCATCGGTTATTTGACCTTTGGCTAATTGCGACAGCGCCACGCCGACATAAGCCTTTTCAAAGGAGGGGTTCAGCTTCAAAACGACGCGCTGCTCACTGATTGCGGTGTCAAAGTCTCCTGCATACATCGCGTAGAGGGCCAGGTTGTTCCTCTGCGGTACATTCTTAGGATTGATTTCCGTCGCGCGCCGCCCGTTTTCCAATGCCCGCGGCATATCGCGAAGGAAAAAATAGGCCAGGGCAAGATTGGCCGCCCCCGCGGAATCCGCAGGATAAAGTTCCACCAGTTTTTTCAACTCTTCAAGAGCTTTCTCAGGTTCGCGCGCATGCAAGTAATAGGCACCGCGGGTCCGGTATTTCTCTCGTTCGCTCATGCCGTCAATTTTCGTCAGAGCTTGTTTGTAATACTCCTGTCCTTCTTTCCGCCGCCCCAAATTATTTAGGATGACGGCCATGCCGACGTAGGCTCTTGCCATATTGGGGTCTAGTTCAATGGTGCGCTTGAACGCTTGGACAGCCTCGTCGTACTTCCCTGCCCACTGCAGATCCATCGCCGCTGAATATTGGTGAGCCGCTTCGATAGAACCCGAAGTGAATGTTTCCGCTTGCGCGAGCTGGACCCATTCCGGAGTTGCGTCGCCGAGCGCCTTCCTAATCTGAGCGGCCAGTTTGTCGACGGTTCGCAGGACGGCCTCCTTATCGGGCGAATCCGCCTCAGCTCTCACGATCGATTTTCCTGTCATCGCGTCCTGGGCTTTGCAGGAAATAGTGTAATGATTGCCGCTGCGTGCGATGGACCCGGTAACGACCACCCCGACTCCCTCGCGGACGCCCACAAGTCTCGCAAGCCCTTCATCCAACCGTGTCGCGCCAGGCTGCAATTGGGCTCCGAGTTTGCGGGCCTGCCCGCGATTGTACAAGCTGACAAACGAAGCCCCTTCCAGCGGAACTCCGAGCATTGGTTCGAGTGTTCCATCGAATAGCGGATCGCCCGTTGCGTTGCTGAAGTCCGCGATGAGGACGGATACAGGCCCTGGCTTGGCGTGAGGGCGCACCAGGAATCTCTGACCCAGAAGCATGCCTCCGGCTGCGATCACCGCCAATAGGGCCGCAACGCCGACCCATTTCAGGTAAGCGCGTCTCGCGCCTTGCCTTGGTCGAGCGACTATAACAGGAGCAGAACCAGCGCTGGTTCCAAGAGTGGCAACTAGCACGCCGGAAACAGAGTCGCGCTTCAATCGTTGCAAATCAGCACGTAGGTCGGCGGCACTCTGGTAACGCAGCCTGCGGTCCTTGTCTAGAGCCTTGTTGATGATTTCCTCAAGCTGAAGAGGAACTTGGGAATTCATGCTGGTCGCAGTAATGGGCGCACGGTTTAAAATTGCCTCCATGACCACACCTGAAGTCCGGCCAGAAAACGCCAACTGTCCTGTGGCCATCTCGTAGAGGACTAGGCCGAACGAAAAAATGTCAGTACGGTTATCGAGATCATCGCCCCTCACCTGCTCCGGGGACATGTAGGAAACGGTGCCAATTGTGGTTCCAGGAGAGGTAAGCAATTCTTGTCCACTCAGGGTTGGCAAACCGGAGGCGCCCACGCCTTCGGCGACCATTTTTGTAGGAGCTAGCTTGGCCAGACCAAAGTCAAGAATCTTGGCCTGGCCGCGCTTGGTTACAAAAATGTTCGTAGGCTTGATGTCGCGGTGAATGATTCCTTCGGTGTGTGCGGCGTCCAGGGCATCAGCAATTTGGATCCCCAGGTCGAGAACTTCCTCCGCGCGAAGGGCTCCGCCCTCAATGCAGTGCTTCAGGGTCCGGCCGTCCATGAACTCCATGACAATGAAGTGCTCGCCGCCTTCTTCGCCGATATCGTGAATGGTGCAGATGTTGGGGTGATTTAGCGCTGACGCAGCTTCGGCCTCACGCTTGAATCGTTCGATTGCTGCAGGATTTCGCTCGACGTTTGCTGGCAGAAACTTCAATGCGACGGAACGCTTCAGACGAGTATCTTCCGCTTTGTACACCACTCCCATGCCGCCACCGCCTAGCTTCTCGACGATGCGGTAATGCGAAATGACCTGGCCGATCATAAGACTTTCGAAATCGGGCTATCGCTTGTCACCGAGGTTGCTTTTTGCAGGCGCCAAGTTACGATTCTCTTTCAGGCGCCCTGGCCTCCCGAAAAACCAAATCGGATTCTCACCGCGGCATCAATGGCAATCGTTGTGAAGCGGGCTGGGCGCCGGCGGCCCTTCAATGCAAGGGACCGCGCTGAGATATTCGTAGATGGCGCGCAGCTCATGGTCACTCAAGTTGTGATAGATGGGCCATGGCATTACTTGGAGTCGAGAGCCATCGAAAGGAGGCGGCAGACACTTTCCGTCGGGGGCGCCGGTACAGGTTGGATGGAGGTGATCCATGTCAACCCCAGTCCGGATGATCTCCATAAATTCTGAAAGCGTGTGACCTCCTTCCGGCAACCCGGTTTTGTCGGGTGTTAAATTGCGAGAGATGATGTGCGGAAATGGACCTGGGCCGGGATAGGGGCCAAAGTCCCTTCCCCCTCCCAAGTAAGTCGCCGGGTTGATCTTCTCCTGCTGGCCAAGGTATGGGTTTCCCCCGGGAAGGTATTCCGACTGCGGGCCCGCAGAGTGGCAGCCATTGCAGTCTGCTTGCGCGTTCACGATATAGCTTCCTAGTCCCACGAGTTCTCGACTCTTTCCCGCAAGATTGAGCGAGACTGGAGCTATATCGAGGCCCCTTTGAATCTTTGACTCGCCTCGCTCGTCATCGTCGTCAATCGCTTGGACGCGGCGGGGACTGCTCAACATCCCCGCAAGGACGATGGCACCGATAGTTGCCACGACCACCACTGTTTTGATAAAGGGCTTGGGCCTCATTGTGGTTTCTCCTTACAAGAGTTTTTGGTTCGCCTGCGCTATCCCTTTGAAGGTGAGTTATGGGAGGCTCACCGTGACGGGGACGCTAGAGTCAATAAAGGTTCCAATGCCAAGCTGCCCATTGCTGTTCCAGCCCCAGCATTGCACTGCGCCATTGGAAAGAACCGCACAAGTGTGCGCGTATCCCGCAGTAGCGGCTGCGGCGGGCCCGCTCAGGCCACTCACGGTAGACGGCGTGTGCGCATCGCTCGTGGTTCCATTGCCCAATTGGCCTTGGCCGTTCCAGCCCCAGCATTGTTCGGTGCCTCCTGAAAGCACGGCGCAGACGTGATAGGACCCGACGGCCATAGCCGTCGCTCCACTCAACCCCGTCACTACAACCGGAGTACTCGAGTCTGTCAGTGTGCCGTTGCCAAGCTGGCCATATGTTGAGTTGTTGCCCCAACATTCGACTGTCCCGGTCGATAGGAGTGCACAAGTGTGACCGACGCCCCCACCAATAGCGGTCGCACCGCTAAGGCCCGTGACCGCTACAGGGGTACTCGAGTTGGTGGTGGTTCCGTTTCCAAGCGCACCAAAGGTATTGAGGCCCCAGCACTGTGCGCTGCCGCCCGAGAACAGCGCGCAGGTGTGAAATTCGCCAGCCCCGATTGCGATCGCTCCACTGAGGCCACTTACCGCCACCGGCGTGGAGGAGCTGGTCGTGGTCCCATTCCCCAGCCCGCCGTAGGTGTTTATTCCCCAGCACTCCACGCCACCGGTCGAGAGCAGCGCGCATGTATGGAAAGTGCTAGCCGCGATCGCGATCACCCCGCTCAGACCGCTGACCAGCACGGGCGTGCTGGAATTCGTTGTAGTTCCATTGCCCAGTTCGCCATCGAAGTTATAGCCCCAGCATTCCACCGTGCCGTCCGAAAGGAGCGCGCAGGTGTGATAACCCCCACCCGCAATCGCCGTGGCTCCGCTTAGGCCACTCACGACAGCTGGTGTGTTGGTACTCCCAAAGGTTCCGTTGCCTAGCTCCCCATACTGGTTATAGCCCCAGCATTCCGCAGTACCACCTGAAAGGAGCGCGCACGTGTGATAAGCCCCGGCGAAAACTTTGATGGTGCTAAAGATGTTGAAGGAGATTGACTCTGTTCCGCCCGCACCGCTCGCGGAAGCGACTAAGGTATAACCAGACCCTGCTTTGTCGATGCTTAAGTTTGAAAACGCTGCGTTTCCTGTGGCGTCGCTAACAACCGTCATTGTTCCCGAGAGTATCCCTCCGCTCGGGTTATTTCCAATGGCGATAGTAACCGTCACTCCCGGAAGTACTGCGCCTGTATTGTCAGTCAACTTTACGATGACGGAAGGCGTGATGATCTGGCCAGAATTGGTTTGTGTGGGCTGCTGAGCGAAAACAATTTGTCCGGTATTGGCAAAGACAGTCAGGGGCAATGTGCTTGTAGCCGTTTGTGGAGCAGTCGCAGACGAATCTGTGACCCTCACATTGACGTTGAAGGCGCCGAAGCTCGTGGGCATACCGGTAATTGCCCCACCACTCGAGAGGAGCATGCCAGGAGGCAATCCCGAGGCTGTCCAGCTCATTGGTGGAATACCACCAATCGAAGACACGGAATTGCTGTAGATTGAGTTTTGGACCCCGGGCGGGAGACTCACATTAGTGATGGTCAATTGTGGAACCACGCGAATACTTACCTGCTGCGTAGCTTGTTGTCCCTGAGAATCCGTTACCTGGACCGTGAAGGTATCTGTTACAGCGAGGGGGCAGAATCCGGCTGAGCATACTGGAGTTCCGGAAATCGTGCCAGTTCCGGGATTGATCGCCAATCCGCTTGGGAAGTTGCCTGCGGTAACGCCCCACACAAATGGCGCAGCTCCTCCTACTTTGCCCACAGGAGCGCTATAGGGAGACCCGATAATCGCGTCTGGCAATCCCTGCAGAAGGAAGATTCCGCCGCCGCCGCCTCCGCCTGGAACGCTGAATGGAACGGTATTCGTATTTGTATTGGCGGCCTGCGAGGTAACCACGGGCGCCAGGAGACCCGCTGAAATAGCTTGCATGGCGTCGCTAGTGATGGGACCTCGAATGGTAAGCAACCCCTGTTCGCCGGGGGCGAGCGTAAACGTGGCGTTGGTGATCCGTGGATCGTTGACTGTTGTAGCCGTCGGATCGAAGCTTGAGGCTATCTGAACTGGAGGGCTGCTTATGTCGGAGAGTAGGACGTTGGCCTGTTGCAGGCCCAGCGAACATCCCACAGCAACGGGCGTAGCGTAAATCTTGTTGATCAGAAGCTGCAGCGGGCTAGCCACCGGCTGTGCGCTGACCAGCGTAATGTGGTAGGAAGCCGACGTGTTGCCCTCGTTTGTAATGGTGTAGTTTGCGTCCGAGATTGGCGCATTTGTCGTCAGCGGGTTGGATGAAACATTCGGACTTGAGACGTTCGGGCTCGAAACATTTGGGCTCGAAACGTTCGGGCTCGACACATTGGGACTGGAAACATTTGGACTCGACACATTGGGCACGGCGAGTCCCGACTGCGGCGCATTAGCGAAAGACTGACTCGAAACGTTTGGACTGGAAACGTTCGGGCTCGACACATTAGGGCTAGAAACGTTTGGACTGGAAACGTTCGGGCTCGACACATTGGGGCTGGAAACGTTCGGGCTGGAAACGTTCGGGCTATATAGTTCGACTCCGACGATGCTCGCGCCAGGAGGTGTCCCGTCAGGATCAATCAAACCTGGAACAGTGCCGTCTGCGTTTAGAAGGAGAAGGCCGGAAAGACCTCCAGGGACCATGTTCCCGGCGGCGTCGATTTCGTTGACATTCACCTGGATGGTCGCCGTTGGATTACTCGACAGCGCAAACAAGGGCCGGGTGATGCCATTATGCGGCCCAATGCTCACATTGATTTGCGTAGTTGGCGCCGGGAGAACAGCTGGCGGCGGATTCGTAGTGCCAACGAAGGACGCAAAGCCACTGAGGTCAGGAGAACCGTCGGCCTTTTTTGGCTGGTTTGCAATGGTCAGTTGGAAGTTTCTTTCCTGTGGCGTGAAATCTTGAACAAGGATCACAAACGCACGCTGGAGCGTCGCGCTCAGGGGCTTTGAAGTTTGCGGCGAAGAGACAGCCAATCCTTGCGTGATTCTACTGCTGTAAATGTTCTGGTTGCGACTAGCAGTACCGGCGGGGTCACAAGCGGGCCGAGGTTGCGTCGGATCAAATACACTTTGGCCGGCAAGAATGGGTGTGTACTTTGTCCAATCGCCGTTTGCCGGTGGCTGCACGTCGCGGTTGTCCGTCCATGCTGCGACGTGAACCGGGGCCGGAGCAGGGGCGCTGTCAAACGTCCAGGTGTTTCCTGTAACTTTGAAGGTGGATCCGGCGATGTCAACATAATCACCCAAGAAGGGTGCTGTGCCGCCTTCAAAAATCGGCAAATTCGGAGAATTGACTTCCAATTGCTGTACCGTTGAATTCTGATTCAGTCCTGTTGTGCCGAGGCGGTATTGAGAAACACGGGCGGTCGCGAAGTTCAACGGGCCCGATGGACACGATTTCCCCATGGCTACAGGCATGAACTGCCCCACGCGGACGTCCACAACGTGCCGCATGGTCTTTAACCCGGCGTCATTCACAAATGGGCCAAAGATTGGCACGGGTTCAGGCATACCTATGCCGACACGCTGCTCGAGAAGTAGTCTCCCTTGTTTGTCGGGAACTGGAAATCCGTCGGGAGTGAAGTTATACGCCGGCGTATACGCGGGAGTGTACGAACCTAGGGTGTGATCGAGATGCAGATCGTAGTACAACACCATCAACCGGCCGCCGGCAAATGTGAGAGAAGGCATGAACTGGTTGCCCTGAGCGAAACTCCCGCCGACGTCGTCGGAAATCGTGTTGGGGTCCACTCGTACGGGGCCAGTCCAGTTAGTGCCGTCCATCGAGGTAGACACCATGATCCGTGCGTCTCCGCTCGACTGCGGATCACGCTGGGACCACGCCACATAGATCTGTCCACATCCGTCAATCGCCACGGAGGGAAAAGCGGTAGTGCGAATCTCTGGCCCGCCACCCGCCGTCGTTAGAGTGTTTTCGTCAAAGAAAGATGCGGTCGCCGCAGGACTCGCCGGATTGAAAGGTGGCAGGGTAATGACTGGAACCGCTGGGGAAAACGATAGACCGCCATTGATAGACTTGGCGACATTGATCCCATCCGGCGTGCTCGCAGCGGCCACGGTGCGCCACGCTACATAAACGTAACCGGTGTTTGGATCGACCGC
>Ga0126373_10004607_pt1 | contig 10568 bp, 8 predicted proteins | sample PanSoiMetPlot_11_FD_92545 | JGI IMG/M metagenome (GOLD analysis project Ga0126373, IMG submission 92545) | Tropical forest soil microbial communities from Panama - MetaG Plot_11 | ecosystem: Environmental > Terrestrial > Soil > Tropical forest > Bulk soil | place: Panama | collected 2016-02-17
CACGCCCCACTTTTCACAGGACGGGTCGAAGCTGGCGTTCACTTCGGATCGGTCGGGCAGTCCGCAAGTATACGTGATGCCGCTTTCCGGCGGGTCCCCTCAGCGCATCACCTATAAGGGCAACTACAACACTAACCCCGCCTTTTCGCCCAAGGGCGATCGCATCGCCTACCAAAGCCGTACCGGCGGGCGGTTTGACATCTTCACGATCCCGAGCGCCGGTGGCGATCCGACCCAGCTCACCGAGGGCGGAGGAACCAACGAGTCGCCGTCGTGGTCGCCGGACGGACGCTACCTTGCCTTCAGTTCGACCCGCGAAGGGCACCCTCACATCTTTGTTATGATGGTTCAGACAGGCAAACTGATCGGGTCTCTAACGGAGGGAAACGGTAATGACACTTCACCAGCGTGGTCGTGGTGGTTGGGTGACTAGAGGCGGGCGTGCAGCCAGCCTGGCAGGACTGGCCGCTCTGGGCCTGGTCCTGGCCGCCGGATGCTCCTCCAAGACCAAAGGCATGCAGGGTGAGGGCAACCCGGTCGGCAGTGAAAGCAACCTCGGTTCCCAGGGTTCCCTGGAACAATTCAAGCACACCGGAACGCTCAGCGGGAATGGCCCGCTCAGCGACATTCACTTCGGCTACAACACTTACAACATCGAGCCACAGGACGGATCGGTCCTGAAGCAGAACGCGAGCTGGCTGCAGTCCAATCCGAGAACCCGGGTTCAGGTCGAGGGTCATTGCGACGAGCGCGGTTCGGAGGAATACAATATCGCACTCGGCGCCAAGCGCGCCCAGGCCGCGAAAGACTATCTGGAAACCCTGGGCATCGAAGGCAGCCGCATCTCCACTATCAGTTATGGTAAAGAACTGCCTCTGTGCACCGATCATGACGAGTCGTGCTGGCAGCAGAATCGGCGCGACCACTTCGTCGTGCAACAATAGAGGGTGACCCGTGCCAAGAATCGTATCCTTTCTTCCACGCTTGGTCTTATGTGGTCTCGCGCTGGGCGGGCTCGCGCTCGCCGGATGCACTACGGACAGCGACATTCAGCAACTTAACCAGAACCAGTTCACGTTGCGCGGCATGATTGCGAACGATCGGCAGGAAATCGACTCGTTGCAGGCGGAGGTCCGCGCGCTCAAGGAGCAGGTCAACGAAATTTCGCACGGCGGGGGCGGAGCGAACGGCAACCAACTTGGGTCGATGAACGACCGGCTGAACAAGCTCGACGCGCAGGTGAGCGGCCTGCAGGCCGGAATGAGCGCGGCGCCGGTCGGCGCGGCGCCCGCTGCGCCCGGGGTTGCGGTCGCGTCGGTGCCAAGCGCACCTTCCGCCACAGCGCCGCCTCCCACGGCTCCAGTATCGGAAGCGCAACCCACCTGGCCACAGGAACTCGACCAGGAGATCGATGCGGCGCAGAGTTCACACGAGCCGGGGGTGAAGGCGTATCGGGATGGGCTGGCGGCCATGAAGGACGGCAAGTATCCGCTGGCGATCAGCAAGTTCACCGAACTGGCGCATCATTACCCGAAGTCGCCGCTGGTCACGCCCGCGGAATATTTCACCGCCAATGCGCTGTATGAGAGCGGGAAATACGATCAATCGATTTTACAGTTCAACGACGCGGTGATGCGCGACCCCAAGGGCAAGTACGCAAGTCAGGCCCTGCTGCGCGAAGCGCAGGCCTTTATGAAGCTGAACGACACTATCGATGCGCGGCTCACGCTGCAGAAGCTGCTCGCCGACCACGCCGACTCACCGGAGGCGGCCACCGCAAACGCGCTCATGAAGAACCTCTCCGGCTAAAAGGGCCAGGCCGCCTGGACACCAAGGTCTGCGCAGAGGGTATCACGAGAACTTTGTGTCCCGGTGCCTTTGTGGTTAAGTCCCTGTCTACCCGGGAAGGCGGCACGGCTTCACAGCGGGGGAGTCAGTTCCGCACGAGGCTATGGAGATAATTCGCGATCTTGAGCGGCTCACGCGCCACTCCTACCCGGTTGTCACGCCCGGCAACTTCGATGGGTTGCATCTGGGCCATCGGGCGATCCTGAAAGCTACGATCGATCGCGCGCGCGCCGCGGGTGGCACCGCCTTCGCGCTGACTTACGAACCGCTACCCCAGAAATTCCTTTTTCCCGAACGTGCTCCGAAGCTAATCCTGGCCCCAGGGGACAAGCTGGAATTGCTGCGCCTGTCCGGACTCGATGGTGTGATCGTGCTGGAATTCAACCTGGCCCTTAGCGAAGTGGAGCCGCGAGATTTCGTGCGCGAGTACCTGCTGGGAAAAATTGGCGCACGCGAAGTGATCATCGGTCACAGCGTCAATTTTGGCCACAGGCGTGCCGGGAACGCATCGGTGATGGTCGAACTGGGGCGTGAGCTGGGATTTGACACGGCCGTGGTCGGACCCGTCAAAGTCGGTGGGACGGAAGTGAGCTCGACCAAGATTCGCGAGCTCATCTCTGGTGGCGATTTGCGCGGCGCGGCCAAGCTCCTGGGGCGGTATCACTTCCTGCACGGCCCGGTCGTGCATGGGCGTGAACGCGGACGCACGATTGGCTTTCCCACCGCCAACATCGAGAGCGAAACCGAATGCTTCCCGCCCGATGGGGTTTATGCGACCCGCGTGGTGCTGGACGACGGTGCGTTCGGATCGATCGCCAACATCGGAATGCGCCCGACATTTGACGAAGGGGTACGCTCGGTCGAGGCGCACATCTTCGACTTCAATCGCGACATATATGGTCAGCGTGCGAAGCTCGAGCTGATCGAACGCATCCGGGGCGAGAGGAAATTCGAGAGCGGCGAAGCCCTGCGCAATCAGATCGCGATGGATCTAACGAGGGCCCGGCAAATCCTGGCCACGGTCTAAAGCCGTCTCCTGGCCCTTCCTTTCCCGCGCCTCATAAGCGGCGGGAGAGCGCGAAGCGCGGATGACCACCCGTGTTTGCATTTCATCGGCGCCCGTCCCTTGGACAAGGCGCGCGACAACGCGCTACGGATGGCGTTATGGCTGAGCGGCGTTTTTCCGTAATTACTGAGAAGGGGATGTCCGACCTGCGCAAGCTCGTCGGCGTACCGGTCCAGGACTCGCTTGAGCCATGGTGTTACGAGGCGACTCGCGACAATATCCGCCACTGGGCCCACGGCATCGGTGACGACAATCCACTCTGGTGCGAACCGGTGTATGCCACGAATACCAGCTACGGCCGCCTGGTAGCGCCGCCCTCTTTCATTTTTCCGCTCAACCGCTCCTTCAGCGGCTACGTCGCGGGATTGCCCGGAATCCATGCGATGTTCGCGGGCATCGACGTTACCTGGCACCACCCGATGATGCTGGGCGACGAGTTCACAACCAAGGTATGGCTCAAGGAACTCGTAGAGCATCAGACCCGATTCGCCGGGCGCTCCATTCAACAGATTTATCGGTGTGAGTTCTACAACCAGAACCGACAGCTCGTGGCCGAAGGCGATAGCTGGTGTTTTCGCACCGAACGTGACACCGCGCGCGAACAAGGCACCAAGTACGAGGCGGTGAAGAAGAAGGCGGCGGTGCACTACACACGCGACGAGCTCGCCAAAATTTTTGCGCTCTACGCCGTCGAGCAAATCCGGGGCGCGAAGCCGCGTTATGTCGAAGACGTGCAGATCGGCGACCAGCTGCCCAAGATGGTCAAGGGGCCCATGACCGTCACCGGCTTCATCGCGTTCGCGCAGGGGTGGGGCGGCCTGTACATCCGCGCCAACAAACTTGCGTGGAAACAACTCCAGAAGCATCCGGGGCTGGGTATCGCGAATCGGTTTGGCATTCCCGACGTACCCGAACGGGTTCATTGGGACGACGACCTGGCGGCACTCGTAGGCACGCCCGCCGCATATGACTACGGCCCCGAGCGCTGCTCGTGGATGGCGCACCACCTGACCAATTGGATGGGCGACGATGGTTTCCTGCGCCATCTGCGTGTCGAGATTCGCCGCCACAATCCGGTGGGCGACACGCTGTACATTGATGGCGAAGTATCGCGGTCGTTTGCGGAGAACGGCGCGCACTATGTCGAGCTCAAGCAGAAAGCGGTGAATCAAGACGGCGAACTATCGGTGCTGGCCACCGGCATCGTCCGGCTACCTTCCCGCACGGCATGAGGTTTGAAATCGGCCGACCCGCTGGACGCGAGCTAGGTACCGCGCGTTCAGAGCTTCGTGAAGCCGTCGCGGCTCCACTGCTCGGAACCTACGCCGTTGTGGACGATGAAAAGCCCATCGGGGTCGTACTTCTTTTTTATCTCAGCCAATCGAGGATAGTTGCGCCCCCAGTACGCCTGCTGAAACCCCTTTTGAAAATAGTTGCTTTCGCTCATGTATGCGCCATCTTCAGGTGCGATGGCGCGGAGTTGGTTGACGCATCGATCGACGCGCTGAGCAGCTTTTCGCCCCTCGGTCATTGAAGGCTCGTGCTTCGGGATTCCAGGATACGCAGGCCCCTGGCCATCGCCGGCTATTACCAGGGTGAAGGCCGTCAAGACCGCAGGGTTGGTAGCCGTTTCTTTGGTCGCCGCGATGGCATCAGGCGGCGCTCCTGCAAGTCCCTTGTTGAAGTGCAGGTCCAGACCCGAATGCCGCGAGGCGGCGAATAGTGCGTCGGCCAGGCGCCCCTGCGAGCTACTTTCTAGCAGTGACTCGGGCAGCCAGAGCGATTCGTAGGCCCAGATGTACCAGCCACACTCCCCCGTGTTGCCCTTCCACCAGGCGTTGTTGCGTCCTGCCCCGGGCCGATTGTCAAACTCCAAGGTCGGTTGAGGAATCAGGTCGACCAGGACATCGTCTATCAGCGCGCGCACCGCACTGCCGTTTCGAGGGAGAATTACTTCCGGCCAGTACTCCTTCCACCACTCCACATCCCAGAAATGCCGCGCTGGAATGCTTCCAATCGTCACCGGCCATTTAATTGAATAGTCGTTGGACCGCTTGACCCAGTCGAGGAACGGTTGCCAGACCTTCTTGGGTTGCTCGGGGCCCAATCCATGAGAGAGCATCGCGATTTCGAAGGTGTTGTCAGGACGCAGGCGCGCCTGCTCGCCCCAGTGATCGTTGAAAAGGTTGTCGCTGTAGAAACTTACGAACTGGCGGATGAGCCGCTTGTACGCATCGTCGGACGCCGCGGTGATTTTGAAGTTGACGGTTCCGAAGTATTCGGGAAGGTCGTGGGCCTTAACCGTCAACCTGCTGACGACCCCGAAGGTGCTGCCGCCGCCACCCTTGAGTGCCCAGAACAGGTCGGGATTGGTGCATGCGTTAGCGATTCGAATTTGGCCATCGGCGGTTACGACCTCGGCTTCAAGCAGGCTCGCCGCGGCGGTGCCATAGTGCTTGGAGAAACTCCCGAAGCCACCGCCCTGGATTAGCCCCGCCAGTCCGACCGTCAGGCATCCACCGCCCTGGACGTACTTCCCTCCCTTGGTGATAACCGCGTCGTAGGCCTGAATCCCGATCGTGCCGGCACCGAGCGTCACCGCGGGTTGGGGCTTGAGGGTATGGTCGCATCCCTGCGGAACGAAAGCATCGTGCATCGTGATGTCGTGCATTCGACGCGTCCAGATGAGGAGCGAATCGGGCGCATTCGAGGTACCTTGGTAGCTATGGCCGCCGCCCTTGACCGCGAGCCGCAGATTGTTTTCGCGCGCAAAATTGACCGCCGCTGCGATGTCTTGCGCGTTGCGTGCCGCAACGGCATAGACGCTCGGCTGGGTGGACCACGCGTCGACCCATCCCAATGTTTCGGTGAGACCCGCCTGGTCTCCAATGTAGTAGGGATTTTTCACATTCTTCAGCAGGAGCTTGGCGGCGTTGCTGTCGGGATTGGTCTTGAGTACCGAGAGCGGAAACTCGACGGGTAAAAGATTTCCCCCTACGGTTTCGTCGAGTTGCTTCCATGCCGACTTCGAGGGCCACGCCGCGTCGGAAGGCCTCACTCGGCTGGCAGTCGTTGCCGCCAGGAGGCCCCGCGGCATCATAGGTACGAGCGCGGCCGATCCGATCGCTTTCAGGAACCCTCTTCTGTTCATTGCCTTTTTCTCACGAGACCGCGCGAGCAGCGGCAGTGGCCTCATCGACACCTTCGAGCTTCGCGAGGTTTCGCTCATGGGTGGCGCGGTCAATGTCGTAAAAGAGCAGCACTGCTATTGAGACAGCGCTGAACAAGGTGACGATGGGAACGAAGACCATGCCCAACTGACGCAGGATCGCGGGGTTAACCTGACCCGGCGTAGCGTGCTGCGGAAAGCTTATCCACGCGAGGACCAGTCCGGAAAGGAAGGTGCCAACTCCGGTAACGCATTTCGCTATCAGGCCGTTCGCGGCAAACAGCAAGCCTTCGGAGCGCTGCCCAGTCGACACCGCGGCATCTTCCACCACGTCGGCCATCATCGAGGAGACAACGATGAAGCCGCTAAGCCCCAGGGTGGCGGCGATGAAAGTGAACGCCAACACGATTGTGAACAATTCACGAGTGCCGTTGGGTGGCATGAGCCCCAACAGGCGCAGCGCGATGTGAGTGACCGATGCGAACGCCGAGGCGAAGAAGACTCCGATCATCGCGGGCTTCTTGCCAAACCAACGGGAGATTGCCGGCGCAAGAACCACCCCAGCAAAGGCCGCAACCAGCACCGCGATGGCAAGATACGACATTTGGGCGGGCGTCAGCTCCCAAAAGTACGCCGACATATAGAAGTCGAGTCCCTGCCTGAGTCCAGTCGAAACGGCGCCGACCACTCCCGAAATTGTGAGCGCGAGGAACGAACGATTGGTCAGCGTGCCGCTGATCTCTCTGAGCTTCTCTCGCCACGTGGTTCGCACTCTGTGCTCCTGGACCAGGCTCGGGATAAAGCGATGGGTGCCCAGGCACGAGATCATAATCGACAGGAAAATCGCGATGGCAGCGGCGATCGCGGTTTGCGTGTAGCCTGCCTTGTTCAGCACTCCCAGTGGATGGGTCGCGTCCTTGCGCAGGAACACCTGGAAAGCAAGCACCGATATCCCCGCCCCGCCCAGGGTTCCGAAAAAAAACCGCGAACTCATCAGGTTGGTGCGCTCGTCGTAGTCAAGGGTGAGTTCCGGTCCCAGTGCTGAGCTGGGAATCTCGTAGAGGCTGAGCAGCACTCGCACCGTGACCAGCATCACCACCATGTAGATGAGCAGGTGGCTCTGCGACCATCCGAGCGGCGGATCGAAAAGAAAATAGAACGCCAACGCGGCAGGAACCGCGGAGGCGTACATAAAAGGATGGCGCCGTCCCCATCGTGAACGCGTGTGATCGGACCATTCGCCGATCAACGGGTCGGAGATCGCATCGATGATCAGCGTGACCATCATCGCCGCACCAACCCACGCCGCCGGCAGTCCCACCACCTGGTTGAAGTACAACAGCAGGAAGGAGGTCAGGATAGTCAGATGCACGCCAAAGGCGATCGAACCGACTCCGTACAGGACGTTGGTAGAGAAGGTGAGCGGGGGACGCGATTTTGATTCCAGGTTCACCACACCTGCTCTCCGCGCCAGGAACATTCAACGCCACCATCTACGAAAAGGACCTGCCCGGTCATCAGCGAATTTTCCGGGCAGACGCACCAGGCGAGGACCGCGGCCATCTGCTCTGGGCGACCCGGATATGCTCCGCGCATCGGTACCAAGCGCCCCATGGCTGCCCTTCTTTCCGGATCCGCCAGGATGTACGCAGCGGCAGGCGTATCGATAAATCCCGGCGCGACCACGTTCAACGCAATCCCGGCCCCCGCCCATTCGGCTTTGACCGCGGCTCTTCGGCACCAGCAATTCAACGCATGCTTGGCGTTGGCGTACAGATCCAAACCCACCTTGAGCCCTTGGGCCTCCGTCATTTGGTCCAGTGGTGCCGTCTTCGTGGCGAACTCCAGTGCGGCAGCGATCGCCCTGGGTTCGTCCAGGCTCAGACAAGCTTCCACTAGTACCGGGTCGGTCGGACTATACGAGGCTATCGACGACACCACCACCGCGCGGGGCGCCGGGCTGGCCGCAAGGAGTGGACGCAATCCTTCGAGAGTCGCCACCGTGCCGAAGAAGTTCAACTGCAGGCTGGTTTGGGGCGGTCCGCCGCCGGCAACTGCGACGATCGCGTCGATCCTCCCTCCAGACAGGCGTGTGACCCCGGCGACCAACTCGACACGTCCTGTCTCGGTCGTCAGATCCGCTGCAACCTCCGCGTGGTGGAGGTCACAGGTGACAACCCGACTTCCTCGCTCCCGAAGATAACTGGTGGTCGCAGCACCAATGCCGGACGCGGCCCCGGTGACGACGTAGGTGCGATCCATGGCCAATACTCCTCTCAAGAAGTCCGCAACCGAGATCCATTGACGCGCGCGCCCGCTTGCGCCGCGCCTCCGTGCCTGGTTGCGAACCAGCTGGCGCGAGGTGGGGCGACGAGGTGGTGTAACATTGTGACCGCAGCGCTTCGATGCACATAATACGCGGGCACGGACCAGAGGGTTTGAGGAAACCGCGCCCAACTTCGACTAGACATTTTAGAATGATCATACTAAAATAGATGGCTGTCAAGCGCAGCAGTGAATCTATGGCCGCACGCCATCCAGAACTTAAGTCGGCGACCCCGCGCCCATCCAGCGCGGTTGGGATCCGCGGGTACCGCATTCGCGATCTCGCCAAGACCAGGGAGCGCCGCCGCGAAATCCTTACCGGCGCGGCGCGCGCGTTCGCTTACGGCGGCTATGCCGCGACCAATATGGACCAGATTGCGCGCGAGTGCGGCTTGGCGAAGGGGCACATCTATCATTACTTCCGCAGCAAGGAAGAAATTTTCGCCGAGATCCGGATTGACGCGGTCAACCGGGCTCTGGAACGTCTCGCGGCGGTCGCGCCCTTGGCCGACGAGGACCCGGAGTCGGCCCTGCGCAAAGCAATCTCGGGCGTGGTCGCCAGAATCTGCAACCGGGAAGAGCGCTACGAACCGCTGTTGCCTGACCCGGTTTCGCTGAGCCCGGAGAACAAGAAGCGCATTCGGACGCTGGGCCGCCGTTACGAGCAGATGTTCATGAGTATCGTGCGCAGCGGAATCGACCGGAATATCTTCGTCCCGGGCGATCCAAAACTGATGACTTTCATAATCTTGCGCGCCGCGTTCACCGTCGCCAACTGGTATCGCGAGAGTGGCAAGTGGAAACCTCAATGGATCGTTGAGCAGGTAACTGAACAATTGCTTAGAAGCGTACGCCAACCTGACGCATGACCTTGATTGAAGCCCTCCATCCGCAAACGCGGTGTCGCAAATCTTTGCCCTGGAACCCGCAGACGACTGCTCGCTGACGACCCAGGTCTGCTCCAGAGGCCCCGCTCGTCGCCTCCGGCGTTGAACCGCCACGGGGCTTCGTGGCCCGTGCTTTCTGCCCGGGTCATCGCCATCGCGCGGTCATCCTGTGGACCCAAGCCCACCCATCCGACCTGAGGTCGAGAATCTTCACGTCTTAGGACCTGGCGCGTCACTCTGCACACGAGAGTGAGCACCGTAATGTAATGTGCGCGCACTCTTGGACAAGACGAGGCGACAAGGCGTAGAAGAAAAGACAGCTTTGCTGGACGTTCTGGCTTGAGGAGTCACTGCGGATGAAAGCTGCCGTATTCCATGGTCCCAAGCAGCCGCTCAAGATCGAAAACGTCGACATCGACGAACCTCGCGAGCATGAGGTCGTGGTGCGCACCGCCGCCACTGGTGTGTGCCACAGCGATCTTCATTTCGTTGAGGGGCTGTACCCGCTCCATGCCCCCGCGGTGCTCGGACATGAAGCCGCCGGGGTAGTCGAGAAGGTTGGTTCCGCGGTCAGCTATCTGGCGCCCGGCGATCACGTTATCGCGTGTACGTCGGTATTCTGCGGCTACTGCGAAGACTGCATGTCGGGCCACCCCAATCGATGCTCCAACCGCGCTTCAACCCAGCGCGCCAAGGAGGGCAAGCCGCGGCTCTCGCTCAAGGGCGCGCCGCTGACGCAGTTCGCCGACCTTTCCACCTATGCCGAGAAGATGCTCTTGCACGAGAATGCGCTGGTGAAAATCGGCAACGACATGCCGCTCGACCGCGCCGCGCTGATCGGATGCGGGGTCACTACAGGAGTGGGCGCGGTACTGAACACCGCGCGCATCGAGGCAGGCTGTACAGTCGCGGTCTTCGGATGCGGCGGAGTGGGTATCTCGGCTATCCAGGGCGCGCGGATCGCCGGCGCGCGCAAGATAATCGCGGTCGATCAATTCGAGAACAAACTCGCGATGGCGAAGCGGTTCGGCGCGACCGACACTATCGACGCGTCCAATACCGAGGCGGTCAAGACAATTAAGGCGATGACCGGGGGCGGGGTGGACTACTCTTTCGAGGCGGTCGGGCTAAAGCACCTCGCCGAGCAGTGCTACGACGCCCTGCGTCCGGGCGGTACGGCGACCATAATCGGCATGATACCGGTCGGGCAGAAGGTCGAGATCGACGGGCCCAAGCTCTTGAGCGAGCGGAAAATCCAGGGCACCAACATGGG
>Ga0126373_10004608_pt1 | contig 10567 bp, 10 predicted proteins | sample PanSoiMetPlot_11_FD_92545 | JGI IMG/M metagenome (GOLD analysis project Ga0126373, IMG submission 92545) | Tropical forest soil microbial communities from Panama - MetaG Plot_11 | ecosystem: Environmental > Terrestrial > Soil > Tropical forest > Bulk soil | place: Panama | collected 2016-02-17
CGAGCAGAGGCGGAGCTTATGCGTTCGAGCTACAACAAACTGCAGCAGAAGCTGAAGGAGACCGAGGCTCGCTGCGAGCTGTTGATTGCGCAGCAGCGCCGTGCGCGCGCTGTGGGTAAGGCGACCAAGGCTCGCACGGAGGTTGAGAGCAAAAGCTTCACCCAGCCTATCGATCGCATGCGTAGGAAGATCGTGGGAAATGAAGCTGAAAATGCAGCAGCTAAAACGCTGTTTGAGGACTCGATTGAAAACGACTCGCTGGATGACCGCTTCCGCAAGCTAGAACGCGACGACAAGATCGAAAGCCTGTTGAGTGATCTGAAGTCGCGTCAGGCGAAGTCAGCGTAGTACTCATTCGCTTGGCGGCTTCTCCATGCCCATTTCACCATTGGACTCCGGGGTAGAAGCTTGGAATTCGGGAGGCGCGGTAGAGATATGTTCCTGTGACATGCATACTCCAAACCGTTTGCGGATTGCTTTCCGGGGTCACTTCGTAAACAAAGGAGGCGGGTTGACTCGTCCCGACGCCGATGCCGCAGAGGTCGTACTCGACGTTACCGTTCAAGAGTTGCTCAGTGTTGCCGCCGAAGATGCTGTATAGATTCGGCGGCAATATTTGGTGGAATGTGAGAACAGCCGTCTTCCTGCTCTCATCAATCTGCCAGACGGGGATTGTGGAGTAGAGACATATAGGGGCTCCGGGGCTGCCGCATTTAACGCCTGCAGGGAAGATCCTGTCGTTGCCGTTATCCATTGCGCCAAGTGAGAAGACTCCCGATGTGTTTGGGCTGAAGAACGAGGGAGCATGCTGGGCATATTGCCAGTCGGTTGGATCTGTCCCGCCTTGAAGGGAGAAGTCGCCGCCTTCTCCTAAGCGCCAGAGTATGCTCCCGTCTCCGGTGCCATTGAGATACTTGATCTTCACGATCCAGTTCTGGTTCCTGATCGAGACAAGAATATTGCCGTCGTCCTTGGAGTAGACAACGGCATTGGAATGTGTCCAATCGGCGACCCCGAATGGGTGACGATTGGGATCGAGGTGGTTAAATTGATTCCAAACCCATACCGGCTGCAGGTTCTGGTCAAGATCCACGATCACATCACCCAGCATCGTAGTTGCAGGCGCATTCGTTAGGGGAGGTGTACTGGTGCCGGACAGTGCCATTGTCGTGTCCGCAAGCACGAGCCAATGACCGTTTGGTAGCGGTTCAACATCATGGTGGAACGTATCCAGTGTCACGTGACACTCGGCGCAGGTGGCAGCGGCAAGCTCGGTGTTCAGGTTGTCGATTGAAATTTCGCGGACGGTGTCTCCCGCCAGGTTGACTTCGCGAATTTCGTTGATGGTATCCGCCGAAATCGGCTCGGTGAATGGAATCCCAAGGCCAATCGCCATCAGAAGGTTTCCGTCCGGAAGCATTTTGACGCCGTTGATGATATTGAGAGTTGGATTGCTGGCGGGATTGGCGTATGTCCACAGGACATTGCCGAAAAGGTCGGTCACAATAACCCCGGTTGGAGTGCCTGACAGAGGATTCAATAACTCGAGCCCTGGTTGCGGCGTCATGCCTGCCGTGGCCGTTGTCGACACATTCAGGTGCATGTTTGCAGGGACGGCTTTCGTAGTGAAGGTATGGTCGACATCATTGGCTGTGATTCCGTTCGAAAATTTCACTGCGGCTTGCATGTGGTATGTGGTGGTGGCTCGCATGCCGGCTACGAAGATGCTTATTGCATTGCCCGCGCTGCTTGTCGACTGCGGCCACGTTTTCAGTCCGTAGGTGGTGTCGGTGCCAAAGTTAATCGTCACGCCGCCCGGAAAGGGGAGTGTCATCGTATAAAGCGCTACCTGGGGATTGTTCGTGGGTGTCACCTGTCCAACGGGCAGAGCGGCAGCTATACCGGTGATGGCCACAGTTTGCGTCGTACCGATCGGCACATTGCCAAGTCCCATGTTCAGCGTGGCGTTTTGTGTCGCTGGCGCGGAGGCGGTTGACGGAGTGTAGTTCAGGACCACCGTGCAATTGGCACCCAGGTCAAGTTGTTTGCCGCATGATGTGGCTGAGGCGATCGAATAGCTTGGGTCGCCACTCAATACCGGGTTCATCGTTAGCGTAGCCGAGCCTGTGTTCGTGACGGCAACAACGGTTCGAGTGAGCGTGTTGTTGACGAGATTGTTTCCGAAGTCGTAGGCAGAGGTACTCAGTGAGGCGGCGGTGACAGGTGGGTCTTCGTTGCGGGTGTTACACCCGAGAAGCATTGCGGAACAGAGTAGAGCACCCAGGACGAGACGGTGCAGTTTCATGTGCCTCCGGGAAGATCCGAACGTGTGTCGACAACAATAGCGCCCGGAGGTAGCGGCCCACTACAAGGTCAGGGCCAATAAGGCCGGCAACTTCCCCGGAACCAGGATAGAAGTGCTTCTTAAGCTTCCACTTAGTGGTCTCGTAGACCTTAGTACATAGGGAGGCACGGTGTATGTAATAAGTATGTCAAGAGATTGTCAGTATTAGATTCCACTGATCTGTGCGTGGCCCATAGCCATCGTCTCAGCACTTGCAGGGTCTTCGAGATCGTCTCTGTAGGCGATGGAGCCGATGTTCTCGTGGTGCATGCAGAACTCTCTCCCTGTCTCAACATGGAAGCGGAAGAAGTCGCGGGAACAATGCTGGCCGGGGAAGAGCCAATCGTGGGGTTCCATTATGATCAGTGGAAACCGGTTGATGGCTGTCCAGTCCCCTGCAAAAACTGTCTTTTCGGCACCTTCAATATCGATCTTGAGCAGGAACGGAACGTATTGCGATGCCGGTTTGGATGCAACGAGCGCTCCGATTGACACCGTATCGACGGGGATGCCGCAATCGTCGTGGCTGATTCGATAGCCCATGTAACCTGCACCCCCGCGGAGGTAAGCCCGGCCATCCTCTGCGCTGATTCCAGCCTGTTTGAGATCGATGTCAAAGGTGGCGGAGTTGAGCTGGAGCAACGCGAAGTTCTCGGGCGCCGGTTCGACGGCGACGATGTGAGCCTGGGGATACCGCAGGGCGAACCACGCTACGCTGGCACCGATATTAGCGCCGCAATCGATGATGAGCGGTTTGCGGCCTGAGGAGATGATCCGATCATAGATTTGATCAATCTTCGCTCGCTGCTCTCCAGAGGGCATGTCGTACTGGCGCGACTCAAAACATTGCCGGATGGCCTCGCTGTCATCCTCACACCATCGTCTGTGTCTCAAATGGGTCTGGCGACCGTCGCAGGAGACCCTGGTGATCATGTGGTGGTTGGGAATATCCGGGTGCGCGAAATGGCGAACTGCGCGAACAAAGGGTTGCACAGTCTTGAAAATAAGGTGGCCCAGCGGATTGGAGGCGAACCGATCAAGCGTTTCAGTCATTGGTCCTGGCCTGCTTTAACGGTAAAACCCTAGACTATTTTACGGCGTACATAAACGTACACCACTTTTCCTAAAATGCTTTGATGAAATAGTGACAAAAAATGCACCCCGGAAGCCTAGGGTGCCGTGTTTCTGGCCTAAGTAGAAGCTAAATCTAGACTCCGATACCGAAGTCCACGTCTTGTTCGTCGCCGGAGTGAGAGTAAAAGTCGTACGGAGTACGGCGGTTGAATTTGTAGCGCTGACGGAGTTCGCGGCCGATGAAGAGCCCAAGAGCGACGGCGCCGAGGCCAGCGGAGACCCAGCCGACCGTCTTGATGAGGGTCGACTCTTCAGGGTCCTCAGGGAAAGGGAGTGTCTCATCCGTGGTTAAGTCTTCAGATTGCGACTGTTGATCGTCGCCTCCGAAGAGATTTGAGTTCGAAAAGGGCCTCATGGTTTTGATCATAGCGCAGGTATTGACGTATTTGCCGATGGCTCGTTGGTGTAGTCGGACCGGACTCTTCGGTGATGCCCCAATTGGCACCGAATATTGGACGCGATTCCATGCCGTTGGGTGCCACGTACCGCTATAAAGGGTTTTGATCAAGAGACATCCACTTTGTTGAAGCCGAGGCCGTAGAGCAGCGTGGTGACGGTGGCGCGTGCATTTTTGCTGGCGGCGTCGAGGATTCCGTCGGTGAGAGCGGCCTGCTGAAGTTGCTGTTCGGCTTTTGCCCGGGTGTCGGACTCGAGGTCCTGGTCGGCGGGGACGAGGAGGCCGGTGGAGCGGGCGTAGACGCGGGTGTGCTGGTTGTCGAGGGTGGTGAGGAAGAGTTGCGAAGCGGGGAGGGTGACGTGAATTGTGCGGGAGCCGTTGCTTTCGGTGATCTGGACGTCCTCGGGCTTGAGTTGCGAGAGATCAATTCCGGCGATGGACTGGCCATGGACGACGAGGAGGATGCGGTCGCCTGCGAGGAGGTCGGGAAGAACAGGGCTGGATTTTGAGCCTTCGACGACGGTGTCGATCGAGTAGACGACGGTTTCGAGGCGGTTGAGACGCTGGATGCGCTGGACTACCGCGGGGACGGAGGTGTCGTAGGTGGTTTGGCGGCCAGTGATCTTGTCGGCGACGCGGGCCAGGAAGCCGGTGGTGGCATGGCGGACGAAGATGACCATCGCTGCCGCTCCGAGGATCAAGGCAAGCAGAAAGACAAAGAATCCGCCGGAAGAGCGGTGGCCGTAGTTGTATTGCTGGGTCATACGGGTACGATGTCCTCCGTGTTATCGAGGCGTTTTCGCAGGGTATCAAGAAATCATTCGGGGCTGAGTTGTCCTTCCTATCCGCAAGCTACCCCTCCCCCTATCTTTTTGTGCAAAGATCTAAAAACAAACAATTTAGGTCTGGACTTCCGGCGCAACTAGTGCACCAAATCCCGAAAATCAAAGAAATTTCGGATCTTTCCGTGTAAAGATCTGGAAATAATGGGGTTAATAAAAGAGGCCCGGCTTTGGGCCGGGCACACCTCTCCAATGTTCTGATTCAATTCTAGCAAGCCGATGGAAACTACTCTGCCACTTCTGGCGGAATTCTTGTGGTGTAAAGGTCGTTTTATTTGTGTGGGTTAGGGAACTGTGAGTGCGAGTTAAGGCGGATTGGGGCTTGACATCGTTTTTGAATATGACCGGGCGTTGCCGCAACGACTTCAGGCAGGGGCCATCCTCTGGGACGCTCGCTAACACAAGAGCAAACTACCTGCTTCGCCTTCTGGCGTATTGTTTCATGGGATGAACAGGGAGGAGTGATGCCGAAGACAATGCAGATTGTTTTCGTTGTCGATGATGAAGCCTTGATCGCTCAGAGCCTTGCCGCGATATTGAATCAAGCAGGGTTTCGAGCCACGGCGTTTGACGATCCAATGAAGGCGATCGCTGCGTGTCGTGAAACACCTCCAGAGCTTCTTATCTCTGATGTGAAGATGCCTGGCATGAGCGGGATTGAGCTTGCGATCCACTTCCGCAAGACACAGCCCCAATGCCGAGTCCTTTTGTTCTCAGGGACTGCGAGCACTGAGTATCTTCTGGAGGAGGCCCATCAAAAAAGGCTATGATTTCGATCTCGTCTGGAAGCCGATCCATCCGGCGGATCTCTTAGCCAAGATTCGAAGCTGACTATTTCGCGTGGGAGGCTTGCTGAGACGGCTGATTCGTTCTTTTGTTTTCTATAGGCGAGTCGCTTATGCACGTGCCCTGTGATTGGCTGTCCGTTGCGTACGGTAAGCGGCCAACCATGCATACAACCTGGGGCATCACATGGACTGGTCAATGATCGGTCAATCGACCGCACGCAAGGCTGCTCGCATGGCCCGTTAGTTGCCGCGAGGGTCCACCAGAACGACAAGCAAGAGATTTTATCCCACCTCGTGTAATTCGCGAGGATGGCGGAGGTGTGTCATGTCCATTGGAAGAAACAAGGCTCGTTTTTTCCCTGCATCGTTTGCACTCTCTGGTTGTTTGCTGATGACAGCTGCCTCGCTTGCTCAGGCTCCTGACAACACAGCCAATAACAAGCAACACGACGTCACTGCTGACCAACAGTCCAACGCGGCGGCGGACCGTGCCATCACGCAGAAGATTCGCAGACTGCTCACAGCTGACAAGTCCCTCTCGACCAGCGCTCATAACGTCAAGATCATCACGGCTAACGGCGCTGTCACTCTCAAGGGACCAGTGAACTCAGAAGACGAAAAGCAGCAGATAGCCTCGAAAGCGGCCGAGGTGGTCGACGCGAGCAAGGTCGACAACCAACTCACGGTCAAGGCTCAGTAATCCCAAATGAATGATCAGCAACGCGCCTCTCTCCCAGCGCGTAACAGGAGGAAGTATGGAGAATAAGAACACCGCAGTTTACGGGATCTATCCCAGTGTCGCCAGCGCCGAGGCAGCAGTCGACCGCCTGCTCTACGTGGGCTTCACCAACACCGATGTCTCTGTCCTGATGGCAGACACTGATAGCACGCGCGAGTTCGCGCATGAAAAGGCCACCAAGGCTCCCGAAGGCACCGCCACCGGAGCGACTGCAGGCGGAGTCGTTGGGGGAACTCTGGGGCTTCTTGCCGGCCTTGGGTCGCTTGCGATCCCGGGCGTCGGTCCGCTGATCGCAGCCGGTCCTATTATGGCGACGCTCGCTGGTGTGGGTGTAGGCGGAGCGGTCGGTGGTTTGCTTGGAGCTTTAGTTGGTCTCGGCATTCCCGAGTACGAAGCCAAGCGCTACGAGGGCCGTGTGAAGAAAGGCGGGGTGTTGCTCTCTGTCCACTGCAATACGTCCGACGACATCAGCCGTGCCAAGGATATCCTCAAGGCCACTGGAGCGGAGGACATCTCCTCTTCCGGTGAGGCCTCGGGAGACAAGAGCGCAACCAGACGTGAAGACGTCCACACGACCACGACGCGTTACTAGCCGCAGCATCACCAGGCGGCCAGCCTCACAGTGTGGCCGCCTGGTGAACCATTGCAAGCGCGCAAGGTGTATTGAAATACCGGGGGAGTCATGGATACTGACATTCAAGTGGGAGAGCTGGTTACAGTTGACGACCAGCGAGGCGTGTACGTCGTCCACCAGGTCCATCCCGAGCGCAGTACCGCAGACCTAATGGCGATCACGGAGCATCCGGTCAAACTCAAAGACGTTCCGGTCTCCGATCTCAACATAGAGCGGCACGGGCGAACCAGATGAATCAGACCAATCATGCGCGTTGCCGCGCTGAGGTCATCGTTAAATGTTCTTTTCGATGACAACGTTTGGTTGTTGGGCGTATTCGGCCCATGAGCCGTCGTAGAGGGTGACGTTTTTTGCTCCGGAGACTTCGAGGGCGAGGGCGATGACTGCGGCGGTGACTCCAGAGCCACAGGAGACTGTGATGGGCTTCTCGGTATCTACGTTTTTCTCTACGAAGAGTTGGCGGAGGTTTTCGGCGGGCTTGAGGCGGCCGTCTTCCATGAGTTCGGTGTAAGGGACGCTGGTGGCTCCGGGCATGTGGCCGGAGCTTATGCCGGGGCGGGGTTCGGGTGCGGTTCCGGTGAAGCGTCCGGTGGAGCGTGCGTCTAGAATTTGCGCGTGGTTGGCGATGAGGTGCTGGATCTGGGAGAAGTCTTTTACTGCTTCGGAGTCGAGTTTGGCGTGGAACTTGGCAGGTGAGCGGTGAACGGAGCCAGACTCAGTGGGGAGGCCGGCTTCGGTCCAGGCGCGGAGGCCTCCGTCGAGGATATAGACGTTTTGCATTCCGTAGGTGCGTAGCATCCACCAAGCGCGAGGGGCAGAGAAGACTCCTTCCTGCTCGTAGATGACGGCGGTCATGTTGTCGCTGACTCCGAGGGCGGACATGCTACGGGAGAACTCTTCTGGTGTCTGCAGCATGTGGGGGAGTGGAGTGGAGTGGTCAGAGAGTTCGTCGATGTCGAAGAAGATCGCGACGGGGAGATGCTTGGCGAGGTATCGCGAGCGGGTGTCGACCGGGGGCGTGACACCAACCGGGGGGAGGGTGGCGTCGAGGATTACGGTGTCGCGGTCTTCGAGGCGGCTGCGCAGCCATGCGGGGGAGATGAGGGGGTTCATGGGTATTAGCTTACTTTGGGAGCGTCATGTAAAAGCGAACGCGAAGGCCGCGAAGAGACGAACTTTGGGGGTCTTTGGTTTGGAGAAGCAGATCCCTCTGCTGCGCTAGGGGATGACAACAACAAAAGGACTTGCGCTACGAAACTCTAGGCGCCGTAGGCTGGGGATTGCTCCTGTTGTGTTTCGAGTGCAGTCGCGTGGGCGCTGCGGTTTTGATAGCTGGCGGCTACGAAGTCGCGGAAGATCGGGTGCGGCTCGAGTGGTTTGGACTTGAATTCGGGGTGGAACTGGCAGCCGAGGAAGAAGGGGTGGCCGGGGATCTCGACGATTTCGACGTAGGTGGCGTCGGGGGTGGTTCCGGTGAGGCGGAGGCCTCCGCCGGTGAGGATGGCTTCGTACTCGCGGTTGAATTCGTAGCGGTGGCGGTGACGCTCGGAGATTTCGGTGGTTCCGTAGGCCTGGGCGGCGAGTGAACCGGGCTCGAGGACGCATGGCCATGCTCCGAGGCGCATGGTGCCTCCCATCTCTTCGACTCCTGTGAGTTCGCGAAGCTTGTAGATGACGCGGTGCGGGGTGGCTGGATCGAACTCGGAGGAGTTGGCGTCTTTGAGGCCGCAGACGTTGCGGGCGAACTCGATGCAGGCGGTCTGCATGCCGAGACAGATTCCGAAGTAGGGGGTTCCAGTCTCGCGGGCGAAGCGAATGGCGTTGAGCATGCCTTCGATTCCGCGCTTGCCGAAGCCTCCGGGGACGAGGATTCCGTCGAAGCCCTGGAGTTGCTGGATGTAGTCGTTGCTGGGGCGGCCGGTGGCGTCGGTGGTTTCGAGGCCTTCGGCTTCGATCCAGGTGACGCGGAGTTTCAGGTTGTGGGCCAGGGCTCCGTGGACGAGGGCTTCTTTGAGAGATTTGTAGGAGTCTTCGTACTCGACGTACTTGCCGACGATCGCGATGGAGACTTCGTCTTTGGGGTTGTAGGCGCGGTAGACGATGTCCTGCCACTTGGAGAGGTCGGGCTGGGGCGCGTCGATGCGGAGGTATTTGAGGGCGAGGGAGTCTACGCCTTCCTGTGCGAAGTTGAGCGGGACTTCGTAGATGCTGGTCACGTCGCGGGCGGCGATGACAGCTGGCTCTTCGACGTTGCAGAAGAGGGCGATCTTGGAGCGCATCTCGCGGGGGACGGCGCGGTCGGTGCGGCAGAGGAGGATGTCGGGCTGGATTCCGATGGAGAGCATCTCCTTGACGGAGTGCTGGGTGGGCTTGGTCTTGAGCTCCTGCGCGGCGGCGATCCAGGGGATGAGGGTGACGTGGACGAAGACGGTGTTGTCGCGGCCGAGGTCCTGGCGCATCTGGCGGATGGCTTCGAGGAAGGGGAGTGATTCGATATCGCCTACGGTTCCGCCGATCTCGACGAGGGCCACGTCGCAGTCCTGGGCGACCTTGCGCATGGCGTTTTTGATCTCGTTGGTGACGTGGGGGATGACCTGGACGGTCTTGCCGAGATAGTCGCCGCGGCGCTCCTTGGTGATGATCTGCTCGTAGATGCGGCCGGTGGTGAGGTTGTTGTCGCGCGAGAGTCGGGCGTGGGTGAAGCGCTCGTAGTGGCCGAGATCGAGGTCGGTCTCGGCGCCGTCGTCGGTGACAAAGACCTCGCCGTGCTGGAAGGGCGACATGGTGCCGGGATCGACGTTGAGGTAGGGGTCAAACTTCATCAGGTTGACGCGGAGTCCGCGGGCTTCTAGCAGGCACCCGATGGAGGCCGCTGCGAGTCCCTTTCCTAACGAAGACACAACACCGCCCGTTACGAAGATGTACTTGGCAGACATTTCCGCGACCTCTTTGAATGAATTGGAAGTTTGTGCGTGGTGTGCACGATTAAGTATCGCAGGGTCTTCGAATCGAATCAAGGAGTGAGCTGAGACGACAGCTCATCGGGGTTAACCGCAGGTGATTTGCGCTGGGATGAGTGGTGTGGGAGGTGTCCCCCGATGCGTACACTTGTGTGCAACGTATTCAATTGATGAAGCTTAGCCTGGTACTTCCTTGCCGGCTGACGCTGCAAAGACGAAGGCCCGAGCTGAGGCCAGGGCCTTTTTTGAATATGGATCCAGTAATGCGATCGCGATGAGTTTCAAAACTACGGGATCGTGACACTCAGGATGGTCTTGTGAGAGATCGTTCCGCTCTGAGCGGTCACTTCAATCGACACAGTTTGTGGGGTTGGTGCGGGTGTCGGAGTTGGTGCAGGTGTGGGTGCGGGTGTCGGAGTTGGTGCAGGTGTGGGCGTGGGTGATGGAGTTGGCGTTGGTGCAGGTGAAGGCGTGGGTGCTGGGGTCGGTGTTGACGTAGGTGCAGGTGCGGGTGATGGCGTTGGAGTAGGAGTCGGCGCAGGTGCGGGAGTTGGTGGGGGCGCGGGTGATGGCGTTGGCGTTGGGTTCGACGGTACCGCTGGGACTGGTGACGATGACGGGAGGGCCGACGCGGCGGCCATGTAGCTTCCGGAACATCCGGCACAAGCGCCGGTGACGAGCAGCACCGCTGCAACGACAGACAGGAGACGGGCATTTCCCTGGGGTCGA
>Ga0126373_10004609_pt1 | contig 10566 bp, 8 predicted proteins | sample PanSoiMetPlot_11_FD_92545 | JGI IMG/M metagenome (GOLD analysis project Ga0126373, IMG submission 92545) | Tropical forest soil microbial communities from Panama - MetaG Plot_11 | ecosystem: Environmental > Terrestrial > Soil > Tropical forest > Bulk soil | place: Panama | collected 2016-02-17
CGCCGGCGCGCAATGCAGCCAGGCCCGCCATGGCTGCCGCGCCGGTCTTGCCTCGGCCTCCGGCGATCACCAGCGCGTGACCGTACAATCCTTTGTTCGATTCGGATGTCCGCGGCCGAAACAGGCTCGCAAATAGCGCAGGTTCCGAGAGCGCGAGCCAGATTGATGCGTCGTCTTCGTACAGCCCGGGCGGGCTGCCGATGTGCGCGACATGCAGCTCGCTCGAGTATTCGCAGGCCGGCCACAAAGCCTGGCACAGCTTGGGCGCGGTGAACGTGACAGTATGATCGGCGCGTACCGCGTCGCCCGCGACTGCTCCCGAATCGCTGTCGAGACCTGAGGGGAGGTCGACGGCGACCACATCGGCCAGCGGGAAGCCATCGTTGATGGCGCGTATCAATTGCACTGATCGTCCAGTTGCAGCGCCGTGAATTCCGGTGCCGAGCAGCGCGTCGATCACCAGCGTCGCGGTTTGCATTTCCGGCGTGAGATCGCGCTCGACAGGGCAGCCCACCGCCTGCAGCATTTTGAAATTGGCCGCGGCATCGCCCCGCATTTCAGCGGGATCGCCGACCATCACCACATGCAGCGATCGCGGATGGATGCGCGTGTGCAATTGGCGCGCGACCACCAGCCCGTCGCCGCCGTTATTGCCCTTGCCGCAAAATACGACGATGCGCTGCGACGCGAGCGGCGCATAGCGGCGCTCGAGCAACTCGACCACGCGATGGCCTGCGTTTTCCATTAACACGATGTTGGGAATACCCAGCTCCGCGGTGCGGCGGTCGACCTCGCGCATCTGCGCGGCGTTGAGAACTTTCACGCACGGACCTCAGACAGAACCTGTTCGAGCCGCCGTAGATGCTGCGCCTCGCCCATGACGATCAGGTGATCGCCGGCCTCGATGGAGGCTTCGGCGGGAGGATTGAACTGCATCCGGCCGTCAGCCTTGCGGATCGCGAGCACGATGACTCCGGTGTCTTTGCGAATGCGCGCATCGAGCAGTGTTTTCGAGACGAAATCGCTTTGTGACGGCACGCGGACCTGTTCGATACCGACGTCCAGTCCCATGCCCTTGGTGGTGAAATCGATGAACTGGAAGACGTGCGGCTTCAGCATGACTTGAGCCATCCGGTTGCCGGTCATGTCGTAAGGCGCGAACACGTAGTCGGCGCCTGCGAGCCGCATTTTTCTTTCTGTTTGTTCGGAGTTGACCCGCGCCGAAACCAGTAACGACGGCTTCATGGCCTTCGCCGAAAGGATCACGAACAGATTGTCTGCGTCGCTCTGCAGCGTCGCAATGAGACCCTTGGCGCGCATCACGCCGGCATTGGCGAGTGTTTCGTCCTCGGTAGCGTCGGCAAGCGCAGCCAGCATACCCAGCTTGATGGCCCAGTCCACACGATCCTCGTTCTTGTCGACGACTAGGAATGGCACGCCAGCGCGTTGCAGTTCGCTCGCGGCGCCGCGGCCCACGCGTCCAAAGCCGCATACGATGTAGTGCTCGTGCAAGGCGTCGATCATTTTCCGAGTGCGCCGCTTTCCAAAATATTGGTTGAGCTCCAGCTCGATGATAGCCTGCGTCATGCCGCCGACGGCCAACAGCATGATGGTTACGCCAAAGAATATCAGAAAAGAATTGAAGACCCGTCCGGCGTGGCTGAGCGGATGGACTTCTTCGTATCCCACCGTGCTGATGGTGACGAGCGTCATGTAGAACGCGTCGAACGGCGGGTAATGATCGATGAGAGTGAAGCCGAGCGTTCCGCCGGTCAGGATCACGATGAGTGCGGCCGTGATCAGGATCAGCCGGTTGCGGAAGCGAGCCATGCTGTGGTTATTTTACTTGGGCTTGTGGCGCACGCACTCGTGCGTGCCGTGTTCACACTCGGGTGAACACTTTCTCGCAACCGACCACAGTGTCGACATGATTGTCGACACTCCACGCACGAGTGCATGCGCTACTGGCGCCGTGCGAGCACTACGGTCATGTCGTCGGATAATTCCGGTGAACCGGTCCACTGCCGAACCGAATCCATCACCGTGTCGATGATCTGTCTCTCGGCGCGGTCCGAGTTCTTCGCCACCAGCTCGATCAGCCGCTCTTCGCCGAACATTTCGCCGTAGGCGTTCTCGGGTTCAGTTATGCCGTCGGTGTACCAGACCAGCAGATCGCCGCCCTGCATCGCTACGTGGCTTTCGCTGTATTTTGAAAACGGAAACGCACCGACCACGGTTCCGTTCACGTCCAACTGCGTCGCGGCGCCCGCGCGAATCAGAATCGGCGGCGGATGCCCGGCATTCGTATAAGTCACCACGCTCGTAGCTTCATCGTAGAGGGCGAAGCAGAAGGTAGCGTATTTTTCGGGCGAGGTGGTGGCATAGAGCTGCTGATTCAAGTCGGAAACCAGGCGCGCCGTGGAGAAAGCGAACCCATTCGACAAACCGGGATTATCGAGCGCCGCGCGCAGATCCATGCGCAAAGCGGCCTGGATAGTTGCCATCAACAAGGCGGCCGAAATCCCTTTGCCGGCGACGTCGCCGATCGCGATGGCGAGTTGGTGATCCGAGAAGGTCTGGTAGTCGTAATAGTCGCCTGAAACCATGCGCGCCGGATGGCACAGACCGGTCACGCGAAGAGTTCTGAGGGTGGGCGCGACTTTCGGATAAAGCTGTTCCTGCACCTGCCGCGCGATTTCGATTTCGGTCTCCAGGCGTTCCTTTTCTTTCGCGACCGCGAGCAGCCGCTCCAGGTTTTCGGTCATGGTGTTAAATGACCGGCTCAGGTCGGCGATCTGATCGCGCCCAGACACTGGGATGCGCGTCGAAAAGTCGCTGCTCATTACGCGCTGCGTCCCTTGATAGAGGTTGTGCACAGCACCGGTGATGGTGCGCGTGAGCGAAATGCCGATGAATGCGGAAACCAGTTCGACGATCAGGAACGCGATGGCGACCGCGTAAAACAGGATTGGCAGAAAGCCTTGCAGTTCATCGGCACGCTCGCTGAGCAAAACTCCCATCAGCGCAGAAGGCCGCGTATGCACGGCGAGCAAAGCGCGGGCGCCGTGGGCAGGATCGTTCCAAGCAGCAATCGGCGTGAGTGCGAACCAATTCACCGTGACATCAAACCGATTCGCCGGCGGAGCGAGAATGCTCGTGGCCGGCTCCCGATCCGGTTGACCAAAATCGAACCGGCCTTGCGCGCCAAAAGGCCGCGTCAGGTATACATCGCCAAGGCCGGGGACCATCCAGCTCAGGAAATGCCGAGTGAGCGGGGTCATCGCCAGAAATTCCACGCCATCCTGGTTGGCGCATGACCACGCGTAGTAGCGCCCTTCGCGCAGCACGACACCGTTGGCGGCATCGGGTGCCTTGGGCGGCGGCTCAAGACTCGGGTCGTCGCCCCACCGCAACACATGTTGACCGTCCGCGATGAGCAACGTCACTCCGGGATAAGGTTCCGCATCCACGGAGCCGGTGCGCGCCAGCACATCCGGCCAAGCCTTCGGCTCCGCGCGCTTCAACACATCGGTGGCCGAGTGCATCGAAGCCACGGCGCGATCCATCTCGGTGCGCGCCATATACACCGCCAACTGGGCCGCCAGCATGTATGCGCCCAATAACGCGAGCGTCAGAATCAGCAGAATCGGCACGACGGCGATCAGCACGTACGTAACGATCAGGCGGTTGCGTAGTCGCCAGATGGCTTTGCGAAGGCCGGCGCGAATCAGCCGCAACAACAACCAAACGCCGAAGAAGATCGCCGCGAACTGCAGAAAGGTTGTGAATCCGCTAGCTGGCGCGGCCAGCAGCAAAATAAAATAGAGCACCACCAGAATGGCGAAGATCTTTTCCACCTTGCCAAACCGTTTCCAGCGGGATTTGAGGTCGATCTTCACACACGCGACTTAGCGATCTGCGGAGTTTCCAGGACCGGCTCGGGCAGAGGCTTCTCGGGCTCGAGAAAATACTTGGTCAGTTTTTCCTGAAGCATGGCCAGGGCGGTTTCCGGATCGTCGGCATACTGAAACAGGTTCAGATCGTTCTGATCGATTGTTCCATGCTTCACCAATGCTTCAAGATTCAGGACTTCTTTCCAGTATTTCGATCCATACAGGACAATCACGATTTTACTTTCCAGCTTGCGCGTCTGGGCCAGAGTGAGAATTTCGAACAATTCGTCGAGCGTTCCGAAGCCGCCCGGAAAAATCACCAGCGCCTTAGCGAGGTACGCAAACCAGAATTTGCGCATGAAAAAGTAATGGAACTCGAAGACCAGCGACGGAGTGATGTACGGATTCGGCTGCTGTTCGAATGGAAGCCCGATATTCAGCCCGATCGTTTTTCCACCCGCATCGGCCGCGCCGCGATTGGCGGCCTCCATGATACCCGGCCCGCCGCCCGAGCAGACCACGAACCGATGGGACGACTGCTGGATCTTGCTCGACCATTCGGTGATCAACCGCGCGAGCGTACGGCAGTCGCGATAGTACGGGCCGAGCGGCCCATCCTCAGTGATGCGTGCCGATCCAAAAAAGACGATCGTGTCCTGAACCTGCTCATCGCGAAAATGCGACAACGGTTCAAGGTACTCGGACAGAATGCGCAGGCCGCGCGCGTCGGGGCTTTCGAGAAAAGTTTCGTTCAGATAGGCAACCGGCCGTCTGATGCCGTTGCTGCTGTCTTCCATCATTGCGAGGTTCGGGGAGCGGTTTCGAGCCGCTCGATGCGCTTTATCAATTGTCTCACTGTCTTCAACAACTCCGGCAATTTGGGGAACGTCGTGATGGCGCGCAGCCACTCGCGGGCATCGAAGGCGGGTGAGCCGGACACTACGCCGCCGGCGGGAACATCGCCGCCGATTCCGCTCTGCGCGTACACCACCGCATTGTCGTGAATCGTGAGATGGCCGGAAATTCCCACTTGCCCGGCTAGCAGGACGTTCTTGCCGAGAATGGAACTGCCTGCGAGTCCGGTCTGGGCGCAGATGATGTTGTCCTCGCCGACCACACAGGAGTGGCCCACCTGTACCAGGCTGTCGATCTTGGAGCCGCGTTTGACGCGCGTTTCGCCCATCGACGCCCGGTCGATCGAGGAAAGCGACTGGATTTCCACGTCGTTTTCGATCACCGTCACGCCGGCCTGGACGATCTTGAAATGCGTGCCCTGCGCGGTTTTGGCGAAGCCGAAGCCGTCTCCGCCCACCACGACGCCGTTTTGGAGGATCACTCGATCGCCGACGCGGCAGAATTCGCGTACGACGGCATGCGAGTGCGCGCAGAAGTCGTCGCCGATTTGAGCGCCTTCGTAGATCACAACGTGCGGATGAATCACCGCGTTTTTCCCGATGACGGCGCGCTCGCCGATCACCGCAAATGCGCCAATGGATGCACCCTCGCCGATTCGGGCTGTCTTGGCGATCGAGGCCTGCGCATGGACACCGGCCGGAGGGCGCGGCGCCACATAGAACATCGCGAGAGCGCGGGCGTGATCATGATACGGATTCGCAGAGATCAGACTGGCCGGCGTCGTGGAAGGGAGCGGCTCGGAGACGAGCACCGCGGCGGCTCGAGTGTCTTTCACGCGAGGCGCGTACTTGGGATTCGCGAGGAACGTCAGCTCTGTTGGACCGGCCTGCTCAAGCCCGGCGACGCCGGTAATTTCGATGTTCGGGTCGCCCCGCAGCTCGCACCCGAGGCGCGCGGCGAGATCGCCGAGCGAGACACGTTGGACGGTGGCCATAAGGATGGCTTCATTGTAGCGGGCGGGTACGAATAGCTAGCGCGAAGAGTCCGATCAGTCGGCGTCGGGCGTCATCACCTTAAATTCACCGGACTTGAACTGAATGTCGCGAATTTTGCCAGCGGGCCCGAGGCGTCCCAGGTCCTTGCCGTTCAAGCGCACGTGCAATCCGCCCGCGTTGCCGGTTCTCAGTGTTGCGTTGTCGCCTATGTCGAGCGTGCGGGTCTCGTTCGGCTGGAGAGTTCGCGCAATCAGAATCCGACCGTCTTTGTCAGTGATCATGACCCAGGCCGGCTCGTCAGCTTCGATCTCCACTTGCATTGCGACAGCTGCGGTATCGGCGGAGGACGATACTGGCGGGACTTCCGTGGCGGGCGCGCTGCGCTGTGGCCGGGCGACCACACGTCCGGCGGGCACGATCGGCGATGGCTTTTGGGAATCGGGAGTGGGGGATGCAGTTGTGTCGAGTTTGGGTTGCGGAGAGACAGCCGGTTGGCTGGATGCGATCACCGACGAAGGCGTGCCGCCGACCTGGGCTTGACCCGCAGAATCGGTCGAGCGCGGCCACCACACCAGGCCAGCCGTGGCAAGAACAACGATCGCGGCGGCCGCTACGAGAATCCCGCGCCAGCCGCGCCGTGGTTTTTCGGGAAAGATCGGCTTCACCTCCGGCGGCGGAGTGGGCGTGGCCGTTTTCTCCGGCACGGTGCTCGGTATCTTTTCCGCGGCGACCGCGGCCAGCTTTTCCGGCAACGTCACAACGGGCTTTTCCGGTGAGATTGCAGCTGGTTTGTCCGCGGAGGCGACCAGCGGTTTTTCTGGCGATGCGCGCTCAACCACCGGCGAGGACTGCTCGGCGACCGGCGTCGCGTGGACAGGAGCCGCAATGGCTTTCGGGATTTCCACCGTCTGCGGCGAGAGCCGTTCGAGCTGCCGGGTCGCCTGGCCGCAGAAATTTTCCACCGCGTTCAGCAGACCCTTGAAGCTTTCTTCTGTCGCGGCAGAACTCTCGCGCAGATCTTTGATGGCCTGCGTGTTCGATTCCATGTTTTCTTCGATCCGCGTGATCCGCTTCGACAGCGACGATTCGATCTCGCGGACCAAATCGGGCATGCGGTCAGGCAATGCTCCAACGCGCGGCGTCCGATCCTTGAAAAATTTCGCGCCGGAGCTGGAATCGATGACGGCCGGAAGATGCGTCTCCGGCCGCGCTTCCCCGGCCACACTAGCCAGCAACTGCATCTCGTCTGCGATTCGCAGCGCATCGCGGCGCGACAGACAGCGCCACTCGGCCGGTTCCGGCTCGTGGTCCGATTGATACAGCCCGAACCCGATGAGTTCGTCTTCGCCGATCGCTTCCGTGATCTGGGTAAACTGCGCGATGGTCGCCCGCCTGAGCGACGTGGTCCCGTCGAAGGCCGCGTAGAATGCCTGGATTTGTTCCTGCGAAACCGGGCCGACGAACTCGGCGGTGAAATTCAGCGACTCATTGTCGAAATCAAACCCCAGCCATTCGCCGCCCTCGGTGGCGATATGGACGTCTTCGGCCAACATATCGAAGAAACGCTGCGCTTCATGCACCACGCTAGCCAGCTTGTGCAGCGGTACCCCGACGCCTCCCCGATTCAATTCCACCCGAACACGTAAGCGCGACATGGATTATTTCCTTCCCAGATTAGTCGGCAGTGTCGCCGTGGGTCCGTGCAGAGCCGACATTACCCGCCCGGTAGCGAATCGTAAGTTGTGCCAAGCCTCCACGCACTCGGGCGCGTGCTCGACGATGCGGCCGCAGTAGTGAACGGCAGCTTCGTATTGACGGCGCTCTAGCGCGACGGCGGCCAGGCCCTGAAGCGCCGGAAGCGATTGCGGATTGCCTTCGAGCAGACGCGTAGCATAATGCTGTACAGCGTCCCAGTCCTGCAGCTCGGCCGAAAGCGCGAGCAAGTTGGCGAGGATCTCGTCGGGCTTCGAGTCGGTTCTGAGGAGACGCTGGTACGCGGCTTCAGCTTCGTCGTGGTGGCGGAGCAACTGGAGCGCGACTGCCTTGCCGAACAGCGCGCGCGCCCTGGCCGCATCCGACCAGCAGCCATCGAAATGCGACAGCGCTTCCTCGGCACGATTCAGGTGCAGAAGGCAGGCTCCCAAGCCGAGGCGCGCCTCGTCGCGGTGCGCGTCGATCTCCAACACTTTTTGGAACGCCAGCGCCGCTTCCGCCCAGCGGCCGAGCTGCTGCAAGCAGACCGCCAAGTTGAACTGCGCGAACATGTTGTCCGGCTCGGAAGCGACGACGGTGAAATAGCTGCCTGCCGCTTCCTGGAACCGTCCCATTGCGAGCTGGATCTCGCCGCGCAGCGTGTAGGAGTCCGAGGAGTACTCGTTCGAGGTCGACAGCGCGTCCAAAGCGTCCTGGAGCCGTCCAGCGGCGCGCAATGAGAGCGCGGTTTCAAGTTGCGATCGGCGTGCGAGACTGGCAGCCGCAGACATTAGTCGCCTCCTGATGGAAAGCTTGGTATGCGAATCACATCCAGCGGCTGGCGCAGCAGTTGCGAGCGTTCTGGAAACGACATCCGCAATCCGCGCACTTCCGCCGAGCGATTCCCCTCCTCAAAGAAACCGAGCGCGCCCGACGTCATTCGAGCGTCGGTCCAGAACTCGGTCGCGTTGTCCTGCAGGTACAGCGTGAACGAGGGGCCGAAAATGTCCAGGCGCACGAGCAGTACCGGATCGTTCTTCGAAAACACCAGCACTTTTTCGGTGTGCGGGCTTTCCACAAATTGGTAAACGCTGAAATACTCGGCGGACAACGTCGGGGTTGGCCCCGGCTTGAGGAGCTTCAAACGGACGGCGTAGTAGTTGCCGAGATCCTTGGCGCGGAAAACTAAGCCGACGTCACCGGACGCCACCGTCCAGGCAAATTCGAGCCGTGCGTCCTTCGCGTTGAGCGCCGTGCGATAGAGAACCAGTTGGCGGGACTGCTTCACGCCGGGATCGCCGCCCACGGCCGACTCGCGCTGCCAGTCGCCACCTTCGACCGATGTTTGCACTGCGCTGGAACCAGTGTGCGCCGCGCGTCTCCAAACAGGGACGACGATCGCGGCGACGGCGATCACAGCGGCGCACAATTTCAAACTGAACGATTTTCGAAGACTGGACGATGCTGTATAGAGGTTTGGCGGCGGCGTTTCGACCGGAGCCTTCGATCGAGGCGCGGCCTTTTTCACGGTCCGCACCATTTTCGGGACGACCATCTCCCATTGAAACGAGCCGCCGGCGCTTTTCTTGGGAGTGCTGACGGCCGATGAGTTCTTGGGAGTCGAGATGAGCGCCGTGGATGCTGTCGAGATCGGAGCCAGCGATGGCGCGGGGATAGCGACCGCGGCCAGTGTCGAGAGTGGTGCAGTCAGCGGAGCTTCAGCCGGGATCGACTGCGGCGGAGGCGGCGGCACGACCCGTGGCGCGGCGGAACTCACGGGCATGGGCGCCTTCGGCGGATCGGCCGCAATCGCCAGACACGACCACGTCACGATAAACCGGAAGCTGACTGCCTGATCCAAAAGGCCAGCGTTCGCCGCTGCTCCACTCACGCGCGTGGAATCGACGAAGCCGGTTTGTGACTGCGCCATGATGACCTCGCCATGGTCATGGCTCGCAACTCCCGAATCAGTTCGGAAGTGGCGGGGGAGGCCACGATCTGACAACTTATACACAATTAGGCGTGCTCCTGTCAAGTGTCCACTCAATATCTTGAGCTTCACTCGTAGTTCCGTTATACTTCGGGCAGGCGAGGAGGTTCTCGTGCCGTCGTCGAAGACGCCGGTTTCCGAACCCGGTGCGGCAATCGCGACTGCGGCAGAGCGTACCCGGTCGGTCATCGAAGATCTGCAAACCCGACTCAATGAGGTAGTGCAGCAGGCCGAATCTTCTTCTCGCTCGGAAGCTTCAGAAACCGAAGACGAACTCGAGCGCCAGCTCCACGCCTATTTTTCCGGCAGGACGACAGAGAACGCACCGGCGTCGCCAGGGCGAAAACCAGTCCTGGACGATTTGCGTCGGCGCGTCGTGGATCGCGTGGCCGAACGAATCTTGGAAGACTGGGAGCGCAGTCATCCGGCTACGTGGAACCAGATCCGTGAAGAAGTGATGGAGCGTCTCGTCGACCAGGTGCTGCGCGAGCTTGAGCGCGAGCCGTAGTTCAAGGTTGCGCTGCTACCATGCGTGCATGCGCGCCGTTGTCTTGTCCATTCTGTGTCTGCCTGCCCTAGGGGCTCCGCCGGCGCGGCCTTATGATGTCGACCATTACGATGTGCGGATCGAGCCCGATTTCGCGGCTAAGCATCTGCGGTGCCAGGAGACGGTGGTGCTGCACTCGATTTCGGACGGACTCGATGCGATCGAGTTCGATGCAGGTCCTGCGATCGCTATATCGGAGGTGGTTGAGGATTTCGCGAGCCAACGCTTCGATCGCCAGGGCGACTTGGTGGTGGTGCATCTCGCCAAGCCTATTCGCATCGGCGAGCAGCGGAAATTCATCGTTCGGTATGAAGCGGCGCCGGCGCGCGGGTTGAACTTCTTTGACGACCAGGTCTGGGCTGCATATTTCACCTCCAGTTGGCTGGTCGTGAATGAACGCGCCGACGATCGCGCGACGCTGCAGCTTGCGATCTCCGCGCCAAAGGCAATGAAAACTGCCGCTAGCGGCCTTTTGGTACGCACGCGCAGAGAGGATTCGCGCAGCGTTTCCGAGTGGACCGTGGCGAACGAGGTCCCGCCGTTCGTGTTCGGGTTCGCGATCGGGAACTTGGCTGAAAGCTCCGTGGAAGAAGA
>Ga0126373_10004610_pt1 | contig 10565 bp, 7 predicted proteins | sample PanSoiMetPlot_11_FD_92545 | JGI IMG/M metagenome (GOLD analysis project Ga0126373, IMG submission 92545) | Tropical forest soil microbial communities from Panama - MetaG Plot_11 | ecosystem: Environmental > Terrestrial > Soil > Tropical forest > Bulk soil | place: Panama | collected 2016-02-17
ATAAAGCTTACCGTCGTTCCCTATCGTTAAACCCTCGGGGAATGAACCATCGTTGCCGGAGAAGTTGTGCAGAGTCGTCAACGTCCCGCTCGAAGTCAAGTGGAAGACTGTGCCGCACCCATTCGAGCAAGTTGAGGAGCCTCCCCCGTAATGCGTAGCGCCGTAAAAGCTTCCGTCGCTCGCCTGCACCAACGGTCCGGGTTCGGAACTCTGGGCAGAATTGAAATTGTAAAGCGTCGTCAGAACGCCACTCGAAGTGATTTTGAAAATGGTTCCACCAAAGGGATCTGTTCCCCCAGAAGCGGTTGTGCCGTAGAAATTGCCATCCTGTCCGAGGATGAGGTTAATGGGATTTTTTCCTTCGTTGGTTCCGCTGAAATTGTGAAGGACCGTGTAAACACCTGCTGGAGTCATCTGGTACACGACTCCGTCGGTAAAACTTCCACCGGAGCTGGTAGTTCCATAGAAATTTCCATCTAAACCCAGGACTACTCCAGCATCTGGACCGTACCCGGTCGCCATTTGAAAGTTGTAGACCACCGTGACGGTTCCTCCTGTAGTTGAACTGAAAACTGTTCCGTCACCAAGGGAACCGTTGGATGACGTGGTCCCCCACAAGTTCCCGCTGCTGTCCTCTGCAAGTGTAACCAGAAGCGGCTCGGAGCCAAGGCTGCCGCCCAGATTGGCGACAACGGAGAAGGTAGGAGTGGTGTTTGTTTGGGCCCACAGGGTTGGGTTGCAAAGAACAATGAGGCACGGCAGGAGGAAACGCAGGGACCACATAGCAGAACTCCTTCTCGACCAAAGGCTCGGCATTTTACCATCACCGTAGTGCCATCGGGTCTATCGCCCCAGTCAGATTTCGGTACCAGTGATAGTCAACTGGCGGAAACAGGAATCGACACGATTGTAGATGTGGCAGGCGGGTGCGGACTTCTACTGGCGACTCTGTTGCAGAAGAACCCCCATTTAAGGGGCACACTGTACGAAATGCCGCACGTGCTGGCGGGAGCAAAGAGCGGCGTTCTCCGCTGTTTCATGGATCGTTGCACTCTCGCGTCGGGCGACAGGTTTTCCTCTGTCCCCGCGGGTGCAGATGCGTACATCATGAAGCACATCATCCACGATCGGCCGGACGATGCCTGCATCAAGCTTCTGAATGCCTGTCGCCAAGGCGTCAATCCTGGTGGGAAGCCGCTGGTTGTGGATTGCGTTATCTAACCGGGCAACTCCTTCTCGCCGGCAAGCTTCTGGGCTTGCAATGCTGATCCTTCCCAACGGACGCGAACGCACGGAAGCACAATTTCGTGGGCTGTTCGCGGCGTCGGGATGGAAACTCTCCCGAGTGATTCCAACCGCGGCTCAGGATTCAATCGTCGAGGGCGTGCCAGCGTAGAAAGCGTTTGGCTTGACCCTGGAACCCAAGAAGAGCGAACCCGGCGAATTTGGTCGCTTGCGCAGAAATGGGCGAGCAAGCGTGGCCGTAAACGACCGGAGACAATTTATTTTCTGGGGTTCACGCTGTACTGCACCCGCAATCGGAAAAGTAACTTTCGGAGGGATTATCTTGCGAAGCCCCCAATAGCAGGGGCGATAAACTGCAGTTTGTCACAGGGCTCCAGTTTTTATTATTGCGACGGGGGCCTCTGTAGGTCGTCGCTAAGCTCGCCACCGTAAGAGCGGCGTTATTTCCGCCGTTTCCTTAATTGCTTCCACGCCTGGACGAGTTCCTGGAAGGTACCCAAGGGTGGGACTATAGGAGAGTTCCCGACCCTTGGCCATCACGTAGGACCCCACGGGAGTTCTCGTGATCCGCATTTTGATGCGGCTCGTCAACCCCATGATGGGGAATTTCTAGCGCAGCAAGAGAGGCGAGGCAATCCCTGCCCGCACTGCGTTGGTGATTGCGCACCACCTGCTATGGAGTCTCCGCGCCGCTGTCTTTCTGCATGGAACACTTGTTCTCTTTTGGGACGGAGCCCGTGAGGAGCAAGGTCAGAAGGTCGGCGGTACCGGTTGGAGCGCCGACATAGAGCGTCGAGCCAGTCTTGGAGTTGGCCGTCGTGCTCTTGCAGTTATCGAAGAAGTTTTGCTGGCAGGGATAAGGGCCGACGATTTGATAGCCCACCGGGTCCGAAGGTTTCTGCGTGGTGATCGGACAGGAGCAGACGATCTCGTCTTTCGCCAAGGGCTTATCGAAACCCGGAAATGACTGCCCCTTGGTGCTTTTGAAGCAAATCCCGCCACCGCATTGGGCATAGGCCCCGTCCGAACCGCTGGGGCACGTATAGACCGCCTTATCACCGCCCTCAAGAACCGACGCGGGCGGGCTGAACGTGCTCACCATATAGCCGTTTTTCACGCCCTCCTCATTGACGGTGCAGACATCCTGGTCGTCATCGAATCCGAATTTCAACATAATGCTGTCGCCGAATTCGATATCGCAGTTGCTGTAAGCGACCTTGTTGAAAACAAAGCTACTGGAGGCTGCGCAGAGGGCGTAGGTCTGATTGCCCAAGATCTTGAATACATTGGTCCCATGCGTGGGCGAGCTACATGATGGTTTATGCGAATCGGCTCTGGTTGTTGGCGATTGCTGCGCTGCCATACTACCGGCTACTAGCATGGCGCCCATGAACAGAACAAGAGCAAAATTGCCGCGCGTTTTCATGTTTGGCTCCTTTAAACCAAGATTTCCATTTTGGCCGCACTTGGTCTTTGTCGGGAAGACAAAGGGGCCAAAGCGCGGCCCTTGCTCATCTGCTCCTAAGATGATTCGCAGCGCCCCAGGTTCGCGTACTCGGTTTGCACACCAACCCGGGGCACACAAATAACTCGCTCATTGCAGGAGTTCAATGAGGGGCGGGAGGTAGCTGTTGGCGTCCCTCGGCCCGTAAGCACGAAGCATCACATTAAATGGCCCGTTGGGTATCGGTAGCCAATTCGCCGTCGGGACTCCCTGTGGCTGGTTGACCGACATGACGATCGTCACTGAACCATCGGCCGCGGTTACGAGTCCAGGGGTATAGCTGGCCACCACGTATGTGTTGGCAGGGTTGGGTACGAGTTCGATCGATACGGGCAGGTAAGGGGTAAGCGACCAGAACCGGGTCACCGGTGGTTGCTGACCTTTCAGGAAGGTCAGTGTGTAGCTGTGCAAGTCGCCGTTCAGTGGGTTGCCATTCCCATCCGTAAAAGCATGGTAGTAAGCTGCGGCTTCAAAATTGTTGCCGTACTGCAGATAATCGGTGATTCCTGAGCGATTAAGGTATCCCTGAAATGTCTGGTCCCATTCACCAATGTCAGTGAACCTGACCCAGTCCGTTCCCGAGAGCGTGTGCGTCTCATAGTTGTTGTCAATGTCGGCGTGGGCCGCTTGGGCCCCAGCAGCCATTTTCGGCCAGTGGCTGGGGTTACTGAAAAAGGCATTAAAGCTGTCCGACAGGTTCTGCTCGTCGGGCGTCAGAGGCTGGGTCGTCGGGGCCAATACCGCGGTCTGCAACGTGTTGAGAAACCCAATCGGCTGATTAGCGATAAGCGTTACCGCAATGTTTTTGTAGGGTATAGCGAATGCCGCCTCGGGAAGGATCTGGGCGGGTCCGGCATGAGGATTAGCCTCGTAATCCGAAAGAGTGGCGAGATGGAGATTGCGGCGGAATTTCTCACCTTCCTGCCGCATGTCCTGTCCATTCACGTACTTGTCGGCGCGGAAGATCAGCGTGGTGTTGTCGTACGGAACCGGGATCGGCACAACCTTAGGGGGAAGTGTGCCGTGCCAGTCTGGGCCGGTGAGACCGTATGCTCCAGCTTGATTGTTCGGGATGCCCGTGAACACGCCTCCGTACTGGTCCAGTTGAAGCACGGAATAGTTATCCGTGGTTGAAGGAACGGTCACGATTATGGGCTGATCCGTAACGGACACGAACGCGCTGGCATAAAGAGTGTCGTCGTTTATGGCTACAACGGTGTGGTAGATGGGGCTGATGCGATCGGGCCCACGCATCCGGTTGAGATGCATGCCTTGGAGATACGTGAACCAACGTGGGTAGAAGGTAACGACATAGTTATATGCCGTGTTGAACGGGGAAGTGTCATTGGATCCCCAGCTCGCCAGAATCGATTTGCTCGCGCCTGCCTCATTGGAGACCTCGCCGGTGGCGTTCCCAGCAGCATTTGCTGACTGGGAAAACCCCAGCTGCGATACCCACAGCAGAAACGCGAACAACTTAATGAAAACGTGACGATACTTCATATAGCTCCTCTTTTAATTCGCGCTGGAAGCATCCATCCAACCACGGCAGTGAACTTCGCAAATGCTTACCCTGAGCAGTTCTTGCCACCAGGGTTTTGCGGCGGTGCGCGAGCATTTGTTTCGAGGTCACCAAAGGGTGCCTCAAGCACGGCAGAGAAACTGCCAGTGATTTCGCGTGTGTGCAATCGAGGCGGCGTCAATTCGCGTCAAGAAGAGATTAACCCGCAAGTTGTTGAGTAGACGGACCTCTACCGTCGGGACGAGACTTGGAGACAGGCAACGGCCAAGCGCAACACGGTGACGTCCCAGATGCGTCCCGAGGGCAAGCTGAGGATATAATCCTTTTTTATCCTTCCGCGCACCCGGCTGCGAGCGGCCCCCACTCTTTCGTACCTATGCCTGAGAACCTGGCCCACTTCGGTGACTTTGAGCTGGACTCGCGAAAGTACGAGCTCCGCCGTGGCGGCCGGCCCCTGAAGCTTGAACGCATCCCCATGGAGCTTCTGATTCTGCTCGTAGAGAGCCGAGGGAAGCTGGTTACACGTGAGACCATCATTGAGCGCCTGTGGGGTAAAGACGTCTACCTTGAAACCGAACGTGGGATCAACACTGCAGTCAATAAGATACGTTCCGTCCTGCGGGACGACCCGCGACACCCACAGTATCTTCAAACCGTAATTGGGAAGGGGTATCGCTTCGTCGCTGAAGTTGTTGAAATAGAAGAGCGCAAGCTTGGTACGCGGAGTGATCCGCTGACGGTCGTTCCGACCGACGGATTGCGCCCGGCCCAGCCTCCCGACATGACAGAAACGGCAACTTCCCCGGCAAGCTCCGAGAAAACAGAACCGTCGCTGGTCCCTGGCCGTGCAACCCGGTTCCGTCTGCGGGGTTGGTTTCATGCCATTAGAGACTCTCGGAAGTCGCGAATTGAAATAGGGTCAATAATCTTGGCCGGGTTGGCTGCGGCGTTTCTTTATCGCGGTTTTCACCAGGTCAGCGCCATCGGCCCGGGCGATGCCGTCGTACTCGCCGAATTCACGAACACGACCGGTGACACTGTATTCGACGGATCGCTGAACCGAGCACTGGGGTCAGCGCTGTCAGAGTCCCCTTACATCAGTTTGCTGGCACCGCAAAAGGTTGCGGCGACTTTGAAGCTGATGGAGAGGCCGTCCGCAGAACGGCTCACCAACAACGTTGCCAAAGAAGTCTGCGTGCGGTCGGGCAGCAAGGTGTACATCGTGGGAGCAATCTCGCAATCGGCTGAAAAGTATCCGATCAACCTGAAGGCGATTAACTGCGAGACCAACGCTATTGTTGCCAGTACGAATGCAGAGGCCGAAAGCCGCGACCAAGTCCTGAACAAATTGGGTGACGCGTCCGCGAACTTACGGCGCAAGCTCGGCGAATCGCTGCCTTCCGTCGAAAAACATAATCATTCGATTTACCAATTGGTTACCACTTCTTCGTTGGAGGCCTTGCAGGCCGCCGAGCTGGGCTATCACAAGTCTAGTGTCGGAGACTTCCAGGGTGCAATCGCCGCATTTCAAAAGGCACTGACAATCGACCCGAACTTCGCCGTGGGATATGTCATGATCGGCAGCACATACGCGAACTTTGGCCAAGCGGGAACAGGCAAACCCTACCTGCAACGCGCCTACGAGTTACGCGACCGAATGACGGAGGACGAACGACTGAGGTTCGAAACCTTCTATTACGACATCGTAACGGGCGAGACCGACAAAGAGATGCAGGCGTACGCAGAACTCGCAAAGCTCCTGCCCAACGACAGCTGGATTCCGATGAACGTGGGTTGGCTGTACGAGCAGCTCGGACAGTACGACAAGGCGTTGGAAAAGGCCAGCGAGGCATCACAAAAACAATCGAACAGCTTCATCATCCACGAGAACCTCATGGCCATCTACCGTTCTCTTGGAAGATATGACGAAGCGATTGCCGTTTACGACGAGGCCGCAAATCAAAAGATACTGAATACCTACGCACGCCTGCAGCGCTATCTCGTAGCTTTTATCCAGAACGACAAGGGGACGATGCAGCAACAGGTAGACGCCATGAAGGACATGCCCAATGGCAGCGAGTTGAGTCTCCAGGCGTTGGCAAACACGGCCGCCTATGAGGGCAGACTGCGTGAGGCGCGCACTTTGGTTACCCGGGCGGCCGACGCCGCCATCAGCGGAAATCAGCCGGAGCGAGCCGCACAGTGGAAAGCCTATCAGGCGGTTCTTGAGATTGCGTTCGGAAACTCCGCTCTGGCGAGGGGCCTCACCAGCCAGGCTCTCTCTCTGAACAAGGAGACCAACACCAAGGAGTACTCTGCTCTGGCGCTTGCTCTCTCCGGTGATGTGGCTCATGCGCAGCAACTCGCAGAGGAAGTCAATCAGTATGCGCCCGTCAGTACGTTTGTGCAAGGTTACTGGCTTCCGACGATCCGGGCAGCTATCGCTGTCAGCCAGAAAAAGCCTCAGCAAGCATTGGATGATCTTCGAGCCGCTGAGCCCTACGAACAAAGCTGGGAGACGTTTGGGAATCTTTTTCCCGTGTATCTGCGTGGATTAGCATATCTCGCTTTAGGGCATGGCAAGGAGTCGGCAGCGGAGTTCCAGAAGTTCATTGATCATCGAGGCATCGTGGCGAACAATCCGCTCGGGGCCCTTGCGCATTTGCAATTGGCTCGTGCTTATGTCGTTGCAAGCGACAAGCTCGCCGCGAAACACGAGTATGAAGACTTCCTTGCGCTGTGGAAAGACGCCGATCCTGACGTCCCTGTTCTGAAGCAAGCCAAGGCGGAATACGCGCAGCTGCGCTGACGTGACATGAGTGAGATAGCGAACTGTGCGATTTCCACAGTCCGTTGTTCACCGTTCCGAACGCGAGAGCCAAACACCGGCACAATCTTCGTCCAGATCCAGCCCCCAGATCTGAGTGTCGCGACCCAGGAACTCAATGCCAATCTGAATTTCTCGGGGCCCGATTTGACGTGACCACATCACTCGGCATTGGGAGCGATTAAGATTGCGTTGGATAGCCAATATGCTGCCCGGCTGGATCCACTGTCTCACGGCGCCGATCTTCGCCCCTGACGAGCTGATGTCCAGCGTGTGAACCAGGAGATCGGGAGCCTGTGATTGCAGTTGCGGGATCTTGAGTCCAACAACCATTTTCGTTCTTCGAACCCTGCGTTTGTCCAGCGTTTTAGTATCCATTTTGCTTTGCACTCCGAATGTGGCAACCATGGGACCAAGATACCGAGTTCACTGTCCTCCGGTAAATGGCTCACCCGTCATGCGCATTCGATTACCAGAGTTTCATAAAGTAACATCGTCGTTAATCTCCTGCCCTGCCAGAGCTTAGCAAGACGATTTAGGCAGCGAAAAATGGTGAAACCACGTACAAAGTGGCGAATGTTGGCCCCATCGCCGTCGGAGGAAGGATTTAAGTCATGATTGTTCATGAACTCTCGCCTTGGCGGAGCGATAAACAGGTGGGAGCTATCTTCCACGAAATAGCGTTCGTCACGATGATTGATGAAAACAGGGGTGGGTGTTGATTAACAATTGAGACAGAGGCCGCCGACTGAGGGCGGCCCCGCCGAAGGGATCGAGGAGGCTTGGGGCCTTAGGCTGCTGCTGTGACTCCCTGAGCGGCTTTTACCGCTTTTCGGATCACATCGATCACGACTTGCGGCTGCGACAGCATCACGACGTGGCTGCTCGCGGCCTCGGTCGTCGTGGCGCCCATGCGTTTAGCGAGGAAGCGCTCGCAGTCAGGCTGTATGGTGCGGTCGTTCTTGGCGACGATGTACCAGCTTGGCTTCGACCTCCAGGCCGTTCCCCCGACTTTCGCCTCGAACAGGTCTGGAGCCGGCACGCACTGGGTCGCCCAAACCAGGTTCTTTTCCTGCTCGGACAAGTCGCCTGCGAAGGAATCGATGCCTTCCGGAAGCAGCCAGATACGTCCGTCGGCGACTTCGGTGTGCGAGAGGACATCTGTCTTCGGGAATTTGGACGGTTGCGTCACGGATGTCTCGTCGGCATCCGGTGCAAATGCGGCGATGTAGACCAGCCCGACAACGCGATCGTCGGTTCCGGCGCCGGTGATGACGCTTCCGCCATAAGAGTGGCCGACGAGAATGGCTGGACTGCTGACTCGCCCGAGCGTGCGTTTCACCGTGGCTACGTCGTCCGCGGTTGTGTTGAGGCTGTATTGGACAGCAATACACTGGTGCCCTTCGGCCTGAAACGCGGGGATCACCTTGCTGAAGCATGAGCCGTCGGCCCAGATGCCGTGGCAGAACACGATGCTGGGTTTGGTGCCTTTCATTTTGCTCTCCTTTTCGTATGGTTGCGGTGAAGTGAACTCGTTTATCACCCGGCTTCTGTATGCGATCACAATGGCAGCCAGTGTGCTGCCGGTACTCAAAAGAAATTGGCGGCGATTCGGCCGCGGTGATTCAGTGGTGCGATCGTGATGTTCCATTGTGGTCTACCTCACCGGAAAGCCCGAAAGCGACGTGGTGTCAGCCCGGCTCCAAAGGCTATCACTTTCCGTGCAACGGTTTTCCTCAGCCACGATTCCAGCAGAACGGGCTGTAACTGCTGATAACAGGCTCTCTGACAATGCCGGCATCTCTGACAATGCCGGCAGTGTCAAGCCCCTTTTTGAGCATACTAACGCGTGCACTCCGAAAAGAGCGCCATTTCGCTCTCATGGAAAAAGTGCCGGATCCAACCTAGGCTCGCTCTCAATCAGTTGCAGGTCTGGAAACTCCGACCCATGCATCTCTTCGATCCACAACCTCGATCATGATTGCTAGTTCGAACTCCCCCCTGAAGGGGAACGGGCTGCCCAATCGATTACACTGTGTTCTGTTGCACACCATCGCCTGTTCTGGGCTGGCCCGCGTGCGGACCGAACTTAAGCAATTGCTGATACTCCCATCCTTGGCGCCACATCCAGTAGAGACGAACCGCGAGCCTGGGTGCCATGGCCACCTTGGCGATCTTGCGTCCTCGCCGCATGGCCAGATGGAAAAACTTCCTCCGCCACTCAGGGTCGCTCTTTACCGTCACTTGCACCGCTTCCACTAGCAGGAAACGCAGCAAGGCACTCCCCTGTTTGCTGATGTGCGCTAGCCGCCGTCGTTCGCCACTGGAATCTTCCGCGGGAACCAGACCGAGATAACTCGCGATCTGCTTGCCACAGCGAAACCGCTGTGCGTCTCCGATGACCAGCACGAACGCCAGTGCCGAGGTCTCGGCTAGGCCGTACCTAAACCGTCGCGCCACCCCTCGACCTCACACAATTACCCAAGCGCAAGGCCGGTGGCTGATGCGCTTCTGCGGGCTGATCTGCACAGGCAAACCAACAACGAGAGCAAAATAGCGCCTCTGGAGGAGTGCATGCGCCCGACCTAACAAAAACCGGGGGAGCGTCTGTTATCACTGCTAATAAAGCTCGTCGGGAGTACCATGTCAGCACTATGAAAACGCGTACCAAGGTTTTCGCCCTTCAGTTGCTGAGTGCTTCGTTGCTGCTTGTCCAAAGTCAGGCGCCAGCGGCAACCTTGGCGGGTCCGCAGGCTCCGGAGCGGGTTGCAGTCGACACGCCGATGACGACGGTGACGGGAAACACGTTCATCGCTCCAAAGGACTGGACGGTTACGGTGAAAGGTCCGGCCACGATCCTGGAAGCTCCGGAGGGAGGTTCGTGGGTTGCGCTGGTGGACGTTGCGGCAAATGACGATGACGAAGCTCTGGCCGAGGCATGGAAGGCCTACAGGCCGGAGGCGAAGTGGCCGGTGAAGGTCAGCAACGATCTTCCCGACCGCGACGGCTGGAGTAAACGCCGCGCGTATGACTACCTGACCTCGCCGAATGAGAAGCGCAGCGTGGCGGCGCTGGTCCAATACTCAGGCACGGGCTGGACGGTTGTAATCGAGGACCTGGCGGACGCGGTGGCCGAGAAGCGCGGCGGGCAGCTCGGCGTGGCGCTGGGAAGGCTGTTGCCGAAGGGCTATTCGCGCGAATCCTTCGCCGACAGGAAGGCGAACACACTGGACCAGGCACGGATAACGGATCTCGGCCGCTTCATCGAGCAAGGACAAAAGGAAACGGGGGTTCCTGGAGTCGCGCTCGGGCTGGTACAGGACGGGAAGGTGATTTTCGCCGATGGTTTTGGCGTCAAGGAGCTGGGCGGAACGGCGAAGCCGGATGGCGAGACGCTATTCATGATCGCGTCGAACACCAAAGCGCTGACCACGCTGATGCTGGCAAAACTGGTAGACAAACACAAG
>Ga0126373_10004611_pt1 | contig 10563 bp, 5 predicted proteins | sample PanSoiMetPlot_11_FD_92545 | JGI IMG/M metagenome (GOLD analysis project Ga0126373, IMG submission 92545) | Tropical forest soil microbial communities from Panama - MetaG Plot_11 | ecosystem: Environmental > Terrestrial > Soil > Tropical forest > Bulk soil | place: Panama | collected 2016-02-17
AACGAAACTCGGGTAGGTAAAAGCGATTCGACCTGCGGCGCTGGAGTTCTCGGAAGCTGCCATCCACAATACTGTGCCACAAAAAGGCGCAGCGCGACGAGAAGGGCGAGAAGCTCCTGCTTGTTTTGCGAGAGAACTTGTCTAGTAGAACCAAGTCGCGTAACGATAGCACTTGAGATGAGAAACAGCACAGCATGCCGCGAACTCGAAGAATTTCCGTCTGCTCAATTCATGAGCGAGCAAATTGACGCTGATTCGAGGTTAGTGGCAAGCGCCGCTACCCGAATCGGTGAAGGTCTTCCCTTCCTCGGGAATAAATTGCCAGTCGTAGCTCTTGGACTTCAACTTGAGTTTGAGGACTCCGAAGGCCGTGGCGTCGCGAACCTCGCTGTTTGTTTTTGGTTCGCTGAACGGGCGGTGACTCTTCCCGCCGGTGCCGACGACGAATTCGCGAATACCGCGGCCAGGATCTGGCGCGCCGTCAGGAGTTTGAGGAGCAAAGCGCTCGTAGTCGTGATCGTGGCCGTTGACGACGACGTCGGCATTGGCTTCGTAAAGCGCGTCCCAGAGTGGTTTCATGGTCAAGTCGTTGCCGTGCGCGCTTCCGGAACTAAACAGCGGCTTGTGCCAATAAGCGAGCGTGCAAGCCACCGGATGCGAGGCGAGATCGGCCCGAAGCCACTTTTCCTCGGGCGAGCCAGCTTCGCAGCCGCCGACGTCCCTGCATTCGCTGTTCAACACAATGATGTGCCACGAGCCGAGCTCGTAGCTGTAATAGCCGGTTTTGGGATCGCCCGCAAGCACGCCAAAATAATCAAAATAAGGTGTGGCGCCGGACGAATGAAACTCATGATTGCCAGGCGCAGGCCGCGTGCGGGATCTTGCCACACCCCAGGTCTTGTCGTAGCAAACGAAATTCTCCTTGCTGCCGTCGGGATAAGCGAGGTCACCGACAGCCATGACGGTTCCCGGGATCTGATCCAATAATTTGGCCGTGGCTTCCGCGCCAGAGAGGCTTTTGCAGTCGGCGATGTCACCGGCGCCAACGAGAATGGCTATCTGGGGGTCAGCTTTCGCCTTTGGCCAGGAACGACGTGACTTCGCGCTTCCTTGAAAAGGCTTCGGGAGAAGCAGGAACACACAAAGAACGGCGCAATGCCAAGCTTGCGTCATAAGTTTGGCGAGCTTTCCTATTTTCCTACTTCTCGTGCGTCGGTGACCAGCGAAAGCCCGCGGCTATTGTGGGCTCGTAATACTCGCGCTGATGGAAGTACTGCGGGCTGCCAAAGTAAAAACCGAAGACTTCGTTGGTTACGTTGAGGCCGTACATGACGAAGGACAAGCCGTGCGTCATGCGGATGCTGCCCTGAGCATCGAACTGAAGGTGCGCGAAGAAGTAGTCATCGCTCAGCGGCCCGTTTATTCCGCCCTGCGTACCGTCTTGAAATACGTATTGATTGATGTTTGCGGCGTTGTATGAAAGACCGACGCGAACCGAGACGCGACCGCGGTCGTAGGTGGGGCTGACATTCCAGGAGTGCGGGGCATTACGCACCAGCCTGGGATGATCGGAGCGCCCCGGCAATCCACTTGCACGGGACGCCGTATAGCCATAGTTTGCGGAAATGCCCAACCCCTGAAGGGCGCCCGGCAGAAAGGTGAGGTGCTGGAGGTAGGCGGCTTCAAACCCGTTTAACCAAGCGCTCCCCGCATTGATTGGCTGTGTAACTGCGCATGGAACTTGCACTGTGCAAGTCGCTCCTCCAATGTTGCCAGAGGTGACAGTTCTTAGCTGCGAAACGATAGGCTGGGTCAAATTTTTATAAAAGTAGCCGGCAGTAATCATGCCAAAGGGATTCAAATAATGCTCGACTAGGACGTCGGCATTGTCCGCGGTTTCCGCCTTGAGATTCGGGTTGCCAAGAGTAACAGGGATGGGGCTGGTGCCCGGAGTAAAGGTCCCATTCTGGGCGATATCCTGGGGATTGGGCCGCGAGAGCCCCCTGCTATAGACGAGGCGGAGATTCGTGTTGCCTGTTAGCGCGTAGCGAATCGAGGCGCTTGGCAAAATCTTTACGTAAGAGCCGTTGGCCGGCACAAAGCTGAATTGGCCGGTCGCTTGGTTTTGCTGAAACGTGAGAGTATCCAGCTTGGTGCCCTCAAACCGCACGCCGGCCACTAAACGAAACTTGTTGAAGTCAATCGTGTCCATGACATAGCCGGCAGAAACTTTTTCTATCAAATCGAAGTTAGCGCGATTCCCGCCGGCCGTGCTTGTAAGAGTGAATTGGCTCAGATTGGCTTGAACAAAAGCAAAAATGTCCGGAAAGAGGGGATTAGGGCCCAATTTGTAATTCCCAGTGTAATAGCCGCTATTCGAGAATTTGCTCGGAAAATTCGTCATTGGGACCGAGCCGTTCGCGGTCCAGTCGAGGGTGTACTCGTTATCGAACTTGTGAGCGTTACGGAATTTGCCGCCGATTTCGATCGTGGATGAATGCGAACCGAGATGATAACGCTTGGCCATGGCGCCGGTGGCTTGAAGATTGAGTTGCGCGCTAAGCCCCTTACGAACGCTGACGTCACCCAAGGTGTAATTCGATTCGTTGTAGGCTTCCGTGAAGCAAACCGGCGTCCATTGAGGTACGTAGAGGTGAGTGGTGTTTGCGGGGTCATACTGGCAAGCGCTGGACGCAAGATTGGTTGCGCCGAAATTGGCGTTGTTGTTCCCCACTTGCCCCACCTGGCTGGAGCGGGAGACGGAAAGATCCCAGGAGTACCAGGTTGTGGAGAGGACGTGCTTTCCGCCTAGAAGCACACTTCCAATGGCATAGTCCGGCCGCCGTTGCTGCGCATTGAATTGCGGCGTGCCGGGGGTGGGAGCGAACACATTGGCTCCTGGATTGTCGAAGATGGTGTAAACCCAGCGGTCTCCGTAGTTATGGAAATCGGAGTAGAGGGCGCGCATGTAGATGTTTGACCCGTCGGCGATCTTGTAGTCCGCGCTTCCGGCAAGCCCCCAACGGCTGCGATAATAGCGATACTCGCGAATATCCGTCTGAGTAAACCACCGCTGCTGGGTTGGTGTGCCAAAGTTGGCGATGTCCGGAACCGGCTCGATGTCGTCGATACCTCGGCCGCTCCAGTCATAGGATCCCCCAATGAGCAGGCCGAAGCGCTTGCTGGCGCCAAAGCGCTGGCCCATGGTACCTGTAGTCTCGATATTGCCGCGGCCCCCCAAAATCGGGGTGTATCCCCCCATGCCGCTAAAATTCATTGTGGGGCGTTCGCCGGCGGTCTTGGTGACCAGATTCACAGAGCCGCCGATACCGTCGCCATCCATGTTGGCTTGCAAGGTCTTGTTGATTTCCACCGACTCGACGATGTCGGCGGGAATGGCGTCGAATTTGATCTGGCGAACGCCCGACTCCGGTGAAGGAACGTTAATGCCGTCAATGGTGGTGTTGGTGAGGCGCGGCTCGGTTCCTCGAACCTGGACGTATTTGCCTTCGCCTTCGTCGCGCTCAATGGTGACACTCGGCAAGCGGCCAAGAGCGTCGGCCATGTTGGCGTTAGGAAGGCTGCGGATGACATCGGCGGTGAGCACCTGCACGACGTTGTCCGCGTTACGCTCACGGTTGACTTCTTCTGCCTCCGCAGATGGGCGTTCCGCGGTAACCAGAACCTCCAGGTTTTGCGACGCGGGCGTCAGCTTGGCGTTCGCAGCCGCAACCTGGGCGCCCGAGACAGTGACGCTCGAGGTGAGCGCATTGAACCCAACATAGGTGACGGTTACCGTGTAAGTCCCAGGAGCCAAACCAGTTACGAGAAATTGCCCCTGCGCGTCCGTTACCGCTTCAATCCCTCCCGGATCTACTGTGACTTTAGCGGCTTGCAGTATGCCGCCCCCCGTATCGGTGACCTTACCAGTGATTCCTCCGGGCCGTTCCTGAGCCGCAGGACGTTCTGTCTGCGCGTGGGCAGGCGGGTAAAGCAAGAACAAACCAACGAGAGCGAGCAGGCAACCCGCAAAAGTTCGCATGGTAACTCCTTTTAATCTTCAACCGGATTCGCGATGAGTCTCTGAGGCCGCCACGTATGGAAATTCAGAGACCACTAAAAATATCCACACCCGCGCGTTCTGAGCACACACCGTGTGCTCGGTCGAGGGGAGTAAACGTCAGATTTGTGACGGCTAGATGAAAAAGGGATTAGAAAGGTGTTAAGCGAGCTCGAAACATTAACATGTCATAAATATCCACAGGGAGTTTTTGACTTCCGGAATTATGCTTCTGCGGCTTTCCGTGGGCGCAGGTAGTAATGGATCGCCGGAGTGAAGACCAGTGAAAGGACCATTGAGCTCAACAGGCCTCCGATCACGACAATCGCCAGCGGCTTCAGCATCTCAGAACCTGCGCCTAGCCCGAACGCCAATGGCAACATGCCGGCAACGGTTGCCAGCGCGGTCATAGCAATGGGACGCAGTCGTCGACGGCCCGCTTGAATCATGGCTTCTTTCGCAGAAAATCCGAGGTCGCGGAAACGGTGTTCGGCGTCGAGCAGTAGAATGCCGTTCTTGGCGACGATGCCGATGACCATGATCATGCCCATGCGTGAGGCGACGTTAAAAGTCGTATTCGTAACCAGCAACGCCAGGAAACCGCCAAATGTGGAGAGCAAGGCCGAAGTCAGGATTGCCGTCGGGGCGGAAAAGGTCCGGAACTCAAACAGCAGCACGGCAAACAGGAGTAGCAGCGCCAATAGCAGAACCAGCATCAAGTCGTGGGACGATTTCCGGTCCTCTTCATACAGCCCGCCATACTCGACGCGGATGGAGGAAGGAAGATGCATGTCGCGGACGGCCTTCTGTACGGCAGCAACCCCGGTGCCCATGTCCACGCCTTCCAACCGCGCCGTGATTTGGACCAGGCGCTGCAAATTCTCCCGGCGAATTTCCGTTTCGCCGGGGTCGGTGGTGACGGTCGCGAGCGAACCGAGCGTGGCGGTATGGCCACTCGCACTGGTCAGTAAGGTGTTGGTCATACGATCGAGGGAAGACCGGTTCTCATCAGGAAAGCGCACACGAATGGTGTAGGCCCGGTCATTCAGAACCACCGGTGTCGCCGCGGGCTCACCTTCGAGCACGGCGGAGGCGTCCAATGCGACTTCCTCCGGGGTGAAACCGGCGCGGGCGGCGACGGTGGGATTCACCTGGAAGGTCACGGCCGGACCGCTGATGGCATTCTCCACACCGTCGAGAACATCCACAACCGGATGCGATTTTCCAATTTGAATCTTTCCAATCGCATCGGCAACACGCGGGGCGGTGTCGTTCAGAAGTTTGCCGTCCTGAGAGAAGAGCTTGATGACCACCGGCTCCGGCTGGCTCGTCAAGTCTCCAATCATGTCCTGCAGCAATTGGACAAATTCGATATCCGCGGCCGGCTCGGTCTGCTTGATTTCGGACCTGACATCCTCGATGACATCGTCAATGCCGCGCTTGCGGTGCTTCTTCAGCTTCACCGTGAAATCGCCGTTGTTCGCTTCGGTGACGGCCGCGGGACCTAGTTGCAGACCGGTGCGGCGTGAGGTGTTTTCGACCTCCGGAGTGGAGTGGAGAATATCCTCGATACGCAGGAGGATGCGGTTCGATTCGGCGAGGGAGCTTCCCGGCGGGGTGTAGTAATCGAGGATGAATCCCCCTTCATCCATTTCCGGGAGAAAATCGGTGCCAACGGCGCTGTAACAAACGTAGGACAGAATGATGATCACCACGGAACTCCCGGCGAGCGTCCAGGGGCGCTTGACAATGGCTTGCATGGCGCGGGTATAGAAACCCACGATGCGTCCGAAGAAGCCGGAGAGGTGGGCCTCTTCCGCAGCCAGGAGCGCGGCCATGTTGGGGCCTTCGGCGGACGCCGGGGCAGCAACGGTGTCCTTATCCTTCCGGCGAACCAGATACTGACTGAGCGTGGGAGTCCAAGACAAGGCCAGAAGCAAAGAGGTGAGGAGCGATACGGTCATGGTGACTGCCAACGCCCGGAAGAACGTGCCGGTCACACCGGTAGTGGAAATCAGGGGAAGAAAGACGACGATGGGCGTAATCGTCGAGCCGATCAGAGGTACGGTCAATTCCTTCAACGCGCTCTGAATGGCTTGGAACCGGGTTTGCCCGGCGTCGCGGTGCAAAACAATATTTTCGAGCACCACAATGGCGTCGTCGATGACCAAACCCACTGCGGCGGCGAGGCCACCCAGGGTCATCAGGTTGAAGCTTTGATTCGTTGCTTTCAGAACAATGAAAGTAATGAGCAGGGTAACGGGAATAACCAGGCCGGCCACGAGCGAAGTTCCCCAATCACGCAAGAACAGCACCAGAATTATCGAAGAAAGCACGATTCCCAGGAGCACGGCGTCGCGAACGCTCGAGATGGAATCGTGGACAATGGTCGACTGGTCGTAGAAGGGTTCAAGACGGACGCCCGAAGGAAGAGTCGGAGCAAGCTCTTGGACCAGCGCGTGCACTTCGTTGGCGACGGCCAGAGTGTTGCTTTCGGGCTGGCGGTTGACATTGAGCAGCACGGCGGGTTTTCCATCGGCGGTAACAATCGTGTACGTAGGCGCTACCGACGGAGCGATCGCAGAAATGTCGCCCAGCCGAATCGGCACGCCCGCAGGCGTGTTCTTGACGACAATTTGGGCGATCTGCTCCGGCGTTCGCACTTGTCCACTGACGAGCCCAAGCACGAGTTGGTGGTCGTGCTCGATTAAACCTGGCGAGTCCACCAGATTCGTGCGGCGAATCGCGTCGAGGATATCGGGGACAGTGATACCCGTGGTGAGAAGCCGGGCGGGATCGGGGGTCACCTGAAACTCAGGTACGCGCCCACCCTGGACGATGACTGTGGCGACACCGTCGAGCCGGTTGATGCGCGGCTTCAGGTCGTACGTCGCTATTTCCCACAGCTTGTTCGGGGCCACGGTATCTGATGTCAGGCTGTAACCGATGATGGGAAAACCGGCGAACGTCATACGGTGTGTTTCTATCTTGGCCGTCGGAGGAAGTTCCGCCTGCAGACGAGCGACGACGGCGTCGACGCGCTGCAACGTAAGGATCATGTCGCTGTTCCAGTCAAAAAACAGGTCGACTTCGGCGGAGCCGCGGCTGGTGATCGATGTGACTTTTTGAAGACCGGGCACGCTGTTGACCGCCTCCTCCACGGGCCGCGTGATGGTCACGAGCATCTGGTCGATCGGCATTACGCCGTTATCCACGCCGACGACGATACGAGGAAAATCGGTGCTGGGAAAAACGGAAACGGGAATCTTGAAGGCCAAATAGCCGCCAACCAGCGCCAAGCTAATGATTAAAAACAAAATGGGATTGGAAAGGCGGTGAAACCAGGGCAAGCCCGCCTTGGCAGTCGCAGAGATAGCATTGGGGGATTCGGACCCGGTTTCCATGTCGTTCTAGTCCTTGTCGTCTTTCTCTTTGGCGCCAGATTTTGAGGAATCGCCTGCTTTGTCTGCCTTCTCGTCCCCTTTGGCTTGCTCTTCGGGTGCTTGGATTTTGATTTTGGTGTTGTCCGGCAGGGCGTATCCGCCCGAAGTGATAACCGGAGCCCCGGCATCTAAGCCTTTGACGACTTGCACATTGTCCGCATTTCGCACACCGAGCTCGACCGTTTGCCAATGGGCCTTCTGGTCCGCGCCGGCGAGCACCACGTAGTCGGCCTGGCCTTCTGGATTCTTGAAAATGGCGTTTGCCGGCACGACGATGGCGTCTTTAACCGTCTTCGAAGTCATTGCGAGCTGGATGGTCATGCCAGGTTTCAACGCAGGATTCGGCTTCGCAGCCTCGACCCAGACTTCAATCGTGGTGCTTCCGGGATCCAGCGCAGGACTCACCAGGGTCACTTTGCCGCCGACAGGGTCATCGAGCCCGGGCACCTTTAATTGCGCGGCGTCTCCCACTTTGAGCGTTGCGGCCTGGTTTTGCGGGATGTGCGATTTGGCGATCAACCGGCTCAAATTCATCACCGTAAGAATGGGCTGATTTGCAGTTGCGAGATCGCCCGCGAAAAGCGGCCGATCGGTAACGACCCCGTCGATGGGGCTTTTAATCACGGAGTAGCTGAGCTGCGCTTCGGCACTATGCATGGTGCCTTCGGCTGTCAACCGCGAGCCGCGGGCCGACTTTATGGCTTGTTCCTTCCCCAACCGCTGCAAGTCCGCCAGCTGCTTTTGTGCCACCTCATTTGCGCCGCGCGCCTGAGCTAGGGCGACTGCGGCGGAATCCAGGTCGCGTTGGGGAAGCGCGCCCTGATCGAACAGTTCCTTACGGCTGTTGTACACCCTGAGCTGGGCCTCATACGCCGCTTTTGCGGCGTCGGCATCGAGCTGCGCCTTTTGCAGCTGTTGGGGAATGGTCGCACCCACCGACGTTTCGTAGGTGGCATCAGCTTGTTCGAAGCTGCCTTGGCTCGCTTCCGCCTGGCCCGCGAGGTCCTTGTTTTCTAGGACGGCTAACACTTGGCCTTTTCTCACGCGGCTCCCGCGCTGCACTTTGAATTCGCTAATTGGCGCTGTAATTTTTGGCGAAATGGTGGCTTGCTCGAGCGGGTAGACCACGGCTTCGGTGGAAATGGTTTGCGAAATGGTAGCGCGCTGCGCCGGAGTGGTCTCGACCGTTACCACCGGCGCTTTTTCCGCTTCCTGTTTGCCACAACCGACCGAGACAAGCAGCGGAGCAATGGTTAGGGGAAGCCAGGCCCGTCGCCTGGGCCGCAAGGCCTCAGGATGTGTGATCGGTTTCATGGAGTTGTCAGCACTCCCGTTAGAGTCTGCAAATTCGCCAAAGCCACGCGGTAGCGCACCGCGCCATCCTGATAGGCGGCGTTGGACTGCGCGTAGGTTGTCTGCGCATCGACGACCTCGAGGACGGTGGCTTCCCCGCCCTTGTAGCGCAGCGTGGTCAGCCGCAGGCTTTCTTCGGCCAATTGCGCCGATCGGCCGAGGCCGCCAAGTTCGTTCATCGCCGTCTCTGCTTCCGAGTAGAGTGACTTGATTTCCGCGAGGAGTTTGCGCTGCGTGAGAGAGAGCTCCCGCTGGGCCTGCGCCCGCCGTAGTTCCGCTTGTTTAACGCGGCTCTGCGTCGCACCCCAATTCCAGATAGGGATGCTCAACGTGCCGAGGATCGACGTACCTAAATTGGAAGCTCCGGTCGGCCCATTCACGGCAAACTGGGGCGCATCGATGCCATACCAGTAGTCTAAGCTCAGCGACGGCAAATAACCGCCGCGCGCTCCGGTGACCTCAAATCCGGCGGCGCGCACGGACTCAAGCGCCGCGTGAACCTCCGGATTATTCTCGGCGGCTTGCTGCTGCACCTCGCCGAGTGTTGGCAACGTCGCGGGCGCGTGCAGATCGTCGGTCACTTCAAAGCTTTCGTTGAAATCCGGAAAAATCAGCACCGCCAGGTCCAGCCTAGCGTTGAGCAGGGCCAATTGCGCTTCTTGCAGCGCGCGGCGGCGGTCTTGCGTCTGCAATTCCGCCTTGATTACGTCCGAATGTGCCACTTCGCCGCCGTGCTCCAAGTCCTGCGTCAACTTGAAGAACCGATCGCCCTCGTCCGCTGTTTTCTGCGCGGAAAGCAGTTTCTGCTGGGCCGCCGCGACCGCATAATAATCCTGGACCACGGTGACCACGAGGCCGCGGGAGGCAACTTCCGCGCGGGCCCTGGCGGCTGCCGCCAAGGCCGCAGACCTCTTGAAGTTTGAAACGCTCGCGAGATCAATCGACTCGTGGATGTTGGCCTGGCTGACGTATTCGTGCACCGCGTTATTCGTGATGAACACCACGGGAAATCCCGTCTGCATGGCTGCCGCCGGCGGCGCGGCCTTCGTATATAACACCTCATTGTTATACACCACGCTTGGAAGCAGTGCCGTGCCCGCCTGGAATCGGTCTTGCCGAGCGAGCGCCGAATCCGTGAGCGCGGCTTGGAATTGCACGCTGTTCTTTCGCGCGCGCTCGAGCGCATCCGCGAGCGTTAGCTTCAGCGCCGGCCCTCCCGCGGACGGGGCTTGAGCCGGGTTCTTCTCGGCTGTAGCCGTGGCCGGATTCGCGGTGTCTTGCGCCGCTGAGGTTCCGGCGCCGCCTAGGCACAAAGCCGCGGCGATCGGCCATGACACCGCAAAGATTCCAAGTGATCTCATCAATCTCGACTCCTGTGCCGGAACCAGCCCTGACCAAGGGCGCCCCAGATTCAGGCTAGCAATTTTAGAATAAACACAGGATTAACCAGGAGACGGGGTTCCAGAATGGACCGGGAGATAGGCGGTGAAGGTGCTTCCCGTGGAATCGGAACGTGTGAGTTCCAGCCGGCCTTGGTGGGCCTCGGCAATCCAGCGCGAAATGGCCAAACCCAGCCCTGCGCCACCGCCGTCGCTCTTGGAACGCGAGCGCGCCTTATCGGCGCGAAAAAACCTCTCGAAAATGCGTGGCCGAAGCTCGGCGGGTATTCCGATCCCCGTATCTGCGATGCTCACTGCGTATTCCTGA
>Ga0126373_10004612_pt1 | contig 10561 bp, 9 predicted proteins | sample PanSoiMetPlot_11_FD_92545 | JGI IMG/M metagenome (GOLD analysis project Ga0126373, IMG submission 92545) | Tropical forest soil microbial communities from Panama - MetaG Plot_11 | ecosystem: Environmental > Terrestrial > Soil > Tropical forest > Bulk soil | place: Panama | collected 2016-02-17
CTTCTGGCCGCCGCTGAGTTTCTGGATGCGGCGCGGGAGTAGTGGAACGATCGACAGGATCTCCGCGACCTCTTGGACGCGGCGGTCAATCTCGCTTCGGGCGAGGCGTCGTGCCACCAGAGGCATCGCGATATTGTCATAGACGTTCAGGTGGGGATAGAGCGCATAGTTCTCGAACACCATTGCTATGTCGCGGTCGCGCGCCGGGACATCGTTCATGCGGCGGGCGTCGATTAGCAGGTCGCCGGAGGTGATCTTCTCGAGGCCGGCCACCATCCGCATGGTCGAAGACTTGCCGCAGCCTGACGGGCCGAGCAAGCACAGGAACTCACCGTCGCGACACGTCAGCGACAGATCGCATACAGCTTGTACTTCGCCGTATTTCTTCCAAACGTGGCGCAGCTCGACCGTTGCCATGGTTTACTTCACGGCGCCGAAGGTGAGTCCGCGGACGAGATGGCGCTGCAGCAGCACCGTCAGGATGAATATCGGGATGATCCCGACCGCGGCGGTTGCCATGAAGGCGCCCCAGCGGATGCCCATGGATGTCGAGAACCCGGTGATCGCGACGGGCAGCGTGCGCACGTGGTCCGCCGTCAGAATCGCTGCGAACAGGAATTCGTTCCATGCGAAAATAGCCGAGAAGATAGCGGCGGCAATGATGCCTGGCTTGGCCAGCGGCAGCGCGATCTTTCGGAAAACGTCCAAGCGTCCATAGCCATCCAATAATGCCGACTGTTCAAGTTCTATGGGAATCTCTTGGAAGAAACCACGTAGCAACCAGACGACAAACGACATGTTCATGCCGGTGTATACGATTATCAAGACGAAATACGTGTCCAGCAGGTTGAGGGCCTTAAATACAAGGAACATCGGAAGCACGAAAGCGATCGGCGGCGCCATGCGGGTGGAGAGAATGAAGAAGGCCAGGTCACGGCTCCCCCTAAAGGGGTAGCGGGCCAAGCCGTAGGCGGCCGCTGAACCAAAGATAATTGCCAGCGCGGTGCTGATGATGGTGACGACCGCACTCGCAAGTAACGCTCGCGGGCCAGTTGACGCGCCCATGTAGCTGGCGGCTGCCTGCGCCGCGCCCGTCGAACCCGTGAGCACTTCCTGATAGTTGACGAGCGTGGGAGTGAAGGAGAAAAGCGCCTTGGGATCGAAGATCTCGACGTCTGACTTGAGCGACGCGAGCACCATGAAGAGCAGGGGTGCCAGACAAAAGATGAGATAGATGAGCACGGCCAGGTACAACGCGACGGTCCCAAGCCGTCGCGCGACCGCAATCACCGCCGGGGCGACTTCGACCGCTAGGTTCCTGACGTTCGCTCCTAGCGTTAGGTTGCGCGTCGTCATCTTGCCGCTTTCTCCGGCCTTCTATGCGAACTCATCGCCTGTCTGCTCACGGTACATGTAGCGCACGAAAATCTGTGTCGCGATGCTGATGAAGATCAGGAAGAGGATGGATACCGCGGCCGCCAGCCCCACGCGGAAAAGTTGCAGCCCCAGGACGTAGATGTAGTACGATAGTGTCTCCGTCCGTCCCGCCGGACCGCCCTTCGTCAGCATGAACACAAGGTCCATCAGCTTGAAGGCATCCATGAAGCGCAGAAGAAAGACAATGAGTATCACCGGACGAAGCAGCGGCAGCGTGATCTTGAAGAACGTCTCGACCGGTCTCAAGCCGTCGAGCTCAGCCGCCTCGTAGACGTATTCGGGAAGGCTGCGCAGGCCGGCGATTAGCACGATCATTACGAAGGGAGTCCATTGCCACACATCCGCGAGGATCAGCGCGGCCATGGCCCCCGTCGGGTTCGGCAGCCAATTCTGGGTCGGCAAGTGAAGCGACCGGAGGAGTGCGTTCAACGGTCCGTACCTGAAGTTCAAAATATAGAACCAAACGAGACCCGTCGCGACCGGCATCACCATAACGGGAAGCACAGCCAGAGTGCGGAAAATGCCGAACCCCGGTAGATGCTTGTTGAAGAGGAGGGCGAGCAGGAAGCCAAGGACGAGCTCGATCGACACGGCGAGGCCAACGAATACCGCACTACGGAAGATCGCGTTTAGGAATCTGCCGTCGCCCACGAGGCCGGCGTAGTTCGCAAACCCCGCCCATGTGGGGACGGATTGCTGGCCGAGAGTCCATTGCGTGAAGCTGATGTAGAGCGCGTACCCGAACGGATACACAAAGATAGCGAGCAACAAGACCGTCGCCGGGGCAATGAACAGCACGGCCGCACGCCGGCGATTTCGCGCCAGACTGGAACCGGTCGCACGGAAAGGCGGGGATACTATCGCCTCTGCATTTGCCATCGATGATCTCGCCTACTGCAGGTAGAGCCGCTCACCCCACGAACAGGAGCATCCTGGTCGCCTAGGTGAGCTTCCCAGTCCTCTTCAGCGAGACGATCATGTCCGCCTGAACCTTGTCGCAAGCTTGCTTGGGTGTCATGCCGCCGATCAGCATTTCCTGCATGGTGGTGCCGAGCAAGTCGGTCAAGGCCACGAACTCTGGCACCGGCGCGCGAATCCAAGCCTTGAAGGCATCCTGGTCGACCAGTTCAAGGACGGTCTTGAAGACTGGATGCGCTTTCTGCAACGCCGGGTCCCTGATGAGGGAGATGCGCGGGAAGTCGATATTGCCGTTCTCGATCAACAGACGCTCGACAGGCGCGCTCGTGTACCAGCGGACGAAACGCCACGCGATCTCTGCGCGCTCCGGCGAGATATGTGCGGGCAGGCCTAGTACCCAACCGCCGAAGGAGTTGCGGGCGGACAAGCCCGGCGCCGACGGCCAAGGTCCCGCCGCATACTTACCGACGATCTTCGACTTCGTCGGATCGCTGAAGAACGACTCGCGTCCGAACCAGGTGAACGTCATGGCGGCTTCGCCTTGTGCGAAGCGCCGCGCCTCGTCGTCCCAGGCGATGTTCAGGTAATCGGGTGGCGCGTACTGCACCATCTCTTTGACCCACTCGGTTGCCCGGACGGCGTTGTCTGTATTGAGTGCGGGCATCCAGTTGCCGCTCTGCCAGTTTGGAAAGGCGGGCTGATCGAATGCGGCAAACGCGTGCACCATGGTCTGGCCCAGCGGCGCTCCTCGCCCACCTTTCCAGAGGAAGCCATAGACGCCGTCGTCAGGCTTGTTGAGCACTTTGGCAGCGGCCAGGAGTTCGTCGGTGTTCTTCGGAGGCTGCAGGCCAGCTGCCGCAAGGAGATCCGTGCGCCACCATGTCAATTCGGCATGCGGCTGAACCGGAATCCCGTAGCGTTTGCCCTTCCACAGGGTGGCATCCCAATTCGCCTTGGGAATGTCGTCGATCTTTAGCAGCTCCGCGTCCCGAGTGACGAAATCATCGAGAGGACGCAGCGCGTTCGCGCCGACCATCTCGCCCAGCCAGGAGAATTCCCAGCTGTAGACGTCGAAAGCCGGGGAGGCGCTCGGCGCGTCGAGCAGGATTTTCTGGTGCATCGAGTCGAAGTCGACGACTTGCATTGAGATCGTCCCGCCAGCCATTCGATTCAGATCGGCGATGACTCTTTGCGAAGCTTGGGCAAAGGGATCGCCCACGAAGAGCGCCTTCACCTCCGCACCGTTGAGTGCGCTCGCCTCGGCGGCACGGGCCGCGGTGGCCGCGACTGCAGCAACAGGTGCCGCCGGTGCGAGTCTCGCGACGCCCAAGGCGAGGATTGCCTCGAGCAGTTGCCGGCGCCTTAATCTCATAGCGGACTGACGATTTTCGTTCATCTCCACCTCCAAGCCGCGGGATTCGAGAAGAGGATGCTTCGCGCTGGCGCGTGTCTTGCGCGCGGAGTCGAGCAGGCGGATCGCGAGTGCGGCTACTCCTTTCCTCCTTTGACTTCAGCGAGTGCGATCGCGACGATCTCCAGCGCGGCGTCGTCCCCGATGTGGCTTACCTCGACGCACGCGCGCGTGGGATATGGCGGGTTGAGATAGCTTACATAAACCGCATTCATCTCGGCGAAGTCAGCCCAGTTTCTCAGATAGATGGTGACGTGGACCAACTGATTGAGGGAGGCGCCAGCCGCTGCCAAAAGCGCCTGCAGGTTGCGCATCGCCTGATGCGTCTGGGGGCCAATGCCACCCGCCGGCAATGACTGGCTCTCAGCATTAAGCGGCATGACCCCGGCAGTGAACACAAGCCCGCCGGCACGCATGGCCTGAGAAGTGATGGCTGACTTCGCCGGGGCCAAAGGCGTAGATATCGCCGCTCTTTCCAAGCCGCCTTCTCCCGCGTCACAGGTCTGAGGGCCGGGGCACCCGTGCATCAGGGCGGGGGCGGACGCCCACCTGCCTAACGAAGACGACTGCCCGGCAGCCGCCGGGACCGAAGGGCTGATTTCTCAAGTAAACCCTGCCAGCCCTCCGAGTGTTTGTCAATCAGAACACGGGATTGCGATTCCGAGTATTACATCGTAGTGAGAAACCGCATCCGTTCATCGCGCCCGGCTTCAAGCTGAGCGTGATAATGTTGGTCGAATGCGCTGGCGCCGGCTTTATACCTTCGCCTAAGCTCAACATATTCAGCCTACGTGTACTCGTGGCTCCCTACCCTTCCATTGGCCGGCACGCAGTCGGGCGGTTGCTGCCTCATCAAGCCGCCCGTCAACGATGACCACGCGGTAGCGCTGCCAGGCAAGATTTTCGCTGATGTAGCCGTCCAGAACGTCGTCGAGTACGGCAGGAGGCTCACGAGTGAACGGACCGCCGTGGCCGCCGCCGCTCGGCCCGAGTACCAGGAGTCGGTCGCCGACAAGGAGCGCTGACTGGTCTGGTGAGCACCAAATCTGCTCGAGATCTCCTCACCCCAGCGACCGGGGCAGGAAGGGCTCCTTGAGCTCCTAGTCTTGGCCCAGATCGGCATCTGGCCGGTACTCATATCGCAAAGGGCGATATCGGCGAAGCTGCCGCCCACAGCGCGCCGCTGGTTTCATCGGTCGCACCTCTCAAACTCCACGCCTTTTTTGGCGCCCTCCAACAACCATTTTCTCTAATCTTTTCGGCGGCCATTCAAACATTCGACAGATCGTTGCGAGCGCGCACCCCCACGTGCTCTCGGGGACGAACCGGGATCGTTAGCGCAGGATTTCGACTTCCCAAAGATCCGTTCCGTGTCACCGCCATTGCTAACGTCTCGATACCGCCAGGCGGAAATACGCAACCCCGGCCGTAAGCTCGATTCCCGATCGCCTTCGGCAATGCGCATCCGCCCATCAGTGATCGGGACGATGACGTAGTCGTATTCATGACGGTGAAACCCGGTATGTGCGCCCGGGACCATGTTTCACTCTGCTCCGCGATGCGCATACATGCGATCATCATGTCTAGGGTAGCTGCCCGGTTCTTACACTGTCCCAGGCCAGCCCCTTCAGCCTGTAAAGCCTGTCCGCTTCAACCAGTCCGAGACAAACCGCATCGCGCACCATAGCCGGATCCGCCCGCGCCCTGCTTTCTTGTATTTGCTACGCGATTCACCCAGAAGCCTCTACTGCTCCGGTATCTAATTGCCGTCGAGCGGCGAATGATCGGCGCGGACGACAATAGATCAATATTTTAGCTGCACCCGGTCGGCCGATGCTAAAAGGAGCTGGTAGGATACCAACGCGGAAGCCGCGGTCTTGGGCGTATGCGTCCGCATGCGAGGGAGATCGTGAATGGACGGTAATTGTCTGAAGCAGGTGGCATTACTGATTGTTGACATGCAGAACGATTTCGTTCGTCGCGGCGCTCCACTGGAAGTCCCCGATGCCCGCAACACGATCGCGCCGCACCTTGCGCTGCTTCAGGCTTTCCGTCGCCGCCGATGGCCGGTTGTGTACACGAGGTTTCTCAGCCGACAGGAACCCAACCTGTTGTGGAACTGGTCGCCGCAATGTCGTCCGCCGACTAAGTGCTGTTGGCTCGGGCATCGCCGGCGCTACGCCGACGCCACCGATGAGCTTGAATGCGCCGAAGTGATCGACGAATTGGCGCCGGAGAGCGCCGACGTGATCGTCGATAAGTTCGGCTACGGGGCGTTTCACGGCACGGCGCTTGCGAACATTCTCGATAGCCGCAACATCAAATCGCTTCTCATCACAGGGACGGTGACTCAGATCTGCGTCGAGGAAACCGCCCGGGAGGCGTTCCACTACGGATTTCGGACCACCATCGTGTCCGACGCCGTCTCGTCGTTCGCGCCGGATCTGCATGCCGCGACGCTAAAGAATTTCGCGATGAAATTCGGGTGGGTTGCGGACAGCGCCGATCTACTTCGCCGGCTCGACTGATGTGGCGGGATCAACTGTGGTGGTTCCGGGACGCGCGACACTATGGGATCGTCATTGTGTTGTTGCTGGCTGTGATCGGTGCTTTCATCGCCGTGCCGGACTTCAACACAGAGGAGAACCTCGGCAACGTCGTGACCCAATCCGCTGCCCTCGGCGTGCTGGCTATCGGCCAAACCTTTGTGATTCTCTGCGGTCTCATCGATCTCTCAGTCGGCCAGTTACTCGGCCTGATCGTCGTGCTCAGTTGCGACTTCGCAGCGGGAAGGCCCGAGCGATTTATCGCGGCGGTCACGATGGCACTTGGTGTTGGCGCGGCTTCCGGCGCGATCACTGGGTTGCTCAATAATTGGCTCCGCATCCATCCACTGATTCTGACATTCGGACTTTTAAGCATCCTCCAGGGCGTCATATTCCTCTATACGGATCGCAGCATTGGCCAGGCGCCACCGCAATTTGCTTGGTTGGCAAATGGCAGGTTGGCTGGTGTGCCGGCTGCCGCCTTGGTACTGGCGTTGCTGACCGCGACCGCACACCTCGTCCTTACCCGCACGGCCGTTGGTCGGCATATCTGCGCGGTCGGCGGCAATGAGGAGAATGCCCGGCGTGCGGGCATCAATACCCATGGTGTAAAACTTTTCACTTTTGTCATTTCCGGCGTAAGCGCCGGGTTCGCCGCAGTACTGGTGGCGGGACGTCTTGGGACTGGATTTCCAAACGCGGGGAGCGGGTACGAGCTCGATGCAGTCGTGGCCGTTGTGCTCGGGGGCACGTCCCTTGCTGGCGGCGCCGGAAATGTCATCTGCACGGTCGCCGCGGCGTTCGTCCTCGGCCTCATCAGTAACACCCTTAACCTGCTCCAAATCTCCACTTTTGTGCAGATCTTGGTCAAGGGGCTGATCGTCATCGGCGCGATATTAGTCAATCAACCGACCGGAGAGCCGTCATGACCGGCGCGTTGCGGATCACTCGGTCAACCATAACCGCTACGATTGAACGCAGCGCTATTTGGATCGTGCTGCTAGCGCTGGTACTTGCCGGAACAATGTTGTCTGACGCATTCCTTCGACCAGTCTATCTCGGCAACGTCGTGCGCCAATTGTCCCCAGCCGGCATCGCTGCGATCGGAGTGACCTTTGTGATGGTTCTTGGCGGTATCGATTTGTCGGTAGGCGCGGTGATCTCATTTGCGGCGGTCATCTGCGCGGTTCAGATGAACGGCGAGACCGGCAATATTCCCTGGGCACTGGGCGCAACCCTTTTGGCAGGTGCCGTCGTCGGCCTGGCCAATGGCGTACTCGTGGCCATGAGCCGCGCCTCTCCGTTTATCCTGACCCTCGGCTCGTCCCTCGCGGTCTACGGTCTCACCCAGATCTATTCCGGTGGAACCGCACGCGGTGTGATCACGCCCGAGTTCCGCGATTTCTTCAACTATCGGCTCGGGGGCATGTTGCCGGTTTTAGCCCTAACGTTTCTGCTAACGGCGGTCGTCGGTGGCCTAGCACTGCGCTGTTCGCGATACGGACGCAGCCTCTATCTGATCGGCAGCAACCCGCGAGCCGCGCGGATCAGTGGCCTGCCGATCGCAAGGATCACGCTGGTCACCTACTCACTTTCGGGGCTGCTCGCGGGCTTCGGCGGAATCGCGCTGCTGGCTCGTTCGGGAGTGTCCAGTACCTTCTCGGGCCGTGGTTTGGAATTCGACGTGCTCGCTGCGGTCGTGCTGGGCGGCACGACCTTCGAGGGCGGAACCGGCGGCGTTGGCGGGACGGTTGCTGGCATCCTGGTGCTGTTCGTGGCATTCAACATGGCTAATATGGCAGGGTTGAACTACAACGCGCAGCTTATCATCAAAGGGGCGATCATCGTCGCCTCCTCAGCGGCATACAACTATCTCAAGCGGCGAGAATGACCATCGACAATTGGACGCGGTAACTTGTCAAAATGGGGAGTCATGCCATGAGACGGCTCACGCATATTTTGAGCGCATGCCTGTTCATAGTGATTGCTACGGTTCCGTTGAATGCGTTTGGCCAGACCAACCGCGAACTTCAGGACAAGCAGATGCGGGAGGTCGTCGACACAATCAAGTTCAAAAAAGTACCACCTTACAAGATCGGCGTCTCTGCTGGATACCTCAGCAATTCTTGGGTCGTTTTTTGCCTGCAACATATTCGATACGAAGCTTCGCTGCATCCGGAAATCACGGAGATCGTCGTAACCGATGCCGGCTTCAATCCAACTAAGCAAGTTGCAGATATTGAGGATCTGATTAGTAAGAATGTGAGCGTGATTCTGTATTGGCCGGTCGATGACAAGGCGATCGAACCGGTTCTCAAGAAGGCAGTCGAGAAGGGAATTGCCACCATCGACACTGGCGGTGGGTTCGTGTACTCGCCTGGTACCGTCTCGAGCGCCTTCATCGACCAACTGACCTTGGGCGAAATGGTCGCCAAACATCTCGTCGACGACCTCAAGGGCAAGGGCAAGATTTTTGCCATGTTGCCGATCGCCGGCACCACCGCGGCGGTTGATCAGCTTGCAGCGCTCAAGGACGTACTCAAATCCTACCCGCGGATCGAGCTGCTGTCCGCCGAGCACGGAGATTGGAACCGCGCCAAGGCAAAACAGATCACCGAGAATCTCCTGCAACGCTATTCGCACATCGACGGCGTGTTCTCGCCCGCAGGCCAGATGTCGATCGGCGTCGCCGAGGCTTTCGAGGAAGCAGGGCGGATCGACGAAGTCACGATGTCGCCTGGCGATGAATACAACGGGTGGCTTAAATGGGTCGCCAAGCACAAGCAAGGCGGCGCCGTGACCTTCCCCACCCGAGCCGGGCAAGTCGGCTTGCAAGTCGGCTTGGAGGCGCTCAATGGCAAGGTCGTGAAACGCGGCTACCTCGTGCCGTCCGAATATCTCTCGCCGGCCGAAATCGACAGGTATGTCGAGGCCAACGCGCCTGACGATTGGTGGGCGAGCACACTGCCAAATAATTGGAAGCCTAAGTAACTGATGCCGCTCCTGGAGCTGCGTGCCATTGGTAAGAGCTTCCCTGGGGTCGACGCGCTCCGCAACGTCGCCCTCGTAGCTCACCGAGGCGAGGTTCACGCCCTAGTGGGCGCGAATGGCGCGGGTAAATCCACCCTAATCGGCTTACTCTCGGGGTTGTTCCCGCCAAGCACCGGAAGCATCGCCATCGCCGGCCGGGATGTGAAGTTCCGTTCGCCTCGAGAGGCGCGCGAAGCCGGCATTAGCACGGTCTATCAGGAGCTCGCCGTGCTGCCGAATTTGTCAGTAGCGGAAAACATATTTCTCGGCCGCGAACCGAGAAGTCGGTTCGGCTTCGTGGACTTCGCCCGGTTGCATGCCGACGCTCGGCAATTGTTCGATCGATTCGGACTGCACCTCGACCCCACGGCCCTCGTCGGGCGACTTTCGGTTGGTCATCGACAGATCGTGGAGCTTGCCCGCGCACTTTCCACCGCTTCGCGAATTCTCATTCTCGACGAACTGACGGCCGGGCTCTCGACGGTGGAGCAGGCCTTACTGTTCCGCATCGTCGAACGGCTGAGGGACGCCGGCCTTCTGATCCTCTACGTGTCCCATCGGTTGGAGGAGGTTTTCGCCCTTGCCGATCGCGTGACTGTGCTACGGGACGGCGCGCATGTCACGACTCGCGACGTTTCGGGTCTATCGGTTCGGGAGCTCGTGCGTTTCATGGTTGGCCGCGACCTGAGCGACCGTTTCGATCTGCCGGCGGTCGACACGAACGCCCCGCGGCTCGAAACCAAGGTCATGAGTGCCGCGGGCAGCAGCCAGTTTGCGCTCCGGCCCGGCGAGATTCTCGGACTCGCGGGGATTCTCGGCTCTGGCAGGACGCGACTTGCGAAGTCGCTCATCGGGCTGACATCGGGAGCGCAAGCCGAAATCTGCATTGGCGGCAAGCCGACCGTCGTAACCTCACCTCAGCAGGCGATCTCGCACGGAATTTTCTATGTCACCGAGGACCGCGGGGCCGATGGCTTGTTCGCAAACTTGAGCGTTCTCGCCAATACCACGGCCGGCGCATTGGTTAGATTTGTGCGCTTCGGCATCGTCCGGACACGGCCCGAGCGCACGGCCGCAGCGGATATATTGGATCGGATGCGGGTAGTGGCTCGTTCACTGGACGCGCCGATTCGGCAGCTCAGCGGCGGCAATCAGCAGAAGACGTTGCTCGCGAGGGCGCTCTTGTGTAGCCCCAGGGTGCTCATCTGTGACGAGCCCA
>Ga0126373_10004614_pt1 | contig 10560 bp, 6 predicted proteins | sample PanSoiMetPlot_11_FD_92545 | JGI IMG/M metagenome (GOLD analysis project Ga0126373, IMG submission 92545) | Tropical forest soil microbial communities from Panama - MetaG Plot_11 | ecosystem: Environmental > Terrestrial > Soil > Tropical forest > Bulk soil | place: Panama | collected 2016-02-17
CCAGGAACGTGGTAGTGCACTCTTTCTGCAATCTGGAGATAAGGGACTCCGAGTATTAACTCAGCAGGACACTTCGTTACAAGTCGGTGATCTGGTTGATGTAATCGGTTTCCCCAGCACGGGGGAATCGGCGCCGGTGCTGACTGATGCGGTGTTCCACCGGGTTGGACGTGGTGCTCCACCGCTTCCAGTGAAGCTGGAGCTCGAGTCGCCTTGGGAGCAATACGATGGAACCTTAGTGAGGACTGAGGCCATTCTGCTCGATCGCCAACCTCAACCAGGAGCGATACGACTGCTGCTCCGAAATCGCGATTCCATGTTCGAGGCGAGCCTGCCCTCCTCTGGTTATGACAGTCCCGTACTTGACCTGCCTTTGAACAGCAGTTTAAGCCTTACGGGCGTTTGTTTGGTGCGCAGCGGGGGATTGTGGACTATTCCGCAATCCTTCCGGATGTTATTGCGATCGCCCGCCGACGTGGTCGTGCTGCGCGCTCCGTCATGGTGGAATTTGCGTCATGCCCTGTGGCTTCTGGGAATTACGGCAGTCATTCTTCTGATGGTAGCAGCTTGGGTCGTCGTCTTGGGACGCCGCCTGCGGGAGGCGATGATAGCACTCCGGCAGAAATTGCGCAGTGGCGCGGTGCTCGAGGAACGGAACCGCATCGCTCGCGAACTGCATGACACTCTGGAACAAGAGCTGGCAGGAATTACTATGCAACTCGATCTTGCTTCCGACTGTTTCCACGGTGCCCCGAGCGTGGCTCAACAAGCGCTAAATACGGCCCGCAGTATGAGCCGCCACAGTATGATGGAGGCGCGTCGTTCCGTGTGGGACCTGCGCTGTCATTTACTGGAAAATGGCGATCTGGTTTCTGCTCTCTCCGGAATCATCAAGCCACTCGCCCCGAAGGATCAGGTCAAGGTCGACGTAACCATCAGCGGCGATCCCGTCCGGCTGCCGGGACCGGTAGAAATGAACCTGCTTCGTATCAGCCAGGAGGCCGTTGCGAATGCCGTAAAGCACGCGCGCCCCCAGCAAATTCAAGTCAAATTGCGGTATGCTGATGCTAGCGTCCGGTTATCCATTCATGACGATGGCCTGGGTTTTTCTCCCGCAGGAATTTCGCCAGCAGGACATTTTGGCTTGCTGGATATGCGGGAGCGGGCACATTCGATCGGGGGTGTTCTTCAGATTGATAGCGCGCCGAGTCACGGGACCACAATTGCAATAGAGCTTCCGCTTAGACAACGGCAGACCAGCGATGAAGATCTCGAAGCCAATACGTATTCTCGTCGTTGACGATCACTTCATGGTCAGAATGGGCCTCTCAGCTTCCCTCAATGTTGAATCCGACATGGAAGTAGTCGCCGAGGCGGGAACCGGCGAAACTGTGCCAGAGGCATACCGGAAACACCAGCCCACCGTGGTTATCATGGATTTGCGGTTACCTGGTATGGGTGGCGCCGAGGCGACGGCAGCTCTGATGGCTGAGTTCCCCCAGGCCCGCGTATTGATCCTTTCCACGCACTCAAGCGAAGAGGATGTCTATCGCGCCATGCGGGCAGGAGCGCGTGGCTACATTCTGAAGAGTGTTGTGCGCGACGAACTGCTTCGGGCCATACGGGAGGTTCATGCCGGACGACGCTACCTCGATGTGGCGGTTGCTTCACAACTGGCCGAGCGGTTCTCCCACCGCTCCTTAACAGGACGCGAAATCGAAGTTCTGCAGATGGTTGCCAAGGGCCTTGGGAATAAAGAGATCGCCGGGGCACTAAATATTGCCGAAGTAACGGTCAAGCTACATGTAAGCCACGTGCTTGAGAAGCTTAATGCAAAAGATCGGACCGAAGCCGCCACCGCCGGACTGCATCGGGGTATTATCTCGCTGGAGTAGCTAGCTGCGAGGGTCTATCGGTTCCAATCTACCCCTATACGAAGGTAGTATGCCCCGTCCACCTTACTGGACAGCAGATTTCCTTAGGGGGTTCTCATAAGATGTGCGGTTCATTTGTAGGTTCCCGGTTAGATGTTTTCAGGAGGAGCTTATGTTCTGCTCATATGGCGTTGACGCGCGCAGTCTCGTCTGCCGCCTAATTCTGCTGGCGACCGTTGCCTGCCTGCTTTGCGCAGGGGCTTTGGCACAGGTTACCTCCGGCACAATCTTTGGCACCGTAAAGGACTCAACTGGCGCTTTCATTCCTAACGCGTCGGTAACGGTAACAAATCCGTCCAACGGCATCACGCGCAAGGTGGCAACCTCGGGCGAAGGCGTTTTCACTGTACCGAATCTTCTTCCCGGGACTTACGTTGTCACTGCCGCTGCCCCCAGCTTTCAAAAACTGGAAAAGCAGGATGTCATCCTTACTGCTGGCGACCGCTTGGATGCTGGAGAATTCGTGCTCGGCGTCGGAGCCAGCGAGCAATCTGTGACCGTCACTGCCGATGCCGGGCAACTGCAGCTGCAGTCCAGTTCCGGCGAGCGCTCCGACCTCATCACTGATAAGCAGCTCAACGACGTGTCCCTCAATGGCCGCATGGTTCTCGATTATGTGAGGCTGATTCCCGGCGTAGTCAGCAGCTTCGACGGTTCGGCTTCGACTACGTACGGTATCGGTGCTTTCAACGTAAATGGTACACGCGCCAACACGCACGAGTACACAATCGATGGTTCGTCCAATGTGGACACCGGGGACAATGCCACCACTCACGTGACCGTGAACCCGGACGCTATTGCCGAGATGAAGGTGCTGACCTCAAACTATCAGGCAGAATTCGGCAAGGCTGGCGGGGGACAGGTCGCGGTCGTGACCAAGAGCGGAACCAACGAGTTCCACGGCAATGCCCGCTTCTTCCACCGCAACGAGGGCATGAATGCCAACAATTGGTTTGCCGATAAAGCCAACGCTGCTACACCTGGTTCGGTGCCCATTGCCTTGTATCGTTACAACTATTTTGGTTATCAAGTAGGCGGTCCGATCAAGAAAAACAAAGCCTATTTTTTCTGGGGCCAGGAGTATTACCGGCAATTGATCCCAACCGGCGGTTTGGATCAATTTCGTACTCCCACTGCGCTCGAACGCAAGGGTGATTTTTCGCAAACTCCATTTACCATCTATAACCCGGCCACAGGCCAGCCATTCCCGGGGAATAAGATCGACCCCAGCACACTCAGCTCTGTCCAGCAGAACATTTTTAACAACGTATCGAAACTGCTCAACCTTTACGCTCTCCCTAATTTGACTCCCGCCAGCGCAACCGATCCGAATTATGCAACACAGCTGTCTTATGCTGCCCCGCGCCGGGAAGACATCCTGCGCATCGACTATCAGCTTAATGAGAAGAATCGCTTTTATGGACGCTGGGTCAACAATTCGGAGCAAACTACTTCACCGATGGAGACCTACAATCTGAACTGTATGGGACAGTTGCAGCTTCCGGGTGGCTGCATCAACAAAGCTCCCAGCTGGAATCTAGCTCTGGATCTGGTAACTACAGTCAGTCCCACGCTGCTCAATGAAGTTTCCGTCGGGCCGAGTGTGGGTCGCAGCAGCTGGTCGGGAACAAATGGTAACCTTTCGATTGGTAAAAATGGCATCAGCCTGCCCATGCTCTTCCCGGTCTCGCCCTCAACGTCGATTCCGGACATGAGCTTCAAGGGGAATAATCTTCCCTACCCGTGGTCGTATTTTGGCGCCAGCCCTTGGCATCAGGCCGAAACCACTATTGATTTCAACGATAACGTGACCTGGGTTAAGCACAACCACGCTTTGAAGTTCGGTATTTTCTACCAGCGTAGTCGCAAGGATCAGATCGCGTGGGGCAACTCCAATGGGCAGTACACAATTGACAACTGCGCGACCTCCAGCGACCCCGTCGGTTGCACAGATAACAATTCGGGTATGGCCTATGCCAGCGCCCTGCTGGGAGACTTCCAGTCATTCGATCAGAGCAGTAGCCGACCGATTGGCTATTTCCGATACAACCAACTCGAGTTCTACGGCCAGGACACGTGGAAGGCTACCCCACGTCTGACCCTCGATTACGGAATGCGCTTTGCCTGGATTCCGCCGCAATATGACGCCAAGGACCAAATCGCCCTCTTCAATCCGGCGTTATTTGATGCCGCGAGCGCGGTCAAGATCGATGCCAATGGCAACATCATTCCAAATAGCGGCAATCTGCTCGACGGTATTGGATATAGCAAGGCGGGCAGCCTTCCCCAGGGCGGTTGGAAGAGCCGCGGCATCATGCCCGAGCCTCGCCTGGGATTTGCGTATGATCTAACTCACGATCACAACACCGTTCTCCGGGGTGGCTTCGGCACTTCCCATGACCGCGAGCAGGGGAACTTGGTCTTCAATACCGTCTTCCAGAATCCCATTAACGTTGTCACGCCAACGGTTAACAATGGCAACATGCTTGACCTCGCCAGTCTGCCTCAATCGGCTCCGGGTGTGTTGGGCGGCATCTACGGCGCGGAGCAGGCGGGCAAGGTTCCGGTCATCTATAGTTACAGCCTTGGATTACAACGAGCACTTGGTGGCGGCACTACACTCGATGTAGCCTACGTGGGCACACAGGGACGCCATCTCGTGGCCGCACGCGACCTGAATGCGATTCCCTTCGGTACAGAATTCACGAGAGCGGCACAGAATCCGGCTAACTTCCCGGGTGGGGTGGTGCCTGCGGTTGAGCCCAATCTGCCGCCGGAATACGCCGCGGCAGGGCTGAGCTTCACCGGCCAGTTTGCATATCCCACGAACTATCTGGTTCCTTACAAGGGATACAGCCAGATCCAGTATTACAATTTTGGTGCGATATCCAACTACAACTCGTTCCAGGTATCGGTGCAGCGCCGTTTCAGCCGCGGCTTGACGTTTGGCGGCGTCTACACCTGGTCACACACACTCACCGATGCGGTTGGCGATCAGGACTTCCAGTACACTCAGTTCAGCCGTGCGCTGGGTTATCGCACGGCAGATTTCGACCGAAAACACGTCGTGGCCATCAATTACGTATACGATTTGCCCAGCCTCACAAAGCATTTTGGCGGACCAACATGGTTGTCTTACGTAACTGACAACTTCCAGTTGTCAGGAATAACCCAATTCATGAGCGGCGCTCCCGTGCCCGATTACAGCGTGAATGGGAACGACATGGCTATCTGGGCCCCAGCCAACGTCTTGACGGGTTCCAATCAATATGGAGCGCTACCACCCGCCTGGGTCGGCTTAGATAAGAATGGAAATCTCCAGCTTCCTAGAATTGGTGCAATTCCTTTTACCGGTTCTCGCAGTGTGCTGCGCGATGGCGGGATGCAGAACTGGGATATGTCAATCTTTAAGAACATTCCCCTGGGAAAGAACGAGCACCGGTATCTGCAATTGCGCGGAGAAGCCTTCAATATCTTCAATCACCCCAACTTTGATCAGAAGGATTATGCCGCAAACTTGACGCTGCCTAGCTGCTCAGCGACCGGTTGCACGCCGATGTCGATTGCACCTGCGAATCCGACCACCTTCCGCCAGTATATCTCGCAGTATTCCGGCGTGGGTGGTCCGCGAGTCCTGCAGCTTGCGGCCAAGATCTACTTCTGATCGGAGTTCTGTCCTCTGCCCGCGGCTTCGGCCGCGGGTTTCTTGCAAGCTGTCCACATTCAAGTTTTGGGGAGTGCGTGATACGTCATCGCTGGTTACTGATTGTCTTTCTAATTCTCCTTCTTTAGTCGCAAACAGCCAGCCGGCTGAGCCTTTGCATCGGTATGAGCAGCGAGCCAACGCGCGGCTTGAACAACTGACCCTCGAAGAAAAGATTGACCTGCTTGGCGGGGTCGATGACGTCTATACTCTCGGGGGACAAGAGGATTGGCCTACCCTTCCTGAAGACGGCCGACGGGCCCGACTGGAGTCCCAAGCTGCGAACCGGCGACTACGTTCGGAGGAATCGCTCGCGGACTCTCATCTGGTGCATCGATTGGGTGTGGTAATTGGGCAGGATGTGCGCGCTCGCGGGGTTCACTTCACGCTGGGACCGAGAATCAATATCTACCGTACTACCCTGTGCGGCCATTAACTTCAGCGGAAAGGTCATTCGGCAAGCTGAATAGCATGTCTGCCCGCTTTTCTTAAGCAAGTTATTTCTTACGGAGGAGAGAGGATGTCAGGACCATATACGCGACGCGACTTCCTAACCGTTTCTGCGTTGAGTGCAGCAGCATTAGCCAGCACTTCCGAGCCGCAACAGCGGTCGGCAAAGGGCTCCGTCAAAGGAAACGCTCCTGCTGGTGATGTGTCTGTGTGGGTCACAGACGATAATCATCGCCTGTCCCGCCTAAGCCCGCTGACGTGGCAACATGTGACCCGCCCGGTTCTGTCAGACGCGGTAATACTGAATCCAGACAAACAGTTCCAGGAGATTCTTGGTTTCGGAGCGGCATTGACGGACGCGGCTTGTTACACCCTGCATCGATTACCGCCTGCCGCGCGGGATGAGCTCTTTCACACACTCTTTCACCCTGCACAAATGAGTTTTAATGTTTGTCGGATCTGCATGGGCGCCAGCGACTACTCTGCCGGGCTGTATAGTTACGATGACGGTGATGCGGACCCTGAACTGAAGCGTTTTTCCATAGATCACGATCGCACCTATATCCTTCCCATCATTCGCGAAGTCCGCCAGATGAATCCGGATCTGTTTTTGTTGGCTTCTCCCTGGAGCCCGCCGGGATGGATGAAGGCAAATGGGTCGATGTTGGGCGGCTCGATGCGTCGCCAACACATGCCGTCCTATGCGCACTACTTCCTCAAGTTTCTAGAGAGCTATCGGGCCGAGGGTGTTCCCGTCCAGGCGGTTACAATCCAGAATGAAGTGGATACCGATCAGGATGGGCGTATGCCGGCATGCATTTGGCCGCAGGAGTACGAAGCTGACTTCGTTACTAGGCACCTGGGGCCGCTGCTCCAGCGCAGCGGCTTAAAAACGAAAATATGCTTGATCGATCACAATTACAATCTTTGGGGTCGAGCGCTAGCGGAATTGGAAGCTCCCGGAGTACGCCAGTACGCCAACGCTATTGCGTGGCATGGCTACATCGGTGAACCGGAGTGGATGGATCGCGTCCACAAGGCATATCCGGATGTTGACATGTTCTGGACAGAGGGCGGACCCGACTACACCGACCCAAATTATGCAACCGACTGGGTTCATTGGAGCAAGACATTTACCGCTATTCTGCGCAATTGCTGCCGCTCCATCACTAGCTGGAATCTTGCCTTAGATGAGCGTGGGCGGCCTAACATCGGGCCCTTCAACTGCGGCGGCCTGGTCACGATTCACTCCGAGACCAAGGCGATTACATACAGCGGCCAATTCCATGCCTTTGCGCAGTACTCACGCTTTATTCCCAAGAGTTCGCGCCGATTTGATTCTCAATCTACTGCAAAGGACCTTTACCACGTTGCCTTCCGGTCTCCTGCCGGCCAAAACGCTCTAATACTCACGAACCGGGGGCCATCCAGAAATTGCCAACTACGGCTGGGCGAACAGGCTGTCACACTTGAACTCAGCCAAAAATCGGTGACTACCCTTCTATGGACTTAGCCAGAAAAGATATCACCAATTACCATGATGAGTGATCGCCGAGTCTACCGCTTGAAATCGGTAGTGGCTGCGATGTTGCTAATCGCTTCACTGCCGCGAACCTCTGCTTTCGGGCAGGTGGCGACGTCTCGCTCGGCTGAGCGCGATTGGATTCTTGTCTGGACCGACGAGTTCAACGCGCCAGACGGTTCACCCGTAGATCCTGGGAAATGGACCTTCGAAACCGGCGGCAACGGCTTCGGGAATAACGAACTGGAGTACTACACCAAAAGATCCAAGAACGCGGCCATCCGAGGTGGCAATCTGGTAATCCGCGCTTTCAAGGAGAAATATACAGGCGCCGATGGGGTAACCCGACAATACACCTCTGCACGCTTCAAAACTCAGACCAAGTTTTCCCAGGAGTATGGACGATTTGAGGCGCGAATCAAAATACCCCGCGGCCAGGGACTGTGGCCGGCCTTTTGGATGCTGGGGAACGACATCGACAGTGTCGGCTGGCCTGCATGCGGCGAAATCGACATCATGGAGAACGTCGGCAAAGAGCCGACCATTATCCACGGTACTATCCATGGGCTGGGCTACAGCGGAGCAGCGGGCATCGAGGCGCGATATACACTGGAATCAGGACAAGCCTTCGCGGACCAGTTCCACATCTTTGCCGTTGAGTGGGAGCCCAAGGCAATTCGTTTTTATGTGGACGATCATCTTTACGTCACGCGTACTCCGTCCGACATTCCTCCCGTGCAGAAGTGGGCGTTCGATCATCCTTTCTTCTTGTTGCTCAACCTAGCTGTCGGAGGAGACTGGTCCGGCCCTCCGGACTCAAATACGAAGTTCCCACAGACCATGCTTGTGGACTACGTGCGCGTGTACCGAAGCCGCAAGTAGAAGAACATTCTGCGCGAGAAACCGGGCAAACCCGGCATCTTTGTCTCCCCCGAGACTGATGGCTATATCAGGCATATCTCCCATAGGCAAGCGATCAACCGGACCAACTGCATACATTTCCGCTCAATTGACTTTCTTGCGATGAAAGGATATAAGAAGGGCGCAATTCTCAGCCCCACCGAGCAGCTTTCTCGAGGTAGTAGCGGGCGAGGTCCGTCGATTCGGTGTCATAGTTCCATCGGTTGTTTTTTCCTCGGTAGGCGAATCCGTTGCGCTGAAACAAATTCAGGATGGGGCAAGAGTCCGTGCCGAACACCGTTTCCTTTCGGGGGTCCAACTAAGGCGACATGTCGCGTCTCCGAACATTTTTCTCGACAGTGTAAGCGGGACACGTGCTGGCCTCACAAAGACACTATGGTCGGACGCGCCACCCAAAGCGCTAAGAGCCGCTGTTGAAAGTCCGGGGCGGTATGAGATTCCGCAGCTCGAGGAGTGCATATGAAGTGGGCGACTGCGAGAGTTTTTCTTATATTCTTGGGGGCGTTGCTTCTCCTTCCGAAACTTGCCGCACAAGATACGGCGTCGCTGACCGGAACGATTCGCGACAAAACCGGTGCGGTTGTGACCGGAGCCCGCGTTGTCCTTAAGAACACGGCCACCGGAATGACTCGCAACCTGGTTACGAACTCAGATGGAGAGTATGTGGCACCTGCTCTCCCGCCCGGCCGCTACGATGTAATGGTTGCCGCGCAAGGATTCCGCACCCACCAGGCCCAGGACGTTATATTGCGCGTGGCACAGAACGCTCGCATCGACTTTACGTTACAAGTGGGCAATGTCAACAGCGAGATCACCGTCCAGGGCGAAGGTCTTGCCCAGGTGAATACGCAGTCGTCGGAATTAAGTGGAACCATCACCGGCCAGCAGACTATCCAGCTGCCATTAAACGGCCGCAACTTCACGCAACTGGTCATGCTTGTTCCAGGAGTGAGCAATCAGACCGGACAAGACGAGGGCGTCGTAGGCGTGCAGGGCAACATTTCGTACAGCTTCAATGGCGGGCGCACGGAATACAACAACTGGGAAATCGATGGCGGCGACAACATGGACAACGGAAGCAACTTCTCGCTCAATGTTTATCCCAGCGTCGAAGCCATTGAAGAAGTGCAAGTGCTCACCTCCAATTATGGAGCACAATACGGCCGCAACGGATCGGGCACGGTCGAGGTGGAAACCAAGTCTGGTACAAATCTGTTCCACGGTTCAGTTTATGAGTTTGCGCGCAACGAATTGTTCAACGCGCACAACTATTTCGATGTGCCGGGTACGCCGAAAGCAGGCTACAAGAAACATGACTTCGGGTACAGCCTGGGCGGGCCCATCTGGAAGAACCACACGTTCTTTTTCTGGTCGCAAGAATTTCGACGGGAAGTGGTTCCGTTTAATTTTTTCAGTCAAGTTCCTTCACTCGCGAATCGCCAAGGCAACTTCAATGACCAGTGCAATATCCCGAGTCCCACCGATTGTCCCATTGACCCGAATACAGGGCTTCCTTTCCCCAACAACCAACTGCCGTCCATCGATCCCAACGCCCAAGCCCTGTTGCCCATGATTCCTGCCCCGAACTTTGGATCGGGAGCGAACTCGGTCTTTGCTGCGGCCGTTCCCCAGCCCACGCACTGGCGCGAGGAATTGGTGCGCATCGATCACGACTTCAATCCCAAACTGCGGGCAACATTTCGCGCCATTCACGATTCTTGGGATACAACCAATGCCGAAGTGACTTGGGGCAATGTCAATTTCCCCACCATCGGCACCCACTTTATCGGGCCTGGAGTAGGCCTGGTCGGCAGATTGACGGCAACCGTCTCGCCTACGTTGCTCAACGAATTTGTTGCCAGCTACACCACCGACCACATTAACCAGATCAATACCAACCCTGCGGTGTGGACACGTGGCACTAATTTCACAATGACCGGGTTGTTCCCCAACTTTCAAGGCAAGCTGCCTGATTTCTGTCTCAGTACGTTCGGGGCGTATGGAGGCGGATTCTGCGAAGGTCCGACCGC
>Ga0126373_10004615_pt1 | contig 10560 bp, 14 predicted proteins | sample PanSoiMetPlot_11_FD_92545 | JGI IMG/M metagenome (GOLD analysis project Ga0126373, IMG submission 92545) | Tropical forest soil microbial communities from Panama - MetaG Plot_11 | ecosystem: Environmental > Terrestrial > Soil > Tropical forest > Bulk soil | place: Panama | collected 2016-02-17
CCGGTGCACCGCGAGCTCTACTACCGGGCGATCGATGACTGGGTGGCGGCGCAGCTCGGCTCGCACTAGGGTATCCCCATGCTGACAGTCCTTCTCTGGCTCATCCTGTTCGTGCTGTGCTGGCCGCTGGCCCTGTTGGCGCTGGTCCTCTGGCCCGTCGTGTGGCTGCTGTCGCTGCCGTTCCGGTTGCTCGGGATCGCGGTGGAAGGCGTCTTCGGGTTGCTGCGCGCGCTGCTCTTCCTGCCGGCCAGAGTGCTCAGCGGCAGACTGTAGCGGTCAGTACCGATATTGCAGCGGCAGCGGTCGGTAGGACGCCGGGAACAGCTGCTTCAGGCTCGCGAGCTTCGGTACGTCGTTGACCTCGATGTAATCGAGGTGCGGGTTCTTGAGCATGAAGTCCTGCTGATCGCTACCCACGGGATCAAAGGCCGGGAGCGCGTCGACGCGGGTCACGATCGGCTTGGAGAACACCCTGGCCTGCTCGAGCTGCGCAATGTAGGCTTGCGCAACGCGCCGCTGCGTATCGTTCAAATAGAAGATGTCGGAGCGATAGCCGCGGCCCACGTCCGGCCCCTGGCGGTCGAGCTGCGTCGGATCATGTACTACGGAAAAGAAGATCTGCAGCAGCCGGCCATAGCTGATCACTTTCGGATCGAAGGTGATCATGACCGACTCCGCGCCGCCGTCGTCGTCGTTGTGGCCTCCGGCGAAGCCGGCGACCACACGCTCGATGCCCCGCACGTGCTCGAAAACGCCCTGAGTTCCCCAGTAACAGCCGCCCGCGAGGACCGCCTTCTCGGAAGAGCCCGACACATGAGAACCGTCCAGTGTGGGTGCGGGGATGACCGTCGGCTTTTCCTGTGCCGATACGGTGCAGGCCCCGATCAGCAGAACCGAAACGGCCAGTGAACGATACATGGTGGGCTCCTGGCAGGGAGCTCAGTCGCCGCGGCCGAGCTGTAGTCCCGCGAGCGTCCCATCCTCGGCGACTTCGAGCCTGAATTCGATCGGCTGGCAGCAGACCTGGCAGTCCTCGATGTAACCCGTGGAGCCGGAGCTGAGGTCGACCACCGTGTCGAAGGCCTCTCCACAGTAGGGGCATTGCACGGTCCGGGACTGCAGGCCCTCGGCGAGCTCGCCCACGGGCTCGCCGTCCCCGGGCTCGATGACCGCCTCGAGCCCGTAAAGCTCGTCCACGGCAGGCGGATTCTCCTTGCGTCCGGGCACTTCACTCACCCATCTCGTTCACGGCTGATGCCACACCGTATACCATCTGCCTTGCGACGCAAGTTCATCGTAAGAGGCCCCCAATGCCATCTCAGCAGCCCTCCCCAACCTGCTCCTGGTCAGGCGTGCTCCCGGCGGTAACCACGCAGTTCGACGCCGACCTCAAGGTCGACCTCGCCGCCACCCGGGCGGTCCAGTCCGCGCTGATCGAGGAGGGCGTGCACGGGCTGGTCGCGTTGGGCACTGTCGGGGAGAACAACTCGCTCACCGCCGAGGAGAAGCGCTCGGTACTGCGTACCGCCGTCGAGGCGGCGCGCCGCCGCGTGCCGATCGTCGTCGGCGTGTCTGAGCTGACCACGGCCGCAGCGGTGGCGTTCGCCCGGGACGCGGAGTCCCTCGGCGCCACCGGGCTCATGCTCCTGCCGGCCATGGTTTATGTGCCGACCGCCCGCGAGCTGGAGCATCACTTCCGCTCCGTGGCAGCGGCGACGCGGCTGCCGATCATGTTGTACAACAATCCGCCGGCCTACCGTGTCAGTATCGATGTCGATACGCTCAGCCGGCTGTCCGAGGTACCCAACATCGTCGCGGTGAAGGAGTCCTCGCCCGATCCGCGGCGCTTCACGGATGTGGTCAACGCGTGCGGGGACCGGTTCGTGTTGTTCGCCGGACTCGACGATCTCGTGTTCGAGGGCATTTCGCTCGGCGCGCGCGGCTGGATCTCCGGCCTCACCAACGCCTTTCCGCGGGAGTCCCTGGCGCTCTACGAGGCACTGCGTGCCGGCGATCTGCCGCGGGCTCGCAGCATCTACCGCTGGTTCATGCCGCTCCTGCACCTCGATGCCGATCATGATCTCGTACAGTCCATCAAACTCGCCGAGCAGATCATGGGACGAGGCAGCGAAAGGGTGCGGCCACCGCGCCTGCCGCTCAGCGGAGCGCGGCGGGAAGAGGTGACCCGTCTGGTCGAGCGCGCCGCCGCAACGCGTAATCAGGTGGCCTGAAGCGCTCAGGCGCCCCCGGTTGCCGGCACGCCGCGGCAAGCGCATGTTATGATCGAGCCAAAGTTCCAGGTCGCGGCAGCTGCGCCGTGAGCGACCGCCAGCGCGATCGACATGCATGATTTACCAACTGAGGCTTCTCCTTCGCACGCTGATTCTGCCCCCGGTGTGCCTGCTCATCCTCGGGGCCGTCGGGCTGCCGTTGGCACGACGCTATCGAAAGCTCGGCATCGCGCTCAACGCAGTCTCTCTTGCCTGTCTGTGGCTGCTCTCGATGCCCATTGTCGCCGACGGCCTGGAGCGGCTGGCGACGCATTACCCCGCTCTGGATCTCTCCCGCCCTGTCGCTGCGCAGGCGATTGTGATCCTGGGCGGTGGCGGCTATCGCGACTATGCACCGGAATTTGGCGGCCCGGCGCCCCTACGCGATTTATGGGACCGCCTCGCCTATGGCGCTTATGCCGCCCGACATACCGGATTGCCCGTCCTGGTGACCGGGCACGGCATGGAAGCAGTTACCATGCAGGTCTCGCTGTCCCGCGACTTCGGCGTGCAGACAAAGTGGGTGGATGAAGCGGCCGAGGACACATACGACAACGCGCATGACAGTGCGCGCATCCTGCGTGCCGCGGGCATTACACGGATCCTGCTGGTCACGAGCGATACGCACCTCTGGCGCGCCGCTCACGAGTTCGAAGCGGCAGGCCTGAGCATAGTTCCCGCGCCTGCGGATGTCGCCTGGACAACGCAGGAAACCGGCGTCATGCCCTACCTTCCGCAGGGGAGCGGCCTGCAGCGCTCATACAACGTCGTTTACGAGCTCGTGGGTGAGGGGGTCCGGGACCTGCTCGTGGCAACTCACCTGCGACGCACGATCCGTTGATTGACGCGGGTGTCGAGGTCTACCGCTCCTTTTGGCGCCGCGACTGCGCGGACCGCGCCTTCATGTTGGGAGCCGTAGGCATCGCCAGCGTGATAGTGCTGCGCGGTGACCAATTCACCCTGGAAGTCGCCGCCGCAGACGCGCCTCGGGCTCTGAGTGAGCTGAGTCAGTACGAGGCCGAGAACCGGCCGCCGGTGCCGGAGCCGCCGCCGCCCCTGCATCGCAACGCCTGGGTGGGATGCTTGGGTTATACGGCGTGGCTGCTGGGGGTCGCCTATGCCATCTCCAACGGACTCGTTCGCCTGGATGCGTTCCACACTGGCGAGCTCGATGCGGCGCGCGTACAGAGCGGGCAATGGTGGCGCGCGTGGACCGCACTCACCCTGCACCTGAGCGGTCCACATCTCGCCGCCAACCTTTGCGCCGGTGTCTGGTTCGGCTACCTCGCTGGACGGCAGCTCGGTGTCGGTGTCGCATGGCTTCTCATCGTGGCCGGCGGCGGCGGCGCCAATCTGCTCGAAGGGCTCCTCGCTCCACCGTGGCATCAATCCGTCGGCGCCTCGACTGCTGTCTTCACTGCGCTGGGATTGATGTCGGCCTACACGTGGCGTGAGCGTCTTCGGCTGCCGCAGAGTTGGGTCCGGCAGTGGGGTCCGCTGGTGGCCGGGGTCAGCCTCCTCGGCTGGCTGGGCACAGCGGGCAAGGAGACCGACATCATGGCCCACCTCCTCGGCTTCGGCATCGGCGTGTTGCTGGGCGCGGCCGCGGCGCTCCCAGCCGTCAGTCGCCGCCTGCATGATGTCCGCCAATGGCCTGCCGGACTCGCTGCCCTCGCCACCATGGCCGCCGCCTGGGCCCTCGCGCTCGTGAGCTGAGCGTTAGGGTCCCTCGACCCGATATCCCATGCGCTCGAACGTAGCGAGCGTTCCGTCAGGCCCCAGCAGCAGATCCATCGATTGCAGTGCCAGTGTCGTGCGGTTCTGGTCGAGCGCCTGCACCGCGGCGCTCATCCAGTCCTGCTGTGCCTGCGCCAGGAGTGCGCGCACCCGCGCGGATCCGGATACCGCATCGAGGCAGGTGTCGCGATTGTCGGTATGCGGCAGGCGGCGCAGCAGTGCGACGTCACCGAGCGCCCAGGCGCGGGCCCGCGCCTGCATCGGGCCGACGTCGGTCTCGAGCCGCGTGACCACCGACCCCAGACAGCTAATCTCTGCCGAGCGGGGAACCGCGGTCAGGTCGCGCATGACACCCAGGGGATCCTTCACGAGGAGCTTGTCCCGATGGATCGGCACGCTCTGCCGTCTTGCGAGCTCGAGCACGGTCCGCTGGATGTCATTGCGGGGAGTCAGGTCCGAAGCAGCCAGCGTTTCGTCGTAGAGCCGCCGCGCCGCGAGGATCGGGCGCAGCTGCTCGATACGGCGGTCGTGCGGCGCGTAGCGGAGCTTGAGCGCGTCGAAGCGCGCGTAAAGGGCGGGCGGCAGGACGGCTTGCAGCGGCAGGTTGTCCGGATTGGTCTGCGACTTGCGCCACAGCGCGTAGAGACGGAGCGCGGTGAAAGGGTGGAAGCCGATACTCACCGACGGCCATGCGGGAATGACCTCCTGGGTTTCGTGCAGGAGTCTCTCAATGTCCTCGGTCTGCCACACCATGCGTTTCGGCAGCGGCGCCACCGTGCCCAGCACCCAGAGCTCATGCCCGTCCTTGCTGACTCGCCAGAGCTTCGGGCCACGGTAGCGGCCGGAGATCACCACCTGCACGGGAGTAGCTCGAGCGTCGGTCTGCGTCCGCGGAGCGGCGGCTGCCGACATTGTCGGGCAGAGGAGCACTGCAGCCGCGAACAGGGCGAGACTGCCGCCGCGTGACACGCCGATCGAAGTCACCCGACTGAGCCGCATCAGTTGATCGTCGGCGGCGCGAGCGGCGCCACGCTCGTCGTCCGGTCGTAGACACGAGTGAAGGTGATGTTGGCCCCGCCGCCGGTGAGCTGCACCGTCATGGCGAGCCTGCCGTCCGTCGTCAGGCCGTAGCTCTGGATGATCTCCGGTCCCCATTGCGGCTTGGTGTCGACCACGTAGTCGTTGCCCTTCCAACCCGACGTCTGCTGGGCATCGCCCTGCTCTGCAGAGATGTCACTTTCGAGGCCGGGCGTGTACTCGTCGGAGGCATCACCGGACTTCACCGTGAACGCGGTGGGGGTCACGGTGATCCTGAGATAGTCGCCGCGCGGCACGCTCGACATCAGCTCATCCACCGGCGAACCGCGGGGCATCGGCCCGGCGCCGATGCCCGGGCCGCCGCTCCCCGGCCCCGACGCGCCCACGTCTTGTCCGGCCTCTCCGCCCTGCTGACCGCCTGATTGGCCGCCGCCCGTGCGCCGGTGGCCGGTGTAGGCGCCCGATCCCGGCTGCTGGCCGCCGTCCTCCTTGCGATGTGCCTTCGCGACTTGCGCATGCAGCGTGTCGACGGCCTTGCCGAGATCATCGCTGCGGGCCGTGTCGAGCTTCCAATCCCCGGCGAGCTGCACCCCGGGCGGCGCTTCGGCGGACAGCCGACTCGACGCGCAACCGGTCAGGGCCGCCGCGATGAGAGCACTGACGCACACGGCAAACGCGCTGGTTCGGAATGTCGACATCGGATACTCGGGATGAGAGCGATGAGGCACGGCGCGGAGTTCGACCGCGGTGTACGCGCCTAAGTTCTGGCTGCCGCTGCCCGCGAAGCCAATGCCTCGATCCGCTTCCAGTCGCGCGCCGCGAGCGCATCCGCCGGCGACAGCCAGGAGCCGCCGGCACAGAGGACATTCGGCAGGTCGAGGTATGACTTCACGGAATCCTGGGTGATGCCTCCCGTGGGGCAGAAGCGAGCGTGCGGGAAAGGACCCGCGAATGCCTTGAGCATCGCTGTGCCGCCCGCCGGGCCGGCCGGAAAGAATTTGAAACACTGGTAGCCGGACGCCAATCCCTGCATCAGCTCCGAAGCCGTGGCCACGGCGGGAAGATAAGGTATAGGTGCCGATGCCGCCGCGGAGAGCAGCGCAGGCGTCAAACCGGGCGAGATTGCGAAGGTGGCACCAGCGTCTGCGGCGGCTCGCAGGTCCTCGTTGGACAGAACCGTCCCCGCGCCCACGGCGATCTCCGGAACGTGGCGTGCGATTGCCTCGATCGCCGCCAGCGCGGCAGGCGTCCGCAGCGTGATCTCGACTGTGCGGATACCCCCACGCACGAAGGCCCGTGCCAGCTCCGGGGCGAGCTCCGCCTCCTCGATGATGACCACCGGCATGACCGGCGACAGCCGTAGGATGCGTTCGATTTCCGCGCTGGGGGGCATTGGCTCCGACTCGATATTTTGCGTGCAGCCGCTATCGTGCAGCAAAATGGCCCCATGCGACAGCGCCCGCTGCAGGCCGTGCTGCTGGTTTACGCCATCGAGCAGTCTGATCTCGGCGGCGACGCTCTGTCGCACGAGGATCGCGCCCAGGCCAGCCGCGAGGCGGCCGACGAACGTGCGGTCCCTGCCGCGGGTGATCCATCGGCGCAGATCACCGGCAGTTCGGAGCGCTTCCTCGCGCGTCGCGCCGACGCGCTGCTGGCGCGCTTGCGCGTCCGGTCTCCGGGCATCGACCGCGTACTCGCCGCCGCGGCTGGGCCGACCGGGTTCGACCGCTCGATTTTGCTGCTCGGCTTTCTTCTGGGTTTTGCGATCGCTTTTGCCGACGGCCATCGGATCGACATCTTCGCCTATCCGCTCATTGTCCTCGTACTCTGGAATCTGATCGTCTACCTCATCCTGATCGCCAGAGCGTTCCACCTGCGGCAGCCCAATGAGGCTGCCGGTACCGTTGCCGCCCGAGAGGCCGCGGCACTCCAGCGCGATGGATTTTTCAGACGGTGGCTCGCCAGGACATATGCCAACCGCGTGTATGCGCGTATCGACGCCCTGATCACCCATTCGATCGGTTTCAACGCGCCGCTTGCACCCGGTCTGCGGCGCTTCGCGGCCGACTGGCGCGAACTCGGCCGGCCGCTGTTCCGTGAGCGTGCGCGGCGCCTGTTGCATCTCTCGGCCATCCTCGCGGCGGCCGGCCTCATGGCCGGTTACTTCGTTCGCGGCGTGCTGCTCCGTCAGAACGCGGGTTGGGGCAACACCATCTTCGGGCCAGCGAGCGCGCATACCGCATTGGTGACGTTGTACGGTGCGGCGTCCGCGATCAAACGTATTCCCATCCCCTCGGCCCAAGACCTGCAGACGCTTGCCTGGACGGGGGCCACCGGCGGCGGCCAGGCCGGGCCGTGGCTGCGTCTCATCTACTGGACGGCGCTGCTCTACATCGTGCTGCCGCGCCTGCTGGGGCTGGTCCTGACCACACTGAGCCTCTGGCGCCGCTCGGCTACCCTGCGAACGCCCGCGACGTTCCCCGGCTACCTGGCCGCCGTGCTGCGCTCACTGCCCCCCGCGCCTGAATCCAAGCCCGCCGAATCGAGCGGCTGACATCGCCGCCCGCCGTCTCCCGTTCATCCGGCCGCGTTCTCGAGAAACGTGAGCCGGCGGCTGCCCGCATCCAGTCGCACACGCGTCCCGAGCGGCACGGGTTGGTTTTCGGGGCCGTGACCGATTGGGAATCCCGCCGCGCACGGCAGGCCCGTCCTGGCGGCCAGCTCGCGCAGCACATCGCCGCTCGAGTAATCCGCCTCCTTCTCCTCGCAGCCCGTGAACTCTCCGAGGACGATGCCGCGCACCTGACGGAACACCCCCGCGAGCGCCAGATGTGTCCACATGCGGTCCAGGCGGTAAGGACGCTCACCAACGTCCTCCAGAAGAAGGATGGCACCGGCGAGCGGCGCGAGGAATGGCGTACCAAGAAGTCGCGTCAGCACTGAAAGATTGCCCCCGAGGAGCGGTCCTTCCGCCACGCCGCCGACGTACGTCTCCTCGCCGATGAGATCCGCGGCGGGCGCCGTGGACTCGAGCAGCTCGAAGAGGCGCGCATGGGTGCGCGCATCGAGCCGTGAGAGCTGGGTGAGGACGGGACCATGAATGCTGACGAGCCGATGGCGCTGCAGCAGCTGGTGCAGCGCAGTGATGTCGGAGAACCCGATCACCGGCTTCGCCGCCAGCGGGATGCCTTCGAGGGCGGGGAGCAGGCGCATCATCCCGTAGCCGCCGCGGGCGCAGAAGACGGCGCGCACCTTTGCGTCCGCCAGCGCGGCGGTGAGCTCACCGAGCCGCCGCTCATCGCTACCCGCAAGGTAGCGATAGCGCGTCAGCACGCCGGGGTCATAGCGGACCTGGTAACGCCGGCCGATGACTTCCACCCCGGCCTCGAACGAGACGCGGTCGAAGGGACTTGCCGGCGCGATCGCGACGACCGGATCGCCGGGCCGCAGGGCGGGGAACGGATGGTAACGTGGTGGAGCAGACATCGGGCCGAGAGTGCGACTTTAGCGTTGCATTCTCGCCTAGCAGAGTGCGAAAGCAAGCAAGCAAGCGGCCCAGAGCCGTTCTCTGGGCCAATCAACCCATTATCTCAATCCGCGAGGGCTTTGAGGTCCCGGAGGAGAGCCGCGCGTCCGCGCTCGAGCTGGTCCAGCCGGCGGGCCGCATCGCGCAGCGCGGTGATGTTCTTCACCGGCGCTTCGTGCAGCCGCCGGTACGTGGTGCGCGCGACCAGCCACTGACGCGTGGTCGTGGCGTAGCGCGCAGCCAGATCGCGGCGCTGGGTGACGACGTAGAGAGGGCTGACTTGCATTGCGGGCGCAGAATGCCACTCATTCATGACGGGCGTGCGACAGTCGGCGAAGCAAACTGTGTTCCAGTACACCATCTGAACCTCACTCCAATGGGGGCCTGCGGGCGAACTGAGCTTTGCGCTCACGCAGCTGCTCGCGCCAGGCCGACAGCATGCAGCCGCCGACTACGCCGAGGACCAGGGCCAGGCCGGAAAGATTGCTGTTGTCCCGCGCGAGCGTGGCGAGCGCGTGCGGCACCGATGTCAGAATTTGCAAGTGCATGGATGATCCCCCGATCAATCTGGGCTGAACATAACACCGTGCGGATGAAGTTGGGGAGTCTCTCGATCGCGACTTTGCGCACACTCTGAAAAAAAGCCGGAGCGGCCCGCCGACGCGGACCCGCCAAGCTTGCGGCCCCGCAAATTGCCACCGACGCTCGTTGTCCGAAACTGCCGCTCATCGTCACAAACATCCCGACGCGCCCCTTCGCTCATCGCCGACTCACGCCCGGCGCCGACCTGTGCGCCTGAGCATGTACCTCCATACCTTTATTTCCTCTACGCTGCTATCAGACCAAAGACCTACTGAATGAGGCCTGAATCCAGGGGTAAATTTTCCTCACCGTGCGCTCACGGCCGGCGCGCTAATTTGTGCCCCGTTTTCAGCGGGTGACGCCGACTCACCGGCGCCGCGCAACGTTCCCGGGAGGTCGGGCGTGGACATCGTCTTTATTCTCGTCATAGCGGCCCTGTACGTGGCCTCGCACTGGATCGCTTGGGCGCTTTCGCGCCTCGGAGGTGAGCCGTGAGCGCCGTGTACATCGTGAGCGGGCTGCTGGCTCTCGGCCTGTGCGCGTACCTGCTCTACGCCATGTTCAAGCCGGAGAAATTCTGATGACCGGCCACTCGCTGGGCCTGCTCGCCCTCTATCTCCTCGTCACGCTCATTTGCGTGAAGCCGCTCGGCCGCTACATTGCGGACGTCATGGAAGGCCGGTCGATCTGGCCGGTGCGCGCGGGTGCGCGCCTCGAGGCTCTGATCTACCGCCTCTGTGGGGTCGATCCGGCCGAGGAAATGGGCTGGAAGCTCTACGCCGTCGCGCTGCTCGTGTTCAACGCCCTGGGCGCGCTCCTCGTTTATGGCCTGCAGCGCCTGCAGTACTGGCTGCCGTTCAACCCGCAGCACTTCACCGCCGTCTCGCCCGACTCTTCGTTCAACACCGCGATCAGCTTCGTCACGAACACCAACTGGCAGGGCTACACGCCCGAGTCCACCATGAGCTATCTCACCCAGATGGCCGGGCTCGCGGTGCAGAACTTCCTTTCCGCGGCGACTGGCATCGTGGTGGCCGTCGCGCTCATCCGCGGGCTGGCGCGCCACTCGGCCAAGGCCATCGGCAATTTCTGGGCAGACGTGACGCGCTCGACGCTCTACGTGCTCGTGCCCATCGCGTTCGTGCTCGCTCTCGCCCTCGTCAGCCAGGGTGTGATCCAGAACTTCAGCGCCTACAAGGATGTGGCGATGCTGCAGCCGGTGACCTACCAGCAGCAGAAGACCGATGCCGCCGGCAATGCGGTCAAGGACGCTGCCGGTAATCCGGTGATGGAGAACGTCACCACGCAGGCCCAGACCCTCCCAATGGGCCCCATCGCCTCGCAGGAGGCCATCAAGGAGCTCGGCACCAACGGCGGCGGCTTCCTCAACGCCAATTCCGCCCACCC
>Ga0126373_10004617_pt1 | contig 10556 bp, 3 predicted proteins | sample PanSoiMetPlot_11_FD_92545 | JGI IMG/M metagenome (GOLD analysis project Ga0126373, IMG submission 92545) | Tropical forest soil microbial communities from Panama - MetaG Plot_11 | ecosystem: Environmental > Terrestrial > Soil > Tropical forest > Bulk soil | place: Panama | collected 2016-02-17
GTCTACCTACCGCCGATCCATCCGATCGGTCTCACGAATCGTAAGGGACCGAACAATTCACTGCAAAAGGCTTCGGACAGTCCGGGAAGTCCCTGGGCGATAGGAAACGACGCGGGCGGTCATGACGCGGTCGATCCCGGGCTCGGGACAACACAAGACTTCGAGCACTTCGTATCAGTCGCTAGTTCTCTCGGGATGGAGACTGCGATCGATTTTGCGGTCCAATGCTCGCCGGATCATCCGTGGGTTCATGAGCATCCTGACTGGTTCCTTCATCGGCCTGACGGCACGATCAAGTACGCCGAGAACCCACCGAAGGAATACCAGGACATCTATCCGATCGACTTTGATTCGCCGGATCAGGCGGCACTAGTCAATGAGCTGGATCGGATCGTCACCTTCTGGATCGATCATGGCGTCAAGATCTTCAGAGTCGATAATCCGCATACAAAGCCGGTCCCATTTTGGGAGCGGCTGATAGAGAAGGTACAAGAGTCACATCCGCAGGTAATCTTCCTTGCCGAGGCGTTCACGCGACCAAAGATGATGAAGGCGCTCGCAAAGGTCGGCTTCTCTGAGTCCTACACTTACTTTACGTGGCGAAACACCAAATACGAATTGACTGAGTACTTGACCGAATTGACGCAGACGCCAATGCGTGAGTATTTCCGGCCGAACTTCTTCACCAATACGCCCGACATACTACCGACGATTCTTCAAACCGGTGGGCGCGCGGCGTTCAAGATGCGACTGGTGCTCGCTGGGACGCTTTCACCTGCATATGGGATCTACAGCGGATACGAATTGTGCGAGAACAATGCGATTCCTGGAACCGAGGAATACCAGAACTCGGAGAAGTACCAACTTCAATTCCGCGACTGGCACCAGGCCGGCAACATCCGCGAGTTCATCGCGAGAGTGAATGAGATCCGTCGCGAGAACGCAGCGCTGCAAGAGTTCCTTAATCTGCATTTTCTCGTTACCGACAGCACCGACATTTTGGCGTACGCAAAGTCCACTGCCGATCGCAATAACACCATCCTGGTCGCGGTGAATCTCGATCCGCACAACGCGCACTACTGCACCTGCGTCGTGCCGCCCGACGTTGCCGGCGTGTCGGCGAATCAGCAGTACAGGGTTAGAGACCTGCTAACCGGCGCGACCTATGTATGGTCCGAGCGAAACTATGTGCGGCTCGACCCTCGCGCCGAGCCAGCGCACATCTTGCGAATTGAAGAACGCCTATGAAGCGCAGCGAGAGCGGGCCGAGCGATCCTCTATGGTACAAGGACGCCATCATCTACGAACTTCGCGTTCGCTCTTTCTTCGATAGCAACGGCGACGGTATCGGCGACTTTCCCGGACTCGAAAAAAAGCTCGACTATCTGCAGGGGCTTGGCGTCACGACATTGTGGCTATTGCCTTTCTATCCCTCGCCCCAACGCGACGACGGTTACGACATTTCTGACTATACCGACGTTCACTCGGATTGCGGCACGCTCCAGGACTTCCGGAGTTTCATCCATGAGGCGCACGATCGCGGTCTTCACGTCGTAACCGAGCTGGTCGTGAATCACACTTCGGACCAGCATGCGTGGTTCCAGCGCGCGCGCCGCGCGGCACCCAACACTCCTCAACGTGATTTTTACGTCTGGAGCGATACGCCCGAGAAATACAAGGAAGCGCGAATCATATTCTCGGATTTCGAACCTTCGAACTGGACTTGGGATCCGGTCGCGAAGGCTTACTACTTTCACCGATTTTATTCCCATCAGCCCGATTTGAATTTCGACAATCCGCAGGTTCGCAAGGAAATCCTTCGCGTGACCGAGTTCTGGTTGCGGCTTGGAGTCGATGGACTGAGACTTGACGCTATTCCATATCTCTACGAGCGTGAAGGAACTAACTGCGAAAATTTGCATGAGACCCACGTTTTTCTTCGCGAGCTTCGGTCCTACATAGATCGTAATTTCAAAAATCGGATGTTACTCGCGGAGGCAAATCAGTGGCCGGAAGATGCGGTTGCGTATCTTGCAGAAGGGAAGGAGTGCCACATGGCATTCCACTTTCCGATCATGCCCCGCATGTTCATGTCTATCCGCATGGAGGATCGGTTTCCGTTGACAGATATATGGGCGCAGACGCCAGCGATCGACCCTACCTGTCAGTGGGCGCTCTTTCTCCGCAACCACGACGAGCTGACTTTGGAAATGGTAACGGATGAAGAGCGCGATTACATGTACCGCGCCTATGCGCAGGAGGCGCGCATGCGCGTCAATCTCGGAATTCGGCGACGTCTCGCGCCATTGTTAGGCAACAATCGTCGCGCGATCGAGTTGATCAATGGTCTTTTATTTTCGTTGCCGGGCACGCCGGTCGCCTACTACGGCGATGAGATAGGAATGGGAGATAACGTGTACCTGGGCGATCGCGACGGGATGCGCACTCCGATGCAGTGGTCTGCGGATCGCAACGCAGGTTTTTCGACCTCCAATCCGCAGCGCCTGATTCTGCCGGTCACCATCGACTACGAATATCACTATCAGACCGTCAACGTTGAAGCGCAGGAAGCCAATCGGCATTCGTTGTTGTGGTGGATGAGAAGGCTGATTGGGTTGCGTCGCCAGTACAAGGCGTTCGGACGGGGAACGATGGAATTTCTGAATCCGGCAAACTCGCGCGTGATCGCCTACGTTCGGAGCTTTGAGAACGAAATCATACTGATTGTAGCGAACCTCTCGCGCTTCGTTCAATACGTTGAACTTGATTTGTCACGCTACAAGGGGATGGCTCCCATCGAATTGTTCAGTCGTTCGGCCTTTCCTCCGATCGGAGACCTTCCTTATCTGCTGACGCTCGGCCCGCATGGCTTCGTGTGGTTTTCGATTGAAGCACCCAAGGCCAACAAGAACGTTGCCGACCTTACAAACTACGTAACCCCGCGAATAGAATTGTCTTCCGCCGATGGACTCATGCGCGCTCAGGGAAGGCAGGCGCTGAGTGAAATGCTACCGCACTATTTGCCCCGATGCAGATGGTTCCGCAGCAAAGCACACGTAATCAAGTCGGTGCAGGTTTCCGATGCAATCAGTCTTTCCAATGGCGAGGCGCCGCTGCATCTCGCATTTCTTGGCGTGGACTACCCGGATTCCGAATCTGAAACCTATGTGCTGCCGCTTGGTGTTGCTTACGGCGACAAAGCCGGCGACGTACGGTCGCGCTGGCCGGAGTACGTGATCGCCGACGTGAGCTCCCTCGGTCAAAACGGTTCCGGCGAAGGCGTCATTTACGACGCGACGGTGAACCCTGAGTTCGGCCGCGAGTTGGCCGAGTTGATTGAGCGCTCGCGGCGCCTTCGTACGCCCGAGCTTTTGGCGCATCAGACGCAAAGCTCCCACGAACTTTTCGGCAATGGCGAGATTCCCGAGGCCCATGTGTTGAAGGCGGAACAGAGTAACACCTCGATCGTATTCGGCGATCGATTCATAATGAAGCTGTTTCGCAAACTAGAGTTCGGCATCAATCCGGATATCGAGGTGGGGCGGTTTCTCACCGATCGCGCGCACTATCCGAACACGCCGCCACTTGCCGGATGGATCGACTACAAGATCGGACGCAACGACGTGCGCAACCTGGCGTTGATGCAAGCGTTCGTCGCAAATCAGGGCGACGCGTGGGCGCTCACGCTCAAGGAACTGGAAACCTACTTCGAAGGAGCAAAGACGCGCAGCGATCCGCCTCCGCCTTTCGATAAGTCTCTTTTCGAAATGCTCGATGTTTCGGAACCCGATCTGATAGCGACGGAAATGATTGGCACCTATCTGCACTCGGCCAGGCTCATCGGACAAAGAGTCGCGGAGCTTCACCTTGCATTTATGGCAGATAACGCCGATCCGGACTTTGCCGCTGAGCCGTATTCGACGCTCTATCTGCGCTCGCAATATCAGTCGATGCGCAATCTGCTCGGTCGGGTCATGAGACTTCTCAGCGCCAGAATCGGCTTACTTCCCGACGATGTTCGACCTGGGGCCCAGGCGGTGTTGAACCACCGCGATCAAATTGAGGCGCGATACGACGCGTTCCTCAAGCCCAGATATTCGCTCGCCCGCACACGTATCCATGGCGATCTCCACTTGGGACAAATTCTCTATACCGGCAAGGATTTCGTCATTATCGATTTTGAGGGAGAACCGGCACGCCCGCTTAATGAACGGCGCCGGAAGAAGTCGCCGCTGCGCGACGTCGCGGGAATGTTGCGATCATTCGAGTATGCGGCGTTCTCCGAACTAACCCATCAAGTGCAGATCGGTGCGCTGGCGAAGAAAGATTACTCTTCAATCGAGCCTTGGGCGCGATTCTGGGAGCGATGGGCGTGCTGGTCTTTCATGAGCGGATATCTGGAAACCTCCAAGGACGCGCCTTTCCTGCCCAAGAACCGCGCAGAGCTGCAAGTGCTGCTCGACGCATTCGTAATCGACAAGGCTGTATACGAACTCGGCTATGAACTGGACAATCGGCCCGATTGGGTTTTCGTTCCGCTCTATGGTATTTCGCGGCTGGTAGGAATCGAGAGTCAAGCGCCGAAGATCGAACATCGCCCTGATTCAGTATGAAGCGGACATACTTATGAGTACTACCCAACGCCATGGGGAGGATCACGCAATCTCCATTAAGCAGCGCAAGATGACCTCAGACCGGTTCACAGAGATCGAGCGCAATGACCTAGACCGCCTACTGGCTCTGCGCCACCATGATCCTCATTCGATCCTCGGCGCGCATGTGATCCCTGGCGGTGTAGTGGTTCGCACCTATCGTCCCAATGCCGAAAGGGTCGCGTTGATCGAAGATGGCCAGGAGCCGAGCGAGATGGCGGAGCGCTCCGAGAAAGGAATCTTTGAGACCGTCGTCGCGGGAAGGCGCGAGACCTTTCCATACGAGCTTCGCGTCTACTATCCCGGCCCGAGGGTCTTCACGTTCCGCTCTTCCTATTCCTTCCTACCAAGCCTAGGTGAGCTCGACCTTTACCTGCTTCGTGAACAAAAACACGAGCGCGCATACGATAAAATGGGTGCGCACGTTCACGAGATGGACGGCGTCGCAGGTGTGGCGTTCGCCGTATGGGCTCCGAATGCAGCGGGCCTCAGTGTAGTCGGCGATTTCAATGGATGGGACGGCAGGCTGCATATGATGCGGATGCTTGGCCACTCCGGGATCTGGGAATCGTTTGTTCCCGATATCAAGCCAGGCGCGCGCTACAAATACGAGATTCGCACTGCAGACGGCAGGCTGTTGTTGAAAACAGATCCTTACGCAAGCGCAATGGAAGTGCCGCCGGGGACGGCGTCGGTGGTGTTCAATTCGCAGCACACTTACTACGACGGCGGCTGGATCGAGGAGCGCGGTCGTCGCGACCCGCTGCGACAACCCTTGTCGATCTACGAAATTCACCTTGGCTCGTGGCGCCGCGTACCCGAGGAGCGAAATCGCTCGCTGACCTATCGCGAGATGGCGCACCAGTTGGCCGACTACGTTGCTGATCTGGGATTCACCCACGTCGAATTCATGCCGGTGATGGAGCATCCCTTCTCCGGATCGTGGGGATATCAGGTGAGCGGATATTTCGCGCCGACGTCCCGATTTGGCGATCCCGATGACTTCAAGTACCTGGTCGATATCCTTCATCAGCGCGACATTGGAGTGATTCTTGACTGGGTACCGGCGCACTTTCCGACCGACTCTTTCAGTCTCGGGCGCTTCGACGGTACTGCACTTTACGAGCATCTCGATCCGCGCCTCGGTTTCCAACCCGATTGGGGCACTTACGTTTTCAATTTTGGAAGAGATGAAGTCCGGATGTTCCTCCTGGCGAGCGCGCACAACTGGCTCGCTGAATATCACGCCGACGGGCTCCGCGTAGACGCGGTATCGGCCATGCTCTATCTCGACTACGCGCGCAAGGCAGGTCAGTGGCTTCCAAATGTTTTCGGCGGTCGCGAAAATCTGGAGGCAATCTCCTTCCTGCAGGAACTGAACCGGCAAGCCTATTCGCGGTTCCCAGGCACTGAAATTATTGCAGAGGAGTCTACCTCGTGGCCCGGAGTCAGCCGGCCGACCTACATAGGAGGGCTGGGCTTCGGCTTTAAGTGGGACATGGGCTGGATGCACGACACACTGGAGTACTTCAGTAAGGACCCAATCTACAGACGCTATCATCATCGCGATCTAACATTCGGTGCGATGTATGCCTGGACCGAGAATTTTTTGCTGCCGCTCTCTCACGACGAGGTCGTATACGGCAAGCGTTCGCTGATCGACAAGATGCCGGGTGATAGATGGCAAAAGTTTGCCAATTTGCGCGCGCTGTTCGGCTACATGTGGGCGCGGAGCGGGAAGAAGTTACTGTTCATGGGTGGTGAGTTCGCTCAGTGGAACGAATGGAACCACGACGCGAGCCTCGATTGGCATCTGTTGAGCGAGCCGGACCATCGTGGCGTGCAGACTTTGATGCGTGACCTGAACCGCACTTATCGAGACGAACCGGCCTTATGGGAGGCTGACGTTGAGCCGCGAGGGTTTCAGTGGATCGACGCCAACAACAGCGAAGGTAACATAATCGCATTCATGAGGATCGGCCCGTCTTCGGGGCGACGCGTCATCTGCGTCTGCAACTTTTCGCCGGTAGTCCGTCACGGCTACAAGCTCGGTGTTCCTGCTCGTGGTTACTATCGCGAAATGATCAACACTGATTCTGCGCTGTACGGCGGCAGCAACGTTGGAAACGCGGGAGGCGTTCTGGCCGAAGATTCAGCGTCGCACGCGCAACCTTGCTCGATATCTATCACACTCCCGCCACTCGCGGTATTGTGGCTGGAAGTCCCCTCTCAAGCATGAACGCTTTACTCGGGACCAATCACTGCCACAGAATCGCGCGGTAGCTTCACATATTCGACATCCAGCACGACGTCGTCGTTCGACGCGGCCAGAATGCTTCGCGGTTCGGTGCGCGCAAACGGCACGCCGCATGTCCGATCGCCGAGATTGATAGCAATCGTTATAGGTCCTCGGATCATTGCTAGCCAGCGCTGGTCTTCGTTGAAGGTGACTGTGACGTGCTCGAGGTTCCCGTCGCGTAATTCGGGGATTTTCTTACGCAGACGCGCCAACCGTTTGTACCACTCGAGCATCGAATAGTGCGGCTCGCAAGAGAGTTCGCTCCAATCAAGTTTCGAGCGCTCGAAGGTATCGCAAGCTTGCGGGTCAGGGGTGTCTTCTGGATTCCACCCGAACGCAGAAAACTCTCTTCTGCGTCCTGCGCTCACTGCGCGAGCGAGCTCCGGCTCCTGATGGTCGGTGAAATACAGAAAGGGAGTCGATGCGGCCCACTCCTCCCCCTGGAAGAGCATCGGGACAAACGGTCCAAGCATCACGATCGCGGCGCCGATCTTCAGGCGCGCCTCACTTAGAAGATGGGAGACCCGGTCGCCCTTAGCTCGATTGCCTACCTGATCGTGATTCTGGATAGATCCAACAAAGTTATGCGCGGATAGCACTATGGCTGGCTTGCCGTGATGCCGATCTCGATACTCCGAGTACTGACCGTCATAAACGAATCCATGCCCTAACGTCTTAGCCAGTTGCTTCACTTTGCCGAAATCAGCGTAGTAACCATTTTGCTCGTCGGTCAGGACGGTGTGTAACGAGTGGTGGAAGTCTTCATTCCATACCGCGTCAAATCCGTAGCCGCCGCACTCGATCGAAGTCGCAACGCGGGGATCATTGCGGTCATCCTCTGCAATGAGCACGAGACGCCGATGGATACGACACGCGAGTTCGCTCGTCTCTTGAGCTAACTGTTCAAGAAAATGACGCGGCGATACATCCAGAATTGCGTGAACCGCGTCCACCCTGAGTCCATCAATATGATAATCACGCATCCACGAGCTAGCGTTATCGCAAAAGAAGCGCCGCACCTCGTCACTGCCGCGGCCGTCGAGATTTACTGCGCTTCCCCACGGGGTTTTGTATCGATTGGTGAGATATGGTCCGAAGCGCGAAAGGTAATTACCCGAAGGACCGAAGTGGTTGTAAACAACGTCAAGTATTACGGCCAGACCTTTTGCGTGACACGCATTCACCAGCCGTTTAAGTGCGGCAGGACCGCCGTATACGTGATGCGGAGCGAACAGATCCACGCCATCGTAGCCCCATCCTCGCCCGCCGGAGAACTCAGCCACCGGCATCAGCTCAAGGTGCGTAACCCCGAGCTCTACCAGGTGATCGAGGCGTTCGATCGCGGAATCGAAGGTCCCTTCCGTCGTAAAGGTACCGACATGGATCTCAAAGAGAATCGCGTCCGAGAACGACGGCGCAACAAAATCCTGGTCGCTCCAGGAAAATGCCTCGTGATCGACGATTCGAGAAGCTCCGTGCACTCCATACGGCTGAAATTGCGAGCGGGGATCGGGCAGCGGCTTTTGGTCGTCATCGACTAAGAAGGCGTAGTCGGCCCCGGTGACAATCTCGGGCGTGCTGATGCGCCACCACCCGCGAGCCTCTCCACCTTCCTTTCTCATCTCTAGGTGCCGAGAACCTATCTGTGCTGCCATGCGGTTTGCGTTCGGCGCCCAGACACGCAAGGTCTTCATCGTGCGTCCTCGACTCGGATCAGCAAGGACACCGGAAATCGCGCCATGAGCTTGCCGAGGGCGAGTTGCCCGCCTTCGTAGATCTCCCCTGTCAACTCATTGCGCCATCGACCGGGAGGAACCGCTAGCGTCGTGTCATCCCATCGCGAATCGAGACCCACTACCAACCGGGGCACAATTGTGATTGCGTCGCGGCCGCGCATGAACGATACGACGTGTTTAGCCTTGTTGCCCACTGCGACTAGCGGTTCATACGGAGCGTCGGGCCCAAATAGGGCCAAGTGCGATCTGCGCGTTGCCAGCGCGCGATGAGTTAGCCACAATTTCGCGAATCCCGGCTCCTGTCTCTCGAGGACATCCTGGATCCTGGCCGATTTGACTGCTCGTAGTAGTGCAAGGCGTGATTGGTAATCAACTGGACGACGGTTGTCCGGATCCACCAGCGAGAAGTCAAATAGCTCGGTACCCTGATACAGATCGGGAACACCGGGTGCCGTCATTTTCAGAAGCACTTGCGATAACGAACTTATATGACCGGCCGGCCCGACTATTCCAACAAAGTCCTTTAGGTCCGAAATGAAAGCGGCGTTCCCAAGCACGCCTTCTACAAAGCCGCGAACGGTGCGCTCATATTGCTCGTCGAGCTTGGTCCAGGATGTCTTCTGCTTGGCCTCGCGCATCGCCTTGGTGATGTATTGCCACGCCCGCTCGGTGCTGACTGGCCATGCACCAACGAGCGTTTGATAAAGGAGGTATTCGATATTGCGATCGGGCTGGCCATGCCAATAGGCGCGGTTGAGTTCCGACCATCGACGCACAGCCGCGGACCATCGTTCGGGCATTTCAGAAATTACCGCAAGCCGTGCCCGCACATCTTCGCTGCGCTTAGTGTCGTGAGTGGAGGTTGCCAGGAGGCCCAGCGGCCAGTGGCGCTGCATCTCTGCACTCGCGGAGTGGAATTCTTCGACGCTGATGCCGAAGCGCCCAGGATCACCGCCGACTTCATTGAGTGCAATGAAACGGTTGTACCGATAAAAGGCGGTGTCCTCGATTGATTTCGCCATGACGGGTCCGGTGAATTGCTGAAAGCGCAATGCGAGCTCGGTCGCCAGATTGCCCTGAACCTCGAGCATCAGGATCTGCTGCAAAAGATCAAAGAGTTCAGGATCGAGATCAGATCGATCGCCTCTAGCTGCGTCGATCGCGTCCGTCAACCGGCTCAACTCGTCGTCATGATCTGTCTTGCCGCCATCGGCCGCAAAATATGTGCGATACACCGAAAAGTGTGTTGCCACTGCCACCAGTGCTTCGTGAAGTTCGTGGCGCGTGTAATCGCGATGGCGCCGATCGTTCTCACACACTTCCACGAATAGCTCCGTGAGCCGATTAAGTTCGCTTCCCAGGACGTCCCGTGCCACGAACTCTTTGCAATCGCGCACGATCGCGGAGTAGTCGACTGATGCGCCTGTGAACTCCTCGTACACACGGGTGAGCGGCTGTTCGCTGTCCGGATCGATGAAGAGTCCTGCGACGCGATTAAGAAAGTCGTAGCCTGTCGTTCCCGCTACCGGCCAGGACTCGGGCAAACGCTCGCCGGCTTGCAAAATCTTTTCGACTACAACCCAGGCTCCTGACGCCTCCCGCGCGATTCTCTTCAAGTAGGTCAACGGATCGCGAAGACCGTCGATATGATCGATGCGGACGCCGTCCAAGACACCGTTGCGCAGCCATTTTATCACGAGACCGTGAGTGTCATTGAAAACCCGCTGCTTCTCCATGCGCAGGCCGATCATGGAGTTGATATCGAAGAATCGGCGGTAGCCGAGATCGCGTCCAGCGGCGCGCCAGAACGCTAAACGATAGTTCTGCCGCTCCAACATCGCATGCAGTAAATCGCGATCCTGGTTTACA
>Ga0126373_10004618_pt1 | contig 10556 bp, 7 predicted proteins | sample PanSoiMetPlot_11_FD_92545 | JGI IMG/M metagenome (GOLD analysis project Ga0126373, IMG submission 92545) | Tropical forest soil microbial communities from Panama - MetaG Plot_11 | ecosystem: Environmental > Terrestrial > Soil > Tropical forest > Bulk soil | place: Panama | collected 2016-02-17
AAAATGTCGTCGCCCCCGTCCTGCATCGCCTTGAGCTCGGTGGCAGTGATCGTTGAACCCGATGCCGCCTGCTGCGCGTCAGCGGAGATGGTTCCGCAGAACGCGTCGTAGTCGATCAGCTCGGTGATCGTCGGGTTCTTGCCGCAGATCGCGCACTCCGGGTCCTTGCGAACCCGCACGGTCCGGTAGCTCATCTCCAGGGCGTCATAGATCATCAGCCGGCCGGACAGCGGCTCGCCTATCCCGGTGATGAGCTTGATTGCCTCGTTGACCTGGATCGAGCCGATGGACGCACACAGCACGCCAAGGACGCCGCCTTCCGCGCACGACGGGACCATGCCCGGCGGCGGTGGCTCAGGGTAGAGGCAGCGATAGCACGGGCCGTACTCAGCCCAGAACACGCTTGCCTGCCCGTCGAAGCGGTAGATCGAGCCCCACACGTACGGCTTGCCGAGCAGCACGCATGCGTCGTTGACTAGGTAACGGGTGGCAAAGTTGTCTGTCCCGTCGACGATCAGGTCGTAACCGCTGAAGATCTCCATCACGTTGTCCGACGTGAGCTGCTCTTCGTGCAAGATCACGTTCACGTATGGGTTGATTTCAGCGATGCTTTCCTTCGCTGACTGTGCCTTCGACCGGCCGACATCGGAGACCCCATGGATGATCTGCCGCTGCAGGTTGGATTCGTCGACAACGTCAAAGTCGATCACGCCCAGCGTCCCTACGCCAGCTGCAGCCAGGTAGAGCAGAGCTGGCGAACCTAGTCCGCCAGCGCCAACGCACAGCACTCGCGCGTTCTTCAGCCGCTTCTGGCCGGTCATGCCGACCTCGGGAATGATCAGGTGGCGCGAATAGCGCTTGACCTCATCGACGCTGAGACCGGCGGCTGGCTCTACCAGCGGTGGCAGTGACACGACATCTCCAGATCTTCGCTTGGCTGACAGATTGATGAACCAGCTCAGGCGCCCCTGCATTCCGGCAGCCAGGAATGTCAGCGGCAGGCAGTACAACTCCGGTCATGGAGCAGATTCCACCCGTCGACGGCGCCACGATCTGCCGGGTCGAGATCCCGCTTGCAGCGCCGCCCTATGACGACGAAATGCAGGTTCGTGCCGAGTTAGATAAGAATAAATCTTCAAATCAGGATGAAACGTGGTTCGCTCAATCCGCACCCGTTCACCAGCCTGATCTGGCTGCGGGCTGGCCAAGGCAGTTTGCCCAGGTGCTGGCCGAGACGCTCGCCGGAGCGCGTCCCGCACGCCAGCTGGTGCCCTGCACAACTGATCAGGCACGCAGGCAGATTAGCCAGCTAAGCCGCCTGCTCGAGTCCGGACAGCGGCCACGGGTGCGCCGGATCATGGCATCGGCACCGAGCCAGGACGTCCTGGAGATGACCGCGGTCGTAGGGTTCGGCTCAGGTGTCCGCGTGCTGGCCGTCCGACTGGAACGCAGCGGTGAATCTCCACGGCGAGACAGCGGCGACCGCAACGCAGGCCCGCTGACCAGCCAGGTGAATCAGTGGCGCTGCACGCAGATCCAGGCGGCCTGATCCGCCTCCCACCGTGATCCCGCGGCGGCCGAGATGTAGTCCCGGCAACTAGCGATTGCGGGGATCACCGTGGCATTGCTTGAACTTGCGGCCAGAACCACAGGGACAGGGCGCGTTCCGGCCCACGTTGGCGAACATGGGATCGTCGGCAGTGGCGGTCGAGGTCTTTTGCTGCGCGTGGCCCATGCCATCGTCACTGGGCGCGGTGTAGCTCAAGTTCCCCGAACGCTGCGGGCGAGCCAGACCGCGGCCGAGACCAGCCGGTAGCGCCTGGTCTTCGGCACCGGCCGCTGCTCCCGTTTCGGACGGCTGGCGAGCTTGCCGCTGCTGCCTCGCCGGTGCTTGCTGCCGCGCTGGTGCCTGCTGCCGAGACGGTGCTTCCTGCACGGGCTGTGTCTGCGGTAGCTGGGCTTGCGGCTGCTGGGCTAGACCAAGCGCCGCGCTGCCGTCGCCGTCAGCCTGGGCCATGATGGGGTCTGTCGGGATCGGCAGATTGAACAGGTTGAGTACTGACTCTTCCTTGATCCCGTCCATCATCGTCGCGAACATGTCGTAGCCCTCGCGCTGATACTCGATCAGCGGGTCGCGTTGGCCATACCCGCGCAAGCTAACGCCCTCGCGCAAGTAGTCCATCTCGTACAGGTGCTCGCGCCACTTGCGGTCCAGCACCTGCAACACAACCTGGCGCTCGACATCGCGCATCCGGTCGGGCGTAATTTCGTCAGTGCGCCGGTCATATGCTGCGTGCGCGTCCTCCCGGACGGCCTCGGCAAGCAGTTCGCTGGTGAGCGCTGACCGGTCGCCGCCAACCTCCTCCTCCACGCCGTCCACGCTGATGCTGACCGGGTAAAGCTGATGCAATGCTCGCCAAAGCTTGTCGAGATCCCATTCCTCGGGGAATCCAGCAGCAGTCTCGCCGCCGACATAACCATCGACGACATCGTCGATCATGCCGCTGACCTGGTCTTGCAGGTCGGCGCCCTCAAGGACACTGCGCCGCTCGTCGTAGACGACCTTGCGCTGCCTGTTCATGACGTCGTCGTACTTCAGGACTTCCTTGCGGATTTCGAAGTTGAGCTGCTCGACGTTGTTCTGGGCCGACCTGATCGCCCGGCTCACCGGCTTTGACTCGATCGGCATGTCCTCCGGGGTCTTCAAGATCTGCATCAAGTGGGCTATCTTCTCGCCGTTGAACCTGATCATCAGCTCGTCTTCAAGCGACAAGTAGAACCGCGACTCACCGGGGTCGCCCTGACGGCCGGACCGGCCACGGAGCTGGTTGTCGATCCGGCGCGACTCATGCCGCTCTGTGCCTAGCACGTACAGGCCGCCAGCCTCGACGACTTCGACATGCTCCTCAGCAACTGCCTTGCGGCACTTCTCGACCGCGCCGGGCCACGCCGCCTCGTAGTCCTCCGGGGTGTCCACGGGCGACAGGCCGCGCTGGTGCAGCTCGATGTCGGCCAGAAATTCTGGGTTGCCGCCGAGCATGATGTCAGTGCCTCGGCCAGCCATGTTGGTTGCCACCGTGACGGCACCCTTACGCCCAGCTTGCGCGATGATCGCAGCCTCACGCTCGTGGTACTTAGCGTTCAGCACTTCATGCGGCACGCCCTTGCGCTTCAGATTCCGGGCTACAAGCTCTGACTTTTCCACGCTGGTCGTACCGACAAGGACCGGCTGCCCTGCGTGATGCCGCTCGACGATGTCCTCGACGAGCGCCTCATACTTGGCCTCCTCGGTCTGGTACACCAGGTCCGATTGGTCGGTCCTGATCATCGGCATGTTGGTCGGGATCGGGACGACGCCCAGCTTGTAGGTCTGGTGGAACTCGTTGGCCTCGGTCATAGCTGTTCCGGTCATGCCGGCCAGCTTCTCGTAGAGCCGGAAGTAGTTCTGCAGCGTGATCGTGGCGAGCGTCTGATTCTCGTCCTTAATCTCCACGCCCTCTTTGGCCTCGACCGACTGGTGCAGACCTTCGCTCCAGCGCCGGCCATGCAGCATTCGGCCAGTGAACTCATCGACGATCAGGACCTCGCCACTCATGACGACGTAGTCCTTGTCCTTGATGTAGAGCTCCTTGGCCTTGAGCGCGTTGTTCAGGAAGCTGATCAGCGGGGTGTTGACGTTGTCGTACAGGTTGTCAATACCGAGCCAGTCCTCAACCTTTTCCACGCCGGATTCCAGGATTCCGACGGTGCGCTTCTTCTCGTCGACCTCGTAGTCGCCTTCGCCTTCCTCGCCGCGCCGCAGCCTGGGTGCGATCTTGGCGAACTCCTGGTACCAAATGCTGTTCTGGTCAGCCGGACCGCTGATGATCAGTGGCGTACGTGCCTCGTCGATGAGGATCGAGTCAACCTCGTCCACGATGCCGAATACATGTCCCCGCTGGACGCACTCCTCAAGGCTCCACGCCATGTTGTCGCGCAAGTAGTCAAAGCCGAACTCGTTGTTCGTGCCGTAAGTCACGTCCGCCGCGTATTGCTTGCGTCGTTCGTCGGGTTCCATGTCGGCCAGGATCACGCCGACAGTCAGGCCCAGGAAGCGATGAATCCGGCCCATCCACTCAGCGTGGTACCGGGCCAGGTAGTCGTTCACCGTGACGATGTGCACGCCGCGCCCGCCGAGGGCGTTCAGATAGGACGGCAGGACTGCGGTCAGGGTCTTGCCTTCACCGGTCTTCATTTCGGCGATGTTGCCGAGGTGCAAGGCAGCGCCACCCATGATCTGCACATCAAAGTGGCGCTGGCCGATGACACGGCTAGACGCCTCACGGACGGTGGCAAACGCCTCAGGGAGCAGGTCATCAAGTGACTCGCCATCGGCGTGGCGCTGCTTGAGCTCGTCGGTCATCGCCCGCAGCTCGTCGTCGGTCAGCGCCTTGAAGTCGTCCTCGATGGAGTTGACCTGGCTGACAATCGACTTGAGCTTGCGCAGCGTCTTGCCTTCGCCCGCGCGAAGGACACTGTCGATGATTGCTGGCACTTGTTGTCGCGCTCCTTGCGGATTGTCTGGCTAGGTGCCCCAGCACGCCTAGCTGGGGCTCTTGCTCCTTCAGCAGTTCAACGGCATGCCTTCAGCCTGCGTTCCTGCTACATCGTCATCGTAGGCGACTAGGCAGGCGATGCCGAGTCCGCGCGGGCGCAGACTCGCCCTAATGGCGACCGAGTGTGCGCCATCTAACGCGATCCAAGGGGCCAAGTGCATACCTGGCTGGTCCCCTGACCACAATGATAGGTAAATTCGGCGGGGCGTTGTCACCGCATCTTGGGTGCGGCGCCATGGGCAAAGGGTGCGGAAAGGAGCAGCGCGCATGGCAGAGCACGTCGGGCCAGCCACCGCGGGAGGAGCCGCCGGTGTCTCGGGCTTCGGTGCCAGCGCAGCCACGTCTTCAGGCGGTTCGGCAGTCGGCACGGCAGGTTCAGCCGACTCGGCCGATCGCGACGTCGTACCGTTCGTATCCCAGGTTCCAGGCACGCCTACCTCGTTCCCCATTTTTCACGGGCGGGCGGTTTCCTGGGTTGCGGTATCGCTGATCATGGCGGCGTTCCTGGTCGGCGGACTCGCCCTAGTCTTCAGCATCTGGTGGCTGTTCTGGGTCTCGGTCGGCGTAGCTGCCGTGGGCGGTCTGCTGGCGCTGGCCACGGGCATATTTGACGACTGGTACTAAGCCGGCTGCCCCCATCGCCTAGGCGCCGCCGTCAACCCGCGGGGAATTGTCGGTACCTCCCGGTAACCTCCATGACGTGGCGTCTTCTCCACTCCCTGCATCTCAGGTCACGCTGAGTCAGGACGAAGCACGCTATCTCACCCTCCGGGCACAAGGATTCGTCGGCGCCGATGCCCGTCGCGGCGGCGTGCCAGCGATGCTACGGCGCCTGGGCGGAGTCCAGCTGGACACGATCAGCGTCCTGGCCCGTTCCCACGAGCTTGTGGCCTATGCCCGGCTTGGCGCGATAGGCCGCACCTCCATCGAGCGGGCCTATTGGCATCCGACGAAGCCGACGGCGTTCGAGTACTGGTCTCATGCCGCCTGCGTGCTTCCCATCGAGGAGTGGCCCTACTACGCGTTTCGTCGCCGTCATTTCCGCGATCGCGGCCTTCGATGGCACCAAAGTCATCCTGAGGTGTGCGACAAGGTGCTGGCCAGGCTTCGCGCGGAAGGCCCGCTGACAACAACTGACCTGGGCGGCTCTAAGAACGGTGGTCCCTGGTGGGACTGGTCCGAGACCAAGATCGCGGTCGAATGGCTGCTTGACATGGGCGAGGTCATCTGCGCGCGGAGGACTGGCTGGCGGCGCATCTATGACCTGCCCGAGCGGGTCCTGCCGACGGGTCTGGCGGCAGAAACCGAGCTGAGCGACAAAGAGTGCCTGGCCAGGCTGGCTGGTGTCGCGGCCAGGGCGCTCGGCGTGGTCACCCAGCGCGATCTAGCCGACTACCAGCGCGTGACCTACCTCAGTGCCCGGAACAGACAGCTAGGGCTGACGATCGCCGGCTCGGCCGAAGCCGCCGGGCTGGTGCCAATCCAGATTGCCGGCACGCGGACAACAGGCGCCATGCGAGGCTGGGCCGACCCCGAGGCACTGCGTCTGGATGGCGGCGCCACAATGCGGCGCGGGCGGCACCGGACGACGCTGCTGTCGCCCTTTGACTCGCTGCTCTGGGATCGCCGGCGCACGCTGCGGGTATTCGGGTTCGTGCATGACTTCGAGGCTTACGTGCCCCAGGCCAAGCGCGTCCACGGCTACTTCACCATGCCGCTGCTGGCCGGCGGAAAGCTCGTCGGCCAAGTAGATCCCGCGCGCGACGGTACGACTCTAATAGCGCGCAAGCTCACCCTGGACAAGCCAGCCGCCGCCGAGCCGATGGCACAGGCGCTGGTCGAGGCTGCGGCGTGGGTCGGCTGCGACAACGTCAAGCTGCAGCAAGTCGAGCCCGCCGGACTTGAGCCCCGGCTACGGACCGCGCTAGCCGACCATGGCGCTTAGCGAGCGCAGCGCCTAGCCCTGTCCGGAGAACCAGTCCTGCACAGAGAACCAGTCCTGCCCGGAGACCTAGTCCTCGCCGGAAAACCGTTCCCACGCTGATTGCCTGGTTATGCCTAGCGCTTCGCCGATCTTGGTCCAGGTGATCCCCCGGGACCGGGCCTGCCGGACCCAGGTGGTCAGCTGTAGCGCAACCTGGTCGCTCAAGGCAGCCACCCTCGGTAGATGAGCGAGCAGTTCCTCGTCGGAAACCCGCTCCTCCCAGTGCGAGAACTCAGCCGTGTCCGCCTCACCATTGTCCGCCTCACCAGTAGCCGCCTCACCAGTGTCCGCGTGTCCTGCGTCTGCCTTAGCCGGGCCGGCGGCGAGGATCTGGACACACAGATCAACACATTCGTTGCAGATGAACACCCCGGCGCCGGAGATCAGCTTCAGCACCTGTGACGGCCGCTTCATGCAGAACGAGCAAGCCACGCCGGGGCGGTCGTCTGGATTGGTCCTACTCGTTCCGGTCCCAGCATTTGTCTCGGTCATGAGCGACCCCAACTCTTCGCACGTCAGGTTCTTCCTGACGACCCTTGTCAGGCAGAACCTTACAGTGTCAGGCACGCCCTGACAACGTCTCTCGCGGTGCTTGGCTCGATCAGCCGAATTCGATCAGTTTCTCCCGGACGGCCACCATGACGGCCTCCATCCGAGAGTGGATCTGCAGCTTCTCCAGGATGTTCCGGACATGGTTCTTCACCGTGTTTTCGGAGATGAACAGCTCCTTGGCGATGTCCCGGTTGTTCATCCCGCGGGCAACAAGCCGCAGAACTTGGATCTCGCGGTCGGTCAGCTTGGGCGCGGGCACCTGCTGCGGTGGCTCTTCCTGATCGCGCCGGGCCAGAGCCGCGAATTCGGTCAGCAGCTTGCCGGCCATCGACGGGTTAATCAGCGATTGGCCGCCATAGACGGCCCGGACAGTGTCCGCCACCTCGTCCAGCGGAATGTCTTTGAGCAGATAGCCGCTGGCCCCGGCCCTGATCGCCTCGAACAAGTCCTCTTCTTCATCGCTGATCGTCAACATCACGATCTTGGCGCTCGGTGCGACGTCTTTCAGCTGCCTGCACGCTTGGATGCCACTGGACCGGGGCATCCGGATGTCCATCAGCACGACGTCGGGCAGCGATTCGCCCGCCTTGCTGACGGCCTCTTCCCCGTCGCTGGCCTCACCGACTAGCTCGATGTCAGGTTCTGAATCCAGGACCATCTCCAGGCCGCGCCGGAACAACGCATGATCGTCGACAATCATCGTCCTGATCGGCTCAGCGGCCCGAGCGGGCAAATCCTGCGCTGGCATGTCCTCCGACGACGAGCCACCGGCGCTGCGGCCCATGATCTCTTTCCTCCCTTGGCGACCGGGTGACTCCCCGCCCCGTGTAACGCCAGACCCTGACCCCGCGATGCCCGTGCCTGAACTCTTACCGACGTTGGCTTTGTTAGCAAGTTCACCGCCGGTCCGGCGCGTCGGCTCGTCATTGGGCCGATACGCCGGGCCGACGCCTCACACCGACGCTCGGGTTGGCGGCCGAGCCTGTTCGGCTGGCCCGCCCGTCGGAAACTAGTTGCGTCCTATGTTCGCCGAGCGCCGCAACTGCCCGTTTGCCTCGGCGCGCGATGCCTGATCCTCTCCGCTGCCACTTGAAACTTGCGAGTGCTCCTCAACGAGCCGGATCACTCCGTATTGGTAGCCGCGCCGCCGGTAGACCACACTCGGCATGCCGGAGGCGGCATCGGTGAACAAGAAGAAGTCGTGCCCAACGAGTTCCATCTCGAACAGCGCCTGATCAATGTTCATCGGCACAGCCGCATGGAACTTCTCGCGGACGATGAGTGGTCCCTCTCCTTGCTTGGCGACCGCAATCTCGTCGGTCTCGTCTTCGTCTGGCGGAGCTGCATCCGCCGCGTCTGCTGCGGCAGCCATCGCTGCCATTGCTTTTGCGCTGCCCGTATTGGCCAGCAGTCCGCCGCCCGCCCCGAGCCGCAGGGCCGGGAGCTCGGCGTCGGATGCCAGCTCGCCCTCGGGCAGGTCAGCGAGCCGTACGGCTGAATGTGCGCCATGTCGGCCCTTTCGCCGGTCGCAGGCGCGCCGCATGCGCGACTCCAGCTTGGCGAACGCCATGTCTAGCGCCGCGTACCTATCTTCGGCAGACGCCTCTGCCCGGATGGCCGGCCCGCGCGATGTGACGGTGAGCTCTACTCGCTCCTTGCGCCCCGATTGCCGGGGATTGTGCTCGGCGGAAACATCAACGTCGATTCTGATGGCCCTGGTGTCAAGTTTCTCGATCTTCGCGAGCTTGGCCGTGGCGTGCTTCCGGAACTTCTCCAGCACGTCGGTGTGCCGGGCTTTGAAGATGACGTCCACTGAGGAACTCCCTTCTTGTCCGGTCATACAAGGCACCCGTCCGGCCGACCTGGTCTTCTACCCCACATCCGCCTGCTGAGGGGCTCGCGGCTACTTACGCCACTACTACCCTTCTCCCTACCCAGGGGATATCTGATCCCCCGGCGAGGCAGGACTTACTTCTAAGCCGCACCGTGATCGGTCGACGACAAGTCGCCTTACGTGGGCCGCTTCGCCTGCGGCTGGCATCGGCTTGCAGGGCAAGGTGCCCTGGTGACAGGGCATCTCGCCGAGCGCAACCACGGACCCGGACGGGTGCCATGACAATGACGGTAACCCCGCGCTGGCCGAATGTCAGGAGGGGGCGGCCCATGGCCTGAATCACACCTGTCAGTACGCCCGCAGTGGGCCGTCGGCAGCTAGCCAGGGAACGCCGGACCGCTGCCTGGAATCGATGGCGGCGTCCAGTTGATCACCTTGGCCGACGACTTCCAGATCTGGTTCTGGCTGGTCCCGACGACCAGGTCAGTGCCGTCAGTCGTCAGTGTATCGGCGCCGGTAGGTGCCGGACCTAGTTGCTGCCCGGCGGCACCAGTCAGCGGCACCTCGTATATGGCTGAGTTCGCCAGCACGACCAAGTTGTACGGGTCGAACCAGCTGAGCGCCACAGGCTTGCGCAGCCCGCTGCCGACCGCAATCGAAGGACCGAATGCGACGGAGTTGTCATTAGCAGCCGGCTTGCTGCTTGAAACACTGCTGCCGTGATACGACACCGCCGCGAGCACTATGCGATTGCCGGTCGATGTCTGCACAAGCAGAGCCGCACGAACGCCATCTGGGGCCATCCGCAGTGCCAGGATGCGAGAACCAGTTTGGCTGATGCCTGGCACGACCGGCGGGCTGACTGCAACAGGCTGCTTGCTCTGCCGCCTAAGCACCCAGATTCTGGTGCCGGCGACCGCCCAGATGCTTCCCTTGTTGTCCCAGCTCACAGATGTGCACGAGCCACCCGATTGAGAGAGCTGATAGGTGAGGAACGGGGTTGTACTCCCCGCCCGGCCGACCGACAGCGTGCAGCCGTGTCCGCTAGTGGATTGACTCGCCACCGCGAGTTGCTGGCCACCTTCGGGGGAAGCGGCGAAAGCCGAGATCTTGCCGGGCGCTATCTGGCCTGCCACCGTCGCCGGCACCGGCGATCCTTGCTCCAGGCGCAGTTCGCTCATGACGTTCGCGCTGGTACGGAAAATGAGCGGCTCGGCAGATGCCGGGATGACCGACCGGATAAGGACGCCCAGATCCAGCGAAATTACGGGATTCGCCGAGTGGCCGTTTATCGAAAGGTTCACCGATCTCGCTATCGGAGGTGAATACCCCGCGAGGGTCAACGTGGCTCTCAACTGGGCATTCATATTCTGAATGACTTGCGGCTGCCCCAGTGCCCTACTGACGGCTGCGCCGCCTACATTCACCTGAGCGGTCTGATTATGAAAGGTGACAGGCCCCAGCAGCTTTGTACCTGGCGGAAAAGCCGTCTTGGTAGCGCCGGAAAGCCAGCTGCCATGATCGCTCAGCAGACCATTGACCAGTCCTGTTGCCATGGAAGAATTCGGCGGCGTGTTACGAACCTGCAGGG
>Ga0126373_10004620_pt1 | contig 10555 bp, 5 predicted proteins | sample PanSoiMetPlot_11_FD_92545 | JGI IMG/M metagenome (GOLD analysis project Ga0126373, IMG submission 92545) | Tropical forest soil microbial communities from Panama - MetaG Plot_11 | ecosystem: Environmental > Terrestrial > Soil > Tropical forest > Bulk soil | place: Panama | collected 2016-02-17
CCTTACCAGCCACTTCCAAGTGGGATGCGAAATATGAATTCAGCTCCGTTTCATCCACCCGCACCGTCGCCGACTGCCCGCTGGCGACCGCGCGCTCCGCGTCTTCGAACTTCTGTTCAGCGCGGGCTGCAGCTTGCGGATTTGTCTCGACTGGAGGAGGAGGCGTTTTGTGCAGCACCAGGATCAGCGTGACGGCAACAACGAGATAGGTACTCCATCGCACAAGCCGGAAAATCAGTCTCCACAAGCTGGCGCGGTTTGTTTCGGCGTGAGCGAATTGCGGTCCCTCGAGTGGAGGAATGTATGGCGGCATGTCGCCCTCCCGTGAGAATCATCGCGGCAACGACCATGCAGGAAAAAGAACGATTGCGCTCTACCAAGCAACGCTAGCCCTCGAAACCATGCTGGGCAAGCAAACCGGGACCACCAGGACGCGAATACGGCACCTGCCCCTCCGACTCAGACGTGCGATTCCTCAAATCGTTTCCATAGGAGAGAAAGGGTACCTGAAGCGCGCATCCCGGCAACGAAGACCCGCACAGCTGAATCCAAACAAATAAAATATTTGCCAGCCTAAGTTCGCGGATTTGGAGGCTTGAATGCGTCGCACTCTACCTGTTTCCCTCCTTCTTCTGCTGCCTTCCCTTCTCCACGCGCAGCAGGAAGCCGCACCACCCACAGCGCCCCAAACGCCTGCCACTACGGTTACAAAAACGGCATGGCAACACCGCCCCAAAATCGGCGTGGCCCTCGAAGGCGGCGGAGCCATGGGTCTTGCGCACATCGGCGTCCTGAAATGGTTTGAGGAACACCACATTCCGGTGGATTACGTCGCAGGCACCAGCATGGGCGGACTCGTGGGCGGCTTGTACGCCTCGGGGATGACGCCCGAGGAAATGCAAAAGCTTATCGAGGGCCTGGACTGGCGGAAAATCCTGGCCGACCGCACTCCCTATGAAGATCTTTCCTACCGCCGAAAAGAGGATCAACGCGCGTATCCCAATTCGCTGATTTTCGGCTTGAAGCACGGTTTGTCAGCACCGGCAGGCCTCATCGCCGGTCACCAAATCGGCTTGTTGATTGACCGCGTCACGCTTCCCTACTACGGAATTTCTTCGTTCGATGACATGCCCGTGCCGTTTCGCTGCGTAGCCACCGATTTAGTCAGCGGACAATCGCACGTCTTTCGAGACGGTCGGCTATCCGTCGCGCTGCGCTCCACGATGTCCATTCCCGGAGCGTTTTCGCCGGTTCGTGAAGGAAAGGCTCTCTATGTGGACGGCGGTCTCTTGGACAACCTGCCAACTGACGTCGTCAAGAAAATGGGCGCGGAAGTCGTGATCGCCGTGCACCTGGAATCCGCATCCGTCGAAGCCAAGGACATTCGATCCGCGTTCGCCGTACTCAATCACTCGGTCAGCGCGATGATCCAGGCGAACGAATTTCACGGCCTGGAGTTGGCGGATTCCGTCGTGTCGGTGCCGCTCGGCGAATTCACTACCGTGGATTATGCAAAAAGCGAGGCCATCATGCAGCGCGGCTATGAAGCGGCCAAGGCAAAGGCGCCGATGTTGCAGGCGTTTGCTCTGAGCGATGCCGACTGGGACGCCTACCTCGAAGCACGCAAAACGCGCCTGCGCACCGAACTTCCCGTGCCTCGGTTCGTCAAAATCGAGGGCGCAAGTGCGAGGGGCGAAGAATACGCGTCCCACTATTTTCGACCTTTTCTCAACCAGCCGCTTGACACGCAGAAGCTCGATGATGTGTTGACACGCATGACGGGCATTGGCCGCTACGACTCTGCCGGCTATTGGCTCACGGAAGAAAATGGCAAGCCTGGGCTTCTGGTGGGCGTCGTGGAAAAAACCGACGCGCCACCCACGTTTCAGCCGGCATTTGAAATGGACGGTTCGCAGGCTGGCAATGTGGACTTCACTACAGGGTCGCGGTTCACGTTCACAGACATTGCCGGCTTCCGCTCCGAATGGCGCACCGACGTGCTGCTGGGAAACACCTACGGCATTCAGACCGAGCTGTACCGGCCGTTCACTGCGGACAGCCGCTGGTTTTTCGCGCCTCACGCCGACGCCAGCGACACTACTTTTCAAATTTATGCGAAGAATGACCCGCTGGCGGATTACCGCATCTACCGCATCAATATCGGTGGCGACATCGGGTACAGCTTCGGGCGTTTCAGTGAATTGCGTGTCGGCTACGAGATCGGCTCGCTAAACAATCAGTTGCGGCTCGGGACGCCCCAAATTCCCGCTGTCGAAGGCCGCGTGGGACAATCTCATCTGCATTACTTGCTGGACCATACCGACGATCCCGTGATTCCCCGCCGCGGATTCACGGCGGAGTCAAACTTCCGCTGGTTTGACCAAAGCCCTGGCACGATTAACGCCTTCCCTTCCATGGACCTGAAGTTCGGCTATTTCCAGCCGATTGCGCGGCCAGCCTCGCTTTTTGTGGAGGGCGAAGGCGGCTCGACGTTTGGCACAACCAACACGGGAATCCCACAATTCTTTCTGGGAGGACCACTGCGCCTGAGCGCTTACGGCAATAACGAATTTCAGGGCAACCAGTATTACTTGTTCCGCGCAGGCTTTATTCGCGACTTGCTGACGCTGCCGCCGTTCGTTGGCAAGAAGGTGTACGCCGTGGGTTCCTACGAGATCGGCAAAATGTACGGCGTAACCGCCGACACCAACCTGCCCAATGATGTGGCCTTGGGCTTTCTGGCCGAAACTGCCGTCGGCCCGTTCTTCATCGGCGGCAGCCTTGGCGACTCCGGCCACCGCAAATGGTTCTTCCAGCTCGGCCGGGTGTTCTAGCTGACTTTATTTGCGCTTGGGGGTGGCAGTTCACTTTTCGCGCCGCGTTGGCGATTCTTGCCATGAATGTATCGCTTGGTCTTCGCCACTAATGTTGAGGAAGAATGGCCCGTCACGGTGCGGCTGGTCCATCCTATGTCGAAAAACGGATTCGCGAATATGTCTTCTTGAATTGCGCGGCCAGCAGGAACGCGCAAACGCTCTTACTGTTCTGCCTCGGGGCCTAAGGGCATTGCGAAAGTTGTAGCGCCTCTAGAATTTAGACTTCCAGAATGTTTCCGAGTGGCCTTCTAGCAAGGCATGAGAAATCCTTGACATTCGCTTTTTCTTCGCCTATAGTGCGGGCGGTAGAGGAAACGGGAAACGGGTGGCGCGCCGTCCTGCCTCAGGCCGGCTCCATTGCCGACAAGGCTCTCACGAGCTTGCTTGACGAACACGGCCGGCCGCCGCCCGTGAATCTACCTCAGAACCCGCTTCCCTGCTAGGAGCTGCTTATGGACACCTGTGTCGAAAGCCAAAGCGTCGCCTTGACGAACCCCGTCATCGCAACGATGCCAACCATGTATGCCGGGGTCGCGCCGGCTGAAGAAGCGGATGAAAACGAGCGCGCCGCCGAAGCTCCGCACACCGGTGTAGGCGCTACCGACTCTTCTCAGCCGCAAACGCCGCAAGCCGCGCCGGCCGCCGCGAAAAATCCCTGGTCCGCCTGGGCCTGGCTGGGGCTCTGCAAAGCTCCCGCCCGCAAAATCCCCAACATCGTCCACGTGGACGTGGACGCGTTTTTCGCCTCGGTCGAACAGGTGCTGAATCCCCGGCTGCGCGGCAAGCCCGTTCTGGTGGGGCGCGGCTGCGTGGCATCGGCGAGCTACGAAGCGAAGGCGCTCGGCGTGCGCACCGCGATGGGCTTCCGCGAAGCCCTTCGCGTTTGCCCCAAAGCCATCGTCGTCCCCGGCCAGTACGAACACTACGCCGATTTTGCCGAGCGCGTGCGCCGCATCCTCGAAACCTACACGCCTGCGGTCGAAACCGCCGCGCTCGACGACTTTTATCTCGACTTCGCCGGCACCGAGCGGCTCTATCCCGATTATCGCGGCACGCTGGTGCGCTTGCAGATGGAAATCTTCAAGGAAACCGGGCTGAGCGTTTCGCTCGGAGCGGCGAGCACGAAAGTAGTTGCCTCGATTGCTTCGCGGCTCGAGCGCCCGCGCGGCTTCCGCATGGTCGCGGGCGGCGACGAAGAGTCTTTTTTGACGCCGCTGCCCGTGGGGAAACTCCACGGCATCGGCCACGTCCACGCCGCCGCGCTGGCCGAGCGCGGCATCGCCACCATCGGCCAACTGCGCCGCGTCCCGAAAGCCGCTCTGCAAGCGGCCTTCGGCGAAGCCATCGGCCAGCAAATCTGGGAGCGCGCCCGCGGCCTCGACGGCCGCGAAGTGCTGCTCCCCTCCACGCCAAAATCCGTCTCTCGTGAAACCACCATCGAAGGCGGCACCATTGACACCGAATTTCTCAGCGGCTTGATCGAATATCTCAGCGAGCGCATCGGCTCAACCCTGCGCGAATACGGCAAGCAGGCGCGCACCCTCGAACTGCGCCTCCGTTACGTGGACCATTTTTCGGCGCACCAGGCGGTGCGCCTCAGCAAACCCACCAAGGACGAGCGCGAACTGCTCGTTGCCGCCAAGGAACTGTTCGGCAAATTGTTCACGCGCCGCGTCGCCGTGCGACTTGTGGGCGTCAGCGTCACGAATTTCGAAGCTGACCGCCGCCAAAATGAATTATTCGATACCAGCGCGAATCGCCGCTGGTATCTGAACCGCGAAATGGACCGCGTCCGCGGCCGCTTCGGCTGGAACGCCGTCTTTTATGGCAAAGGCCTCGCCCTGCGCGAGCATTACGCCACCAAACCCAGCGGCCTGGCGCTGTCAACTCCGTGCTTGTCGCGGTGAAGGAGTAAGTAGAAGACGCCCGGTCTCAAAAAGATCCGGGCTACAGCGCTTTGATATAGGGCGTCACAGTTTTGTCGTTTGCAGTAGTTGAAGTCGCCCTTTCCTGTCCCCTACTAGATTCCGAGTAACAGGTATGCCCGCAAAGCGGGATGCCTCTTCCCTTCCGGGGCTTCATGCTCATCCATTTGCATTGTCACAGCCACTACTCGTTCTTGCGGGGCATTGCTTCCCCGGACGAGATCATCGCCGCCGCAGTCGAGCAGCACATGCCTGCCGTCGCGTTGACGGACACCAATGGCATGCACGCGGCCGTGTCGTTTTACAAAAAGGCGAAGGACAAGAAGATTAAGCCGATTGTCGGCGTAACGCTGGATGTCGAGTGGCCCTTCGACTCCGCTCAGGGTAAGCGGGTGGCGAGTGGCCCCTCGAAGCTCGGGGTAAACGAGTGGCGAGAAAAAACCGGAGAGATTCCTCGGTTCGCTCGGAATGACAGCTTGGCGATGGTGCTGCTGGCCATGGACATGGAGGGCTACAGCAACCTTTGCCAGCTCACGACGCTGAGGCATTTGGGCACGACCAAGCTCGATGGCTTACCCGCCTGGCAAGCGCCTGCGAATCATTTGCGGCTGAGATCGTTCGCTCCGCCGAGGATGACAAACGAAGAGAATGGGACAGACGAGGCAAGCCCCGCTCCTGCTGATGGGCGGCCAGTGACCCTACAGGAGTTGGCGGAGCACAGCCGCGGCGTCATTGCACTGTGTCCGCTGCCCGCTAGGACGCACGATGACGGCAACTGCAGGAGCACGACATATCGTGCTCCTACAAGCAAAAACACAGATGGCGCTCGAACGACGACGTGGTTCTTGCAATTAAAAGGCATCTTCACCGACCGCCTCTACATCGAAGTCCAGCACCTTTCCCCTAGCGATGGCCGCACGCTCCGTGCAGCCGAGCGCATCGGCCGCGAACTCGGCATTCCGCTCGTGGCCACCAACAACGTGCACTTCCTTAAGCCAGCCGAGCATCTCCATCACCGCGCCGTCAACGGTATTCGAACCGGCGGATTGCTGACCACCGTCGCACCGCCCGAGATCACCACCGGCGAAGCGTGGTTCAAGTCCGCCGCCGAAATGCAGAAATGTTTCCCCGATCACCCGGAATGGCTCGAAGCCACCGTGGAGATCGCCAATCGTTGCAATTTGGAACTCAAACTCGGCGAACTCATTCTCCCGGAATGTTCCGTTCCCGACGGCGAATCTGCATTTTCCCACTTGTGGAAGCTCAGCTTCGACGGCGCGCGCAAACGTTACAAACCGCCGCGCCCGGAAGTGCTTTCCCGCCTTACCCACGAACTCGAAGTCATCGAGCACTGGCATCTCGCTCCGTACTTCCTTCTCGTTCTGGACATCGTCGAGGAAGCGCGCCGCCGCGGCATTCCTGCCGTTGCGCGCGGCTCGGCTGCCAGCTCCATGGTGACCTATTGCCTCGGCATTTCCCGCGTTTGCCCGCTGCGCTGGGGGCTTTACTTCGAGCGCTTCCTAAATGAGCAGCGCGGCGATTGCCCCGACATTGACGTCGACATCTGCGGCGCGCGCCGCGATGAACTGCTCGATTACGTCTACGAACACTGGGGCGCCGAACATGTAGCCATGATCGGCAGCTTTATTACCATGCACGCGCGTCTCGCGGTGCGCGAAGTCGCAAAAGTCTTCGGCGTGCCCCCTGGCGAAGTCGACCGTTTCACCAAGCGCCTGCCCCATCGCCCGGTGCGCGAGATTTTGCAAGCCATTCGCCAACTGCCGGAGTGCCGAGACCTGCCAATAGACGACGAGCCCTGGAAAACTATTCTGCAAGTGGCGCTGCGCCTCGATAACGCTCCACGCCACATGGGGATTCATCCGTGCGGCACGGTCATTTCCGCGAAGCCGCTGACCCGCCTAACGCCTCTCGAGCGGGCCACAAAAGGCATCGTCGTCACACAATATGACATGAACGCCATCGAAGAGCTCGGCCTCATCAAGATGGACCTGCTCGGCCAGCGCGGCTTCACTACGATGTCGTTCGCCTTCGATAACATTGAAAAGGAAGCAGCGGAAGCTAAGGAAGCAAAGGATGTAAAGGGAAAAGGCAAAAACACAGCTTTCGTCGGCGGGGCGCCGGCAAACGTAGCTCCCGACGGCGTGACTCCCTGCCCCAAACCGCGCGAGCTCGATTTCGACGCCATCCCCGAAAATGACCCCGCAACCTGCGAAGTCGTCGGCGCCGGCCGCACCATGGGCGTATTCCAAATCGAATCGCCTGCCATGCGCGGCATGCTCCGCATGATGAACGCGCGCACGCTTGAAGAAATGGCCATCGCTCTGGCGATTATTCGTCCCGGCGCCGCCGAATACGGCTCGAAGGAATTGTTTGTCAAACGCCTCCGCGGCAAAGAAAAACTTGCCTACCCACATGACTTGCTCGAGCCCATCCTGCGCGACACACTCGGCGTCTGCATTTACCAGGAACAGGTCATGCAGATTGCCCGAGCCGTCGGCAAGCTGTCGTTGGCCGAAGCGGATTTAGTACGGCGGTCTTCGGTAAAGTATTCAGGCCCAGCCGATTACGAGCGTTTGCGCGGAAAATTTGACCAAGCCGCGAACATGATGGGGCTGACGAAACACCAACGCGAACAATCCTGGCAAATGGTCGAGAAATTCGCCGGCTTCGGCTTCTGTAAAGCCCACGCCGCCACTTACGCCGACCTCGCCTACCGCATGGCTTACCTGAAAACGCACCACCCGGCGGAGTTTCTTGCCGCCATGTGCAGCGCCGGCGCGGGCTTCTATCACGTTTCCGCCTATGTCGAAGAAGCCAAGCGCTGGGGTGTCGCGGTGCGCCTGCCGTCGGTGAATCATTCGCGGATGGAGTACACCGCCGAAACCGCTGGCAACGGAAAGCGCGCGCTTCGCGTCGGCCTGATGCAAATCAAAGGCCTGCGCATCGAAACTATCACCGCGATTCTGCGCTCGCGGGAAGAACGAGGACCGTTTCTCTCTCTCGAAGATTTCCTGCGCCGCGTCCCCGTCGAGCGCGATGAAATTGAATCACTCATCAAAAGCGGCGTCTTCGATGGGATAGGCGATGAAGCGCACAACAAAATTCGCAAAATAACGCGCCCCGAAATGCTCTGGCAATGGAATCTCCTGCAAGCAGCCGGCAAAGGCGCGCGCACGAACGCCGGTCGCTCTCCCGGAATAGCGCTTCCCGAAAAAACAGAAACTTTGTTTACCGAAACCAATGCGCCGGATCCGGTTGCCTCAACTCTGGCCGAAATGCAAATGCCCGAATACACGCTGGAGCAAAAGCTCCGCTACGAACGCGAAATCCTCGAAGTCTGCGTCAGCGGCCATCCGCTCGACTTTCTGCCGCGCAACGGCGAAGTCTGGAGCGACGAATTGCCGGGCCTGCTCGGCAAGCGCGTCACGCTTTGTGGCTGGGCGATCACCCACCGCCACGTGGGCACGAAAAACTACCGCAACATGATGTTCCTCACCCTCGAAGACCAACGCGGCGTCTATGAAGTCGTGCTCTTCCCCGACGTTTACGACCGCTACGGCGGGCTGGTCTACGAAACGCGCACAATGCGCGTCACCGGGCGGGTTGAGCCTGATAGCCAGATCAAAGGCGAAATGCTCGAAGCCCTGCGAAAATAGAGGAATAGCTCAAAGAACGGAAACCACGGTGTACTTCATGATTCGCACAAAATCCAAGACTACGCCGGCCGCCGAACCGGACGCAGGCCGTCCCGCCGGAAGCGGCGAACAATGGCTCGGTCGAAACCGCAGCTCCAAACGCCGCCTTTGGGAGCGGCTTAACCCCTTAAGCCGCAAGCAGTTACGCATTGTCGCGGAGGCCCTCGCGCTTCAGCAAACGCACGCGCAACTCCCCGAACCGCTGCGCGCCCGCCTGAGCGCCGCCCTCCAGGAACTCGATCGGCTGGTCACCCGCATGCGCGCACTGCTCGTGGAGGTAGCACGTCGGACACCACCCGACGCGTAGCCGTTGCGGGGCCTGTTTTGCAGCGGGATACTTTTTACATGGGTGTCCCCTCGAAGTGGGGTTTTTCTGTCTCCGTGATAGCCGCCTTGGCGCTGTCCGCGCTCGCTATTTCCGCGCGTGCCGACGAAATCCGCCTCAAAGATGGCAAGAAGCTTTATGGCTCTGTCGTCGCCATTGAAGACGGCATGTACAAGGTCAAGACCGACTATGGATATGTCCTTGTCGAAAAGGACAAAATTGCTCTGATCGTCCCTATCGTGACGCCGGCGAAATCTGAACCTGATCCCGCCGCGAAAAAAGACGCCCCTCAGCACTCGTCGAAACCCAGCGACGAACCACGGCCTAAGACGGAGCCCGCCGTTGCGACATCCTCGAACGGTAACTCCAGCGCGACGCCCGCCAACGCCAGCGTAAAGACCGTCACGCCATCTCCGAGCAGCGCAAGCACGTCCGCAAAAACTACAGCACCCCCTAGCGCATCCGCGGCAAGTGCCCCGGCCGCAGCGCCGGCTCCACCGAAAGAGCCTGAAGCTCCCGTCAATCGCGAAGAGGTGACCGGCAATCTCTACACGAACTATACGCACGGCTTTCGAATGTACAAGGCGCCGAGCTGGAACCTCATCGAGGAAGCGCGCAGTGCTCTGCCCGACGCCATCGTCGCCATGGGCACGACGGACGAATCGACGCTCATGGTCGTCGGTGAGGAAAAAACCAAGGATTCCTTGGATACGGCGGCATCTGTGGTCGAAAAGCGTCTCCAGGGCGTCTACGTCAACTATCGACGACTCTCTCAGAAGAAAATGGTTGTAGGTGGGATGCCGGCGATGGAGTTCCAATATCGCGGAAAAGCCGACGAGCATGACTGGTCAGGAAGACTGGTGGTAATCTCCCGCGGCAAAGACGTCCTCACGGTGCTGGCCATGACCTATGCCGACAGCGACCTCATCCAGATCCAGGAAAACGTGATCGCCCGCTCGATCTCGAGCCTCGACTTCAACGTCCACTAACACGGTTTGTAGAACCACATGCTGGGCTGAGCATGATGAGCTTCTTTTGGAGACTTGCTGCCCTTTTGTGTATTCAGACCGCGTTTCTGGCTCTGCCCGCGGTTAATACGCCCCAAAGTTCGCGAAAAGTTTCTCCGAAAGAAGCTCATCGGCTCGTTGAGACCATAGCGAAATCAAACAGCTGGACCAAACTCCGTGGGTTTGGTTATGAGCGCTCGGTATCGGCCAACTTTCCTGGATTTCTATTTCTTCGAGGCCAAATCAGGCGTCGCGGCCCAATGTGCTAGCTCGCCGCCGCCATGCTCGACTCGGAAGGCTTGCGTTCGCGAATCAACCCGATCAACGCCTGTGCTGCGCGCGGCAAGCTGCGGTCGCGCCGGTAGATCAGCCCCAGCTCGCGCCAAAGATCCACGCCCTCCACATTCAGCAGCTTCACTTCCCCCGCCTTCACGTAGTCCCGCGCAAAACTCTCGCTGATGAACGACACTCCGGCATCCGCCTGCACGAAGCGCTTGATCATGCCGACGCTCGGCAGCTCCATCGCCACGTGAATCCGCGAGCGGTACGGGCGGAAGAGTTTGTCGAGCACTTGCCGCGTATAACCGGTCCGTGGAAAAATCAGCGGCTGGCTCGCCACTTCTTCGAGCGTAATCTTTGAGCGATGCGCCAGCGGATTTCGCGAACTGACCATGAATCGCAGGCGGTCCTTATAAATACTATGCAC
>Ga0126373_10004621_pt1 | contig 10554 bp, 10 predicted proteins | sample PanSoiMetPlot_11_FD_92545 | JGI IMG/M metagenome (GOLD analysis project Ga0126373, IMG submission 92545) | Tropical forest soil microbial communities from Panama - MetaG Plot_11 | ecosystem: Environmental > Terrestrial > Soil > Tropical forest > Bulk soil | place: Panama | collected 2016-02-17
GAGCGACCTCGCTCACATCTGCCAGGAAAGCCGCACCGGTGCGGAGATATGGGAAGAGAAGATTCCGACGGCGAGGGTGGGCGAGCCGCCCGGGAAGGTGAAACTCGACTTCGCGCTCCATGGCGGAGAAGACTATGAACTGCTGTTCACGGCGCGACCGGGAATCCGGGTGCCGACCCGGATCGCCAATGTCCGGATCACTGAGATCGGCGTCATCACCGGGAGTCCGGGCAGAATTCTGCTCCACTCACAAACGGCGACACGAGAATTCGTGGCCCGCGGCTGGGAACACTTCCGGCAACCAACCGGGCATCCTGAGAAGCCTTAGAGAAACAACCTTTCTTACCTACTTTAACCGCAACCGGGGGAGGCGCCGGAGGCCTTATGGCGCAATTAGAACGATTCATCCTGGTGGTGGTTGCACTCCTCACCACAGCCATCTTTCTGGGGGGTTGCGGAACGAGCAACCTGAGTGCCGGATCGGGGGGAGCGACCGGCGGCTCCGGTTCGGGATCAGGTTCGGGAGGTTCCGGATCCGGCGTCGGCTCCGCCGTCGCGATACCAGGATTCGGGGCCGGCATCGGCGCCTCAGGGCAGACGAGTGCGGCCCGGTTCCTCTTCGCCAACCCGCTTCCTGGCGGCGGCCCCGATAGCGCGATCCATTAATGCGAACGGCGCGCTCACACTCGAAGCCGGTGGTTCGGCCAACAGCGCCAATCCGATGACCATGGCGATTGATCCATCCGGATCGTTCCTGTTCCAGACCACGCAAGGGGGATTCAACGGCGGCACGGGCGGGTTGTTTGTCTTTGTCATCAATCGGACGAACGGCACTTTTGGGACCTCGATCGGCACCTTCATTCCCAACCCGCCCCTGGTGGATGCGATCGTCGATAATTCCGGCAAGTTTGTTTATGCCCTGAGCCCAAGCGGTGGCGTCTGGGCCTTCAGCAACCAGGCTGGCGTGCTCACCCCGGTTGCCGGTTCCCCCTATTCGACACCTGCGGTAACCTCGCTCGGCTTCAACCAACCTGCCACTCTCATGCAAGTCGATCAGACCAATCACTATCTTTATGTCTCAACCCGTGGAGGAATTGAGGCATTCACCATCAACCCAACCAACGGGCAACTGGCGGCGGTCCCGGGATCGCCATTTGCGGCCAACGTCGCCCAAGCCTGGACGATTGTGGTTACCCCGATGAATTCGTTCCTGCTGCTATTGCAGGCGAGCACCTCGAGTTCGCCCGGCAGCGCCTCGCCCATTTACAGCTTCAGCATTGACCAGGCCTCGGGCGCACTCACGCCCGCGGCGGGTTCACCTTCGAGTGGCGGTGCTTGCGGCAGCGTCACCGCTCCCGGGACCCTTGGAGTTCCATCTCCCGACAACATGACCATCGCGAGCGCGGGCCGGTTCATGTACGACAACTGCGGCGTCTATTCCATAGACGAGACGAGCGGCTTGCTGACCCAGGTCTCAGGCACCGGTCCGGGCGACTGGCCGGTGATCGATCCCACGGGCAGTTTCCTGTGGGCCATTACCAGCGATCAGACGGCCTGCTTCCACTGCGAGGTGGGGGTTCGAAGCCTATTCCGTGGACCCGACGACCGGCGCGTTCACGCCCGTGCCGAATGGCTTCACCTCGATCACCGACACCGAGGTGGGAGATCTCAACAGCCTGGCCATCACGAAGTAGCCGGTGACTTTGGTTACCTTACGGGTCGCGTGACCGTCCGCTCTACGGGGATGGCGAGACTACAGTATTGGCATGGGGTCTCGCGTTTTCATTTTTTTGCTGATTTCCTCGTGGGCGGCGGCGCAGGCCAAGGCGCCCGCTCCGGCCTCGGTCGACAACGACTTCCTCCATCACCAGTTCTCGAGCACCTGCAATCTCGAACCGCAGTGGGCTCCGCTCACGGCGGACTTGAACGGCGATGGCGTCGAAGATCTGGTGGTGGTGGCACGCTGCAAGAATCCGCTCATCGAACAGGACGACAAGAATTATCGTGTGATCGACCCGCTCGACTCGTTCTGGGGCTACGGCAACACGAAAATCACCACCGCGTTCGGCCAGGATGATCCCCGGTTGCGCGGGATCTGCCTGCTCATCATCCATGGCTCAGGGCCCGAAGCCTGGCGCTCGGCTACGCCGGAAGCGAAGTTTGTGGTGATCAATATTGCGGTCAAGACCGTGGCGGTCAAGAAGATGAAGATCAGCAAGAAGCGGACGGCTACGGCGATCTACATCGAGGAAGAAACCGGCGACGAGATGACCTCGGCCCTTTTCTGGGACGGCAAGAAGTACCGCTACGATCCGCTCGGATCGGGTATGGAGTGAGCGCCGGAGCTGGCTAAGCCTTTTCCAGTTGCGCGTATTTCTCCACCAGCTTTTTTAGCCCGAAGCGTCGAAACTGAACCGTAATTTTGGCCTCTTCTCCGTCGCCTTCCCTCTGGTAAACAGTTCCTTCCCCGTATTTGGGATGGCGTACCTTCTGTCCCGGGCGGAATCCCCGGCGCCCTTTCGGCTCCTCCACCGGAAGCTTCGGTACATGAAACTTCTTACCGCGCGAGGCGAAGAACTCGGCAATGTTGTCGATGGAGTTGTACTTGGGGGCGGAGGCCGCGCGCGAGGGTTGCGCGGGTTCGAGCCAGGGCGCCGACTGGTCTTCGTCTTCGTAGGCGTAGTGCGGCCCATGAGACTCTCCGGTGCGACCGCTTTCGGAGTAACTACCCGGGCGCCGGCCCCACCCTTTGCGGTTTTGGAAGGCGGAGGAACTTCCCTCATAGCCGGATCTGGTCTTGCCTGTCCTGCCTAATTCCTCGATCAGAGCGGCCGGAATCTCTTCCAAGAACCGCGAGGGTACGCTGGCCTCGGGCAGGTCGGTGCCGTAACGGCGACGGTACACGGCGCGCGTGACCACTAATTGATCGATAGCCCGGGTCATGCCGACATAGCACAGCCGCCGCTCTTCCTCGATGTCATCCGGGTTCAGGAAGGTTCTCGAATGCGGAAACAGCCCCTCTTCGAAGCCACACAAGAAGACCAGGGGAAACTCCAAGCCCTTGGCGGAATGGAGGGTCATGAGCGTGATCGGCGCCCGCTCATCGTAGGCGTCAGCGTCGCTGACCAGGGCCGCATGATCGAGAAATTGGTCGAGGGTCTCGCCCCGGTCTTTGGAATCCATGGCGGCATTAACCAGCTCGTTAATATTCTCAATGCGGGTATACCCTTCCGGGGTGTCCTCCTCTTCGAGCCGTTTGATGTAGCCGGTGCGATCGATCAGGAATTTGAGCATTTCCGCCGTGCTGGCCGGGCCGCCGGGAGTACGGAAACCCTCAATGGCATCCGCGGTCCCGAAACTTTCCCCGGAACCCGGTAGCGGGTCGCGAGCTCCGTCCGCTCGAGAGCCAGTGCCATTCCCTCCTTCCTCTGCCGGGAGGGCGCCAAAGTCAAAGCTCGCGGGATCGAATTCCGTGTCGTCCCCCCCAGATTGCGGGTTTTCGCTCCCCGGGACGAGCCGCGAGACCTGTCTATCCCGCAACCGCCCGGACTGTGAGGTCTCCTCGAATCGTTCGCGATAGGTCCCTGCCGCCATGGCCCGGGCATCTTCGATTAAATCCACAAACGACTCGAGCGCCACCGCTGCTCGCGCCGGCAGGAGCCGCTGCCCGATCGACTCCTGGATGGCCCCCCACAGGGATATTCCGGTTTCGAGCGCCACCCGCTCGATAACTTCCATGGTGGTCTTGCCAATCCCGCGGGCGGGCGTATTGATGACTCGCAGCAGCGGAACTGAATCCTCGGGATTGTGAATCAGCTTCAGATACGAGATCAGGTCTTTGATCTCCGCCCGCTCGTAAAACGAAAAGCCGCCTACCACGTGGTAGTTCAGCTGATAGCGCCGCATCGCCTCTTCAAACAATCGCGACTGCGAGTTGGTGCGATAGAGCACGGCTGCCCGCGGATCCGCGCCCCGATCGGTGGCTTCGCGAATGTAGCGGGCCATCGAATCGGCGGCGAACAAAGCCTCGTTCTCCCCATCCGGCGCCTCGTAATAACCGATCTTGGCCCCGCCCTGGCGCGAGGTCCACAGGTTCTTGCCCTTGCGGCGAACATTGTGGGAGACCACGGCGGACGCCGCCTCAAGAATGTTCTCGGTCGAGCGGTAATTCTGCTCCAGGCGCACGATCTTGGCCTCAGGAAAGTCTTTCTCGAATTCGAGAATGTTGCGGATATCGGCGCCGCGCCAGGAATAAATCGACTGATCCTCATCGCCAACCGCGCAGACGTTGTGCCGAGCGCCCGCGAGCAGCCGCATCAGCTCATACTGCGGGCGGTTTGTGTCCTGATATTCGTCGACCAGAAGGTAGTGAAAGCGCCGGTTGTAGTACTCGCGAACCGGAGCAGCGGATTTCAGCAGGCGCACGGCTTCGAGCAACAGGTCATCGAAATCCAGGGCATTCGCCCGCCGCAGCTCTTTCCGGTATTCCTCGTAGATGTGCGCCACGCGCTCGGTCTTCGGATCGGCGGATTTGAGATACACCTCTTGGGGATCGAGCATATGGTTCTTCGCCCAGGAAAGGTGAGCCAGCACAGAACGAGGCGTGAGCTGCTTATCGTCAATCCCCAGCCGCTTCATGATCGACTTGGTCACCTGCTGCTGGTCGGCTTCGTCGTAGATAACGAAGTTTTTGGTGTGCCCGATGGGGGGTTGCCCGGGCTGGGCGGAGGGAATCCGCAACGCCTCAATGTCTCGTCGCAGCACGCGCACGCAAAACGAGTGGAAGGTCGAGATCACCGGCTTAGCGATGGAGAGGCCGCCGACCAGCTTATCCACCCGCTCTCCCATTTCCGACGCGGCCTTGTTGGTGAAGGTGACCGCCAGGATCGACTCCGGCATAACCCCGAGATTTTCAATCAGGTGTGCGATCCGATAGGTAATGACACGAGTCTTCCCGCTGCCGGCGCCGGCGAGAATCAGGACCGGGCCTTCGGTCGTCTCAACCGCTTCGCGCTGTTGAGGATTCAGTTGGGAGAGAAAAGACAAGTAAGGTAACGGCTCCGGGAGATCGCTGATTGAATTTTACAGGATGGCTCCGGACCATCGGATCGTGAGTACTAATGTTCCTGTTTTCTCCGGCGGGCCTACGGCAACTCGCCGACACGCGGCTGAACTGGCCGCTCTGGCTCGACGAAAATGACAACCTGCGCCGAAAGAACAAGCACCACCGGTGTTATGGGTTCCGAGCGAGACCAAGTACCATCGTTCCATTCTTCGCGAGGAGCAACGTTATGAAGCGTTTTGGGGTGTGTTTTGCCGGAGCGGTTTTACTTTCCGGCCTTTGCGCGGCGCAGGATGTTTCGCCCGCCGCTAACGATCAGGACTCGGGCCAGAATGTGGTTGCCGCCGCCCACGCCAGCCAGGCGCAAGCCGCCATCGCCGCTGACAAGCAAGCCAACATTCGACGCCTGCTCGAGCTCACCGACGCAGGCGCGGTGGCCACGCAGGCCATGGATGAGATGGAGAAGAGCATTCGTCCCATGATGATCGATGCTCTTCCGCCCGGCGACTATCGCGACAAGCTGGTTGAGCTTTTCTTTCAGAAGTTCCACGAGAAGCGCGACCCCGCTCAGTTGCTTGACCTCATGGTGCCCATCTACGACAAGTACTACAGCGCCGATGAGGTCAAAGCCTTGATCAATCTGTACCAGACTCCGCTCGGCAAGAAGATGATTACGGTCCTGCCCAAGATCGTGGCGGAGTCGCAGGCCGCAGGCGGACAGTGGGGCCAGGAACTGGGACGCCAGTGCATGCGAGAGGTGCTAGAAGAACATCCGGATATGCAGCAGGCCATCATGCAGGCCAAGCGCAGCGCGCAGCCGTAATGGGCAGGTCAGTGCGGCTGCTTTTTGGCCTTCGTGCACTCCGGACAGGGGCAGATTTCTCTTAGCCATGGCCACGAATAGATCCCCAACTCGTGGCCGTCATTCCACTCGAACCTCATCGCGTACTTGCCAACCCCGCCGGCTGAGAGCGGCTTCACCGCCGCTTTGAACATCGGCAATTCGCCAGGTTTTACTCGAACCGGCTGCCCCGGTTCGCGGCCGCTCTTCGCACGCTCATCGTCGCACAAGGCGCAGGGGCAGGCGTCGCGCAGGAAGGCAAAGCTGTAATGGGATCGATGGCCGTCTTTCCATTCGATATCGACTCCCTCGCCGGAACTCAGATGGACTTTGACGGATTTCGGATCGGGCATCGAGTCTCAGTATCGCAGAAAAGCAGCCATCCCCATCGAGCCCAAAGGAAGGCTGCGGCCGGTTGGCGATCGAGACGTGTTAGGCTCTCGATATGTCTACCGGCCCTGCCCCCGCTATGAGCCAGAGCTTTCGAGGTTACTTACTGGTGGTTGCAATGGTTTTGCTGAGCCCGGGTGCATTTGCGAGAAGCGCGGGTTACATCCTCTACGTGGGCACCTATACCCAGGGCGGGAGCCAGGGGATTTACGCGTACCGATTCGATGAGCAAACCGGCCGGCTCAGTTCGCTCGGCTTGGCGTCGCGGACGGAGAACCCTTCCTTTGTGACCGTGGACCGTAGCGGCAAGTTGCTTTATGCCGTGAACGAGGTCGCAAAGTACAAGGGCGCAGCCACCGGAGCAGTTTCCTCGTTTTCGATCGACCCTAACAGCGGGAAACTCGAGCCCATCAATCAGGTTGCCTCGGGAGGCGCCGATCCCTGCTACCTCGCGCTCGACCGCAGCGGCAAATATTTGCTGGTCGCCAACTACACCGGGGGAACGGTAGCGGTGATTCCGGTTGCCGGAGATGGTCATTTGTCGGAAGCATCTTCGGTGTTGAAGAATGAGGGCCCGCCCGGTCCGGTGAAAGATCGCCAGGAGGGACCGCACGCTCATTTCATCGAGGCCTCGGCGCGAAACCGGTTCGCCTACGTGGCGGATCTTGGACTCGATCGCATCCTGATCTACCAGTTCGATGCCGAGAAAGGGGTTTTGACCGGCGGCCGATCGACGGCGGGCGCGAGGGATTTCTTCTCAGCAAAACTGGCCCCCGGAACCGGCCCGCGCCATATCGCGTTCTCTGCTGACGGAAAATTCATGTACGTCATCGGAGAACTCGATTCCACGGTCACGGTCTTTCGCAATGCGGAGAACGAAACCTATCGCGCGATCCAGAAAATTTCCGCTCTCCCCGCCGGATTTGCGGAAAAAAACACTGCCGCGGAGATCGCGATTCATCCCAGCGGCCGCTTCCTCTATACCTCCAACCGCGGCGACAATAGCATTGCGGTTTTCGCCATCGACCCGACGAGCGGCCGCCTCACCCTGGTCGAACACGTTTCGAGCGGGGGGCAAACACCCAGAAACTTCGCCATTGTTCCCGACGGCTCGCGTCTGGTGGCGGCCAATCAGGACAGCGGCAACCTCGTGGAATTCACAATCGACAAGTCGACGGGAAGACTTACGTCCGAGGGCGAAGTTGCCAAGCTGCCATCGCCGGTATGTTTGGTGTTCCTTCGGACGGAGTGATCGGCTGTTCGCGGGTCAGTCGAGTGCTTTGGGATGGAGCCCGATGTTCTTTTCTCCCGCAGCCTTCTTCTCGCGATACCGCGCCATCCACGCCTCCCAGCTCTTGCCGGCGGCGGTGTCCTTGCCGGTGAAGGCCAGGGCGGCAATGTCGGCGTACCCGATGGATCGTTTTTCGTTGCCGTTTTTCGGATAGAGGCGCACGGCGGAATCGGAGAGAGTCTTTCCGCTGCGGCGGTCGAAAATATAGCCTTCGATCTTCTCGCCCGTCTTCAGCGTGAGGGTGATGTCGCCGCGATAGTCAAAGGCCTTTTCGAGGGCGAGGCGAATTTCTTCGTCGCTCGCAAGCTGAGGAATCCAGCCTTCCAGGTTTTCGCGCTCGCGTCCCGGGGCGACTTCGAGCTCTTCGGGATTGGTGATGCCTCGCTGGGGTACGCTCATCTCTTGCTCATTGTAAATGCCGGGCAGCGAAGATTGGCCGAAGGGTACCTTCCCATCACGACGCGAAAACAATTGCCTGCGGTCAGGCTCGGGTTTCCTCGAGCGTCTTGGTCTCGATCTGCACCAGAGGATCGACGGGCCGGGAAGAAAACTCATCCAGCAGCCGCAGCGCACCGGGATCTTCATAGCGATGGAACAAGGTCGCCTTCACCGTGTCCACAAAGCCGCGCAGCGACCCGAAGGTTTCGTTCACGGCCGAAGCCTCATATCCGCTGTGCACCATGCAATTCGAGCAGCGCGGATTGCCGGATTCGGTTCCATAATTCTGCCACTCGGTCGACTCCATCAGTTCTTGGAACGAATCGGCATAACCGTCCTGCAACAGGTAACAAGGCTTCTGCCAGCCGAAAATGTTAAAGGTCGGCATGCCCCAAGGCGTGCAGGCGTAGTGGCGTTTGCCCATCAGGAATTCCAAAAACAGCAGGGACTGATTGAAGCGCCAGGTCTTTTTCCGGTTCGCCAAGATGGCGCGAAACAGCTTCCGGGTGCGGGCGCGGCCGAGAAAATGATGCTGATCGGGAGCCTTTTCATAGGAATACCCGGGCGAGAGCATCATTCCTTCCACCCCGACCTGCATCATTTCGTCGAAGTAGGCGCGCACGCTCTGGGGATCGGCGCCATCGAAAAGCGTCGTATTGGTGGTCACCCGGAAACCGCGGCCGAGCGCCTCTTTGATCCCTTCGAGAGCCTTCTCGAAACCGCCTTCCATGCACACCGACAGATCATGGTGTTCCCGCTGGCCATCAAGGTGAATGCTGAAGGTTAAGTACTTCGAAGGCGTGAAAAGATGAATTTTCTCCTTGAGCAACAAGGCGTTGCTGCACAGGTAAATGTACTTCCTGCGCGCGATCAAGCCTTCCACGATTTGCTGGATTTCCGGGTGCAGCAGGGGTTCTCCCCCCGGGATCGAGACCATGGGCGCGCCGCACTCGTCGACCGCTTTAAAGCACTCTTCCGGCGTGAGTTGGCGTTTGAGGATGTGCCCGGGATATTGGATCTTCCCGCATCCGGCGCAGGCCAGGTTGCAGCGGAACAGAGGCTCGAGCATCAGGACGAGGGGGTACTGCTTGCGTCCGGCGAGTTTCTGCCGGATCACATAGCTTGCCACCGTCCACATCTGCGAAACGGGTACGCTCATAAGGAGTACGCTTATGGTATCAGGACAGGGTACAGCCGTTTGCTCTCAGCCCTTTAGTTCCGTGGCTACCTTTTAGGATGCGATCGGCAGGGTGTCCGATCCGCCCACCCAAACCCCAATCCGGGCCGGCCAGGATGCCCGAAAGTGACCGGAAATGTTGATCTTGCAGGCTCCATTCCGCTCCCCGAAACCTGAGTTCCCGTGGTATAATTCTAAGTATCACAGGCACCCGTAAGTATTCGTGATTTCAGTAATTTGACCCGCCTTTGGGATGCCGTGATCGACGCGGCCCCCCCACCTTCGCGTGGTTCGAAAAAGGTGGGAGAAAAGACAGGTTCTCTCATCGGAATGGCTACCAAAGAACTTAACTCAGCGGCGATCCTCGACAACAATTCGAAAGCCAAAAACGGCAAAGCCGCGAACGGCTCCAATGGCGAGTACACCGCTGACTCCATTAAAGTCCTCGGCGGCATGGAGGCGGTGCGCAAGCGGCCGGCCATGTACATCGGCTCGACTGGCGACATGGGCCTGCATCATCTCGTCTATGAAGTCGTCGACAACTCCGTCGACGAGGCTCTCGCGGGTTTTGCCGACAAGATCGATGTCACCGTCCACATCGACAATTCGATCACTGTCGTCGACGACGGCCGCGGCATTCCGGTGGACGAGATGGAGATCGACGGAGAAAAAGTTCCCGCCGCGCAGGTGGTGATGACCAAGCTGCATGCGGGTGGGAAATTCGATTCTTCTACTTACAAAGTCTCTGGCGGACTGCACGGCGTCGGGGTCTCGTGCGTGAACGCGCTGAGCGAAGAACTGGAACTCGAAATCTGGCGCGAAGGTTTCACCTGGGAACAGACCTATTCGAAGGGCGAGCCCACCAGCAAGCTGAAAAAGACCGGCGCGGTGAAACAGAAGACCGGGACCAAGGTTCACTTCCTGCCCGACAAGAGCATCTTTACCGCCGTCGAATACAACTTCGACACCCTTTCCCAACGCCTGCGCGAACTGGCCTTCCTGAACAAGGGCCTGCTGATCACGCTGACCGACGAGCGCAACACGGATCCTAAAACGGGTGAGCCCAAGCGCGTCGAATTCAAGTACAACGGCGGCATTTCCGAATTCATCAAGCACCTGAATCGCGGAAAATCGGTGCTGCATGACAAGCCGATCTACGTGGAAGCAGAGCGCGACGGCGTGGCCATGGAGATCGGGCTGCAGTACAACGACGGTTACTCCGAAACCGTTTTCAGCTTTGCCAACAACATCAACACGGTCGATGGTGGCGCGCACCTTTCCGGCTTCCGCACCGCGCTGACCCGGACCATCAATTACGCCGGCAAGCAGATGGGTTTGTTCAAAGATGAAAAGGA
>Ga0126373_10004622_pt1 | contig 10553 bp, 6 predicted proteins | sample PanSoiMetPlot_11_FD_92545 | JGI IMG/M metagenome (GOLD analysis project Ga0126373, IMG submission 92545) | Tropical forest soil microbial communities from Panama - MetaG Plot_11 | ecosystem: Environmental > Terrestrial > Soil > Tropical forest > Bulk soil | place: Panama | collected 2016-02-17
CTTTTTGCCGGTAACCTTAGCAACTGGATTTCGTTGTATTGAATCGTAAGAACATCATCGAAATTTTGAGCGCAATCACGGCTCGAGAACCTGGATTTTTTTGAGCGGAGGAAGTCGAATGGTTTACAGCCCGTTACGTCATTTTGGCCGGTTTGCACTGGCTGCATGTGCAGTCAGCCTTGGAGTCACAAGCTTGGGTGCACAGACTCCCAGTTCAACCGCCCCCGTGGGCGTTAACCCATCGCGATTTGATCTATTCACGGGATACTCCTACTTTGGAGCGCATGGCCAGTTGAAGCCCCTTGGTGTTAATTACTCGTCGATCAATGCGGGAGCCATCGGCAGTGGGGCGTATTACTTCAACAAGTATTTTGGCGGAGAAGCGATCTACGTCAATCACCCGGATGGTCCGAACGATGGATTTTCCAGCATCTCGGCGGGTCCAATCTTCCGCGCTCCGATGCAAAACTTCACGCTTTTCGCCCACGGACTTGCCGGAGGTGGAAGACTCGGGGGACCGAATTCTCCTCACTCGTTCCAGTATCACAATCCGTATACGTGGGGCCCGGCTCTGACTGCCGGCGGTGGAATGGACTACGATCTTCCATTCTTTGACAATCGTTTCTCACTGCGTCTCTTCGAGGCCGACTATCGTTACGTTCATGCAAACTTCGGTCCGTACAATCCTCCGCCCAGCGGGCCCACAGGCGGTCGCGCGAATCTGAGCGGTGTGGACCTCAGCACCGGCATCGTGACGCACTTCGGCCACATCATTCCTCCACCTCCCGTCACGTATTCCTGCTCGGCTTCACCATCGACGATCTACCCGGGCGACCCCATCACGGTTACCGGTACGCCGCTCAATCTGAATCCGAAAAAGATTGCGACCTATACCTGGACCTCCGATGGCGGCACGGTTGCGGGAACTACGCAGACGGCTAACGTCACTACGACTAATTTGAACCCTGGAAGCTATACGGTGAAGGGGCATGTCTCGGAGGGCAACAAGCCCGGCGAGATGGCAGACTGCTCGGCGCCGTTCACGGTTCAGCAGTTCCAACCGCCTACGATTACCTGCTCGGCAAATCCCTCAACAGTCAACCCGGGTGATTCGTCCACAATTACGGCACAGGGTGTCAGCCCGCAGAATCGTCCTCTGACCTACAGCTACAGCTCGTCGGCTGGTTCGATCAGCGGGACAGGACCTACGGCCACCCTCAGCACGACGGGCGCGCCTCCGGGAACCCTCACGGTGACAGCGAACACGGTTGACGACAAGGGTCAGACGGCGACCTGCACCACATCCGTAACAGTAGTTGCTCCTGCTCCTCCGCCGGCGGTCACGACGACCAGCCTGTGCTCGATCACCTTTGATCGCGACAAGCGCCGTCCAACCCGCGTAGACAACGAAGCCAAGGCTTGCCTTGACGATGTTGCCCTCAACCTGCAGCGTGCCTCTGACGCGAAGCTTGCCGTCGCCGGCAACGAAACGTCAGCGGAGAAGGCCGCCTTCGATAAGAGCAAGAGCAAGACGAAGGTCGATCCAGCTGCTGCACGTGCAGTCAACGCGAAGGATTACCTGGTCACAGAGAAGGGCATCGATTCGAGCCGTATCTCGGTGTACACCGGTAATCAGGACAGCACGCAGACCAACACGACGCTGATCCCGACTGGTGCAACGCTCGACACGACCGGTCTCACCCCTGTGGATGAGAGTGCAGTGAAAGCAGTACCGCGCACTCCTCCCGCAAGGAAACGCAAGTAGTTCAACGCAGTAGTGAGCCACAAAGGCTGACTGGGACCCTCCCAGTCAGCCTTTGTGCTGAATGCAGCTGTTTACGCAAGATTCCGCGTATTCTTAATGCAGCTGCAATGAAATAAGAAGGATATTTTGAACAGTCTGTACAAAAGTTGTGTCAGATTGCTCCTGCTGGTCTTGATTGTTATCTGCCTTCCTGCAGGTGCGGTCCAATGGTTGCCGTTTGGCCCTTACGGGGGGGACGCCCGTGCGCTGGTGTTCAACCCACATGACCCTTCGCATCTCTACCTGGGAACGGTCAACGGGTGGATCTACGAGTCAGTTAACGGCGGAAGGGAGTGGCACCGCCTTGCTCGGATCGATAGCCGGGACGATCTCGTGATTGACTCGATTATCATCGACGGCTCCAACGCAAAGCGATTGATTGTTGGCGCGTGGGTCCTCGGAAGTCCTGACGGCGGACTGTACATCAGCGAAGATGGCGGAGCGACCTGGAAGAGCGAGTCGGACATGGCTGGACAGAGCATTCGCGCCCTGGCGGCCTCTCCCTCAGACGCGAAGACGCTCGTTGCCGGGACATTGAAGGGTGTATATCGCTCGCAAGACAGAGGAGTGCACTGGCAACTCATCAGTCCAGAGGGCAGCAGAGAAATCCACGAAGTTGAGTCGGTTGCGATTGATCCGAAGGATCCCAGCATCATCTATGCCGGCACGTGGCATCTTCCGTGGAAGACGATTGACGGTGGAGAGCACTGGGTCAACATCAAGCAGGGCGTGATTGATGATTCGGACGTCTTTTCGATCATTGTCGATCCGCAGCAACCCAACGTGGTTTATGCAAGCGCGTGCTCCGGGATTTACAAGAGCGAGAACAGTGGCGAGAAGTTCGACAAGATCCAAGGGATTCCGTCGACCGCACGGAGGACCCGGGTGCTGATGCAGGACCCTCAGCAATTGAACGTCGTATTCGCGGGTACTACCGAAGGTCTTTATCGCACTTCGGACGGGGGCAAAACCTGGCTGCGCACGACCGGCCCTGAGTTGATCGTCAACGATGTATATATCGATCCGCGCGACTCAAACCACGTTCTTCTCGCAACGGACCGCGGGGGAGTTTTAACCAGTAATGATGGAGGATTCACTTTCTCTCCTACCAATGGCGGCTTTTCGTCACGTCAGATTACTTCGTTGGTGGTCGACTCGCGGAGACCTGCAATTCTGTATGTCGGCGTCGTCAACGACAAAGCATGGGGAGGAGTCTTCCAGAGCGACAACGGCGGCCTGACCTGGTTGCAGCAGAGCGCTGGCCTTGCTGGCCTCGACATTTTTAGTCTCGAACAGGCGTCGGACGGAACGCTGCTGGCTGGCACCGGACATGGGATTTACAGGTTTTCAGACGGCATTTGGACCCGAGTCACCAACGTCAGCGAGCAAAGCCAACCTGTATTGCATGAGACGACCGCGGTTAAGCGGTCGCCGTCGCACCCAGTCTCTGCGCGCAAGGTCACGGGACCTGCCGTGAAGGGGAAGCCAGTCAACTCGGACGACGCGGTCTTTGCGATGTCTCGTGCGGGTGACGTTGTCTACGCAGCTACGTCTGAGGGTGTCCTCAAGAGCGTCACTGCCGGGATGAGTTGGACTGAACTGAAAGCGCTGGATGCGGAAGAGTGGCGTTTTATCGCTGCGCATCGATCGAATGTTTTTGCCGCCGGTCTGCATTCGGCCAGTCTCTCCACCGATGGAGGGGCGAATTGGAAGCCGGTGAATTTGCCTGACGCGCTGACGCAGATTGCAGCCATCACCGTTGATGGGGTAGGTGGTCTCTGGGTAGGAGGACGCGAGGGTGCTTTTTACTCGGAGAATGGGGGAGCGACGTGGCAGACTCTTACGACATTCTCCATCCATGACGTCAACAGTTTCTACTTTGATGAGTCCTCGCAGCGAGTTCTTATAACGGCGAACAACAAGAACACGATGGTGTTCGCGGTGCACTTGCCAGACAAGCGGATTCAGTACTGGAATGCCGGCTGGCACATGCGAATGGTTCGTCCTGTGGGCGATCACTTGGTTGGGGCTACGTTATTCGACGGGGTCGTCATTCAGCCCCGGATGATCGTTTCTGAAGAGGCCTCGGGGCACTAGTTCACAGGGGTATTGTCGTGTCGTTTGAGTTAGAGGCGTGACGGAGGAATACAATCGTTGTATGAGCTTCGAATCGTCCACAACCCTGCACAACCGCCATTCGTTTCAGACCGATGATGCAGCCCTCTATTCCATTGCGGAGAAGGTGCAGGCGGGAGACCGGCTGAGTTTTGAGGACGGCGTGGCGCTCTATCGGAGCGGCGATATTCTTGCAGTGGGCTGGCTGGCGAACTTTGTGCGTGAGAAACTGCACGGCAATACGGCGTACTTCAATGTCAATCGCCACATCAATCCAACAAACGTCTGTGTGGCGTCTTGCCGTCTATGTGCCTTTGGGCGCAAGAAGGGCGAGGCTGGAACCTACACGATGGCGCTTGAAGAGGCGTGGGAGACCGCGGCATCTGGCTACACCGAGGCGGTGACGGAGTTCCACATCGTTGGCGGTCTGCATCCTGATCTGCCCTTTGAGTACTTCATGGATCTGGTGAGTGGCCTCAAGGTCCGCTTTCCGAAGGTTCACATCAAGGCATTCACCATGGTCGAGGTTGCCTTCCTCGCCAAGCGCGGGAAGATGACCATTGCCGAGACGCTGCAGCGGATGAAGGACGCGGGTGTGGACTCGATGCCTGGTGGGGGCGCGGAGATCTTCGCAGACCACATCCGCCACATCATATGCGACCACAAAATTGATGGCAGCGAGTGGCTGGAGACTGCGAGGACCGCCCACAAGATCGGCCTGCGTTCGAACGCCACGATGCTTTACGGGCATGTGGAGAACGATGAGGACCGTGTCGATCATCTGGTCAAACTGCGAGCGTTGCAGGACGAGACCGGAGGTTTCCAGACGTTTATCCCGCTTGCGTTTCATCCGGACAACACAGCGTTGGCGCACATTCCCCGTACGACTGGGATGCTGGATATCAAGCAGGTTGCAGTAGGCCGGCTGATGCTGGATAACTTTGCGCATATCAAGAGCTACTGGCAGATGGTCACGCCGAAAATGGCGCAGATCTCGCTTCGGTTCGGCGCTGACGATATCGACGGCACTGTGGTTGAAGAGAAGATCTACCACGATGCCGGAGCCACGACTCCACAGGGAATGCGCCGCAAGGATTTGATACGGCTGATCACTGAGGCGGGGCGTGAGCCTTTTGAACGCGACACCATGTATCGGGCAGTGACCCGCAGCGAAGATACGTTTACCGTCGCGGTTTAGTAACTCTCTCAACGTAATCACTTTTCGGTTACCTCATCCTGGATACGAACTAAGTTTTCCTTCGACGGGCCAAAGTGTCCTCCAGGTTCATCCACGAGGGAAAATCTTTTCCACTTTTGTGGGCAAGGCTTTGGACTATTTTGCCTTCTACAGGCACAAATTCTCTGTTTTTCCGCAAGAATCGGGGGATTTTCGAGAAGGTCAAGGCTTCTATGAAATGGTCGCCGGTTTGCAAAGAGTTACGGCGTACCAGCAATTCTGAAGAGCTCTGGACACCTGGATTCGTGGATGAACTATGGATCGGGTACCTGAACCGACAGTCACGGTTCCTCGCTGAATGTGTGTCCTGAGTTGGTCACTTTGCCGTTATTCATTCTTTTGCCTTGGAGGAAGTCATGTACGTATTCTTTACACCTGCTTTGCTCGCTCTGATTGTCATCGGCTCCATTGCGATTCGTGATCAGTTCCGCTTTTCCACGAACTAAGGCGTCATGGCTCCGGCGGCAGTGATTTGTATCTTTGCCGCCAGAGCGAAACCGTCGTGCGATCAGCGTGGCTGAAGAATCGCGGCGCCATTGCGATCAAGCAACCACGGGAACCAGCTACCAAGCTACCAATGAGCAGATTGGTGGTTCGCGCATGCCGTCAAGTTTGCAGGCGTGGCTTCGTAGTGACAACACCGCCGATCGTCAGCAAGACAAGTGCGCCCATTGCGGGCACCGTAAGCCCCGCGCGTAGCCCATGGAACTGTGTCGAGATAACACCAGTGAGCCAGGGCAATGTTGCTCCGCCAAGCGAGGCAATGGAGAAGAGGGGGCCGAGCTTTGGATGGCTCCCTGTGCGCGCCAGCAGAAACGAAACGATGAGAGGGTAAAGCGGCGCGATTGCCAGTCCACAAAGCACCGTGAGGGTGATGATCCATCTAGGGCCCAGATGTGGCTCGAAGATGAGGATCGATACCGCGACGATGAGTAGGACGAGAGATCCCCGATACAGGAGAGACTCGCCGAGTCGATTGACAGCGACGGCCATCATGGAGCGGCCGATGAGCTCGGCCATCCAATAGCAAAACGAGATGGAGGATGCCAGTAACAATGCGCTTTGGCGAACCGCGTAACTCGGTAGCCAGCCGCCGAGCGCGTTTTCAACTCCTACGTATAGGAGCAGAGCCATTGCGAATATCAGCAACGGCAAGACGGGGAGGGGCAGGTCGGAGGAAGGTGACTCTTCCGTTGCGGGGCTGAATTCTTGTTTCGGTAGGAGGGTCCCGATGGCTGCGGCTAGGGCCAGAATGGTCGCGGTAACCACGAAGAAGGTTTGTGGACCACAAAGTCGCACGAGGATCGGGCATGCGATTGCGCCGACGCTCCAGCCTGTATTGAGAATTGCGAGGACTCGCGCACGTCCGGAGCTAACAGCTGTCCCGGCGATGATGTTCCCCGCGGTAAGGCCCGCTCCGAGGCCGAACCCTACGCCAAAGAGCGCCAGGTGTGCTGCAGCGAAACTGACCCATAGCATCGCAACACATGAGCCGGCGGTAATTGCCGCCCCATAGATAACGCTGGCACGCAAATTCCTCGACGCGACCCACGCCCCGCTAAGCTGTCCGGCAAAGAACGAAGTAAAGAGCATGCCGGCTTGCGCATCCTGAATATGCCATCGCTCACTGAGACCCGGCAAAAGAGGTCCCAGCATGACTGTCGCAATGCCTGCTCCTGCGAAATAGAAGATCAGTGGGCCAAGAACGCGGAAAGAAATTGAGCTTCTGCGATCGGAGATGCTCGGAGATGATGCTGTTGTCTGCACGGCTTCCATTTAGTGCCGAGTCCTCTTCGCTTTGGATGAGGGAGCTGAATGAACTCCGGCGGTTGATTCGCGAACGACTAACTCGGGTTCAAACCAAACCTGATCCTGGAACGGAGCCTCTGGGTTTTGGATACGTTTGACGAGTAATTCAGCAGCTGTGGTTCCCATCTGGTGCAGGGGTTGCCGCACGGTTGTGAGTCGGGGGCTAAGGTACTCAGAGACGATGATGTCGTCAAAGCCGATGACGGAGATGTCACGCGGACAGTTGAGTCCAACGTCTTCAATAGCCCGGATTGCACCGATGGCCGCCGTATCGTTGAAGGAGAAGATCGCCGTAAAGTCTCGTGTGCGTGCGAGCAGTTCGCGGACGGGAGGATAGCCAATATCGGGCGACCATGAGTTCTTCTCGAGGTGAATGGAGAGTTCAGGGCGAACAACGATGCCAATTTCGCGGGCGATGCTGACGATGGCCTCCCATCGGGTATCGGAGTCGCTGACGTAGCGGTTGCCCTTCATGAAAGCGATTCGACGGTGGCCGAGATCGTATAGGTGGCGCAGCGCAACCTTCGCTGCGCGGTCATGATCCAGAACCACGTTGGTGACGCCAGGGAGCCTCGCGTGCGATGAGATGCTGACAACGGGTAAGGCGACTTTGTGGCGAAGTTCGGTATTGATCGTAAGAAAGCCGTCGACCGATCGTTGCATGAGGAGATCCGGATATTCTTCCATGAGGTCGGGCCGGCAGAGATGGCTGACCGTGAAATATAAGTATCCCTCTTGCAGTAGATAGGGCTCTATGCCGAGCATTACGCGCGTGAAGTAGCCTTCGCTGACCTCCGGAACGATGACACCGACGGTGTTGGTGAGTCTTGTCCGAAGCATGCGGGCATGCAAGTTCGGCCGGTACTCGAACTTCTGAGCCGCTGCATGGACGCGCTGCCGTGTCTCTGGCGAGATCGACTTCGCCACAGGCGAATTGTTAAGCACGATGGAAACAGTGGCGGGGGAGAGGTCGAGGTATTCCGCGAGTATTTTGAGGGTTATCGGCTTTCCAGAATCAGGCTTACTCTTCTTTCCGGTCATTTCACTCCCGCAGGCTTCGATTGGATGCAACAGTTGTACACCTTTCGCGGATAGTCAAAACGAGTTTCCTTTGTGACGGAGAATGGCCGGTAAGTTGCTTTTGCAAAAAAGAGACAAATCCCATACGCGCCCATGACAACGAATTTGGGGAATTCGGACTACTTTCACAAAAAAGCACTCTTCAACACGAAGAGTGTTTCGAGAGAATGAACAGAAGTTTCAAATTGTGATCGTTGATATTGACATGGGTTGCCGTTCGTGGAACTTTAATAACATATTTATTTTCATGCCGGTACTCCATTCGGTTTCACGCTTGCACAACCTTTGAAGTGCGAGTGTTTGAGGATTACGACGATTTAGTTTTGGAGTCGCCAAATATCTTGTGGACTCGTGACGACCCAGTCGAAGTTCGTCTGCAGTCGTGCCGGTTCATAAATTGTTTCAGAAGTGAAAAAGAAGCTTGCAGTTTTTTCAGGAGGCATCAGATGAAGCAGTCGGGAAAGCTGTATGGATTGATTGCATCTCTCCTTTTCGGTCTGCTGTTTGCGGGCTCGTCATTGGCACAGTCAACTGCGACATTGTCTGGAACAATCACAGATCCCACTGGAGCAGTGGTTCCGAACGCCGCAGTGTTGATTCACTCTGTGGCAACCGGTTTGGATCGCAGCACAATGAGCGATGCATCTGGAAACTTCACAGCACCTGCGCTTCAGCCGGGTGACTACACGCTCACTGTCACTGCTGCGGGATTTGCCAAGTGGGTCACCGAAGCGATTACTCTGTCGGTGGATGGGTACGTAAATATTAACGCCAAGCTTTCGCTCGCAAGCACGGGTGAGACGGTACAGGTCGAGGCGGCGTCGCAGACTATTGAAACTCAGACGATGACGGTCGGACAGGTCATCGACAAGACGACAGTGCAGCAGATTCCACTCAATGGACGCCACTTCCTTGACCTGACGGTGTTGACCCCGGGAGGTGTGGTTGCCGATACGGCCGGCAGCTTAACGAGCCCGAGCCGCGGACTTGGCGCAAACTCGTTTATCACAGCAGGCAATCGCGAAGACTCGGTCAACTTTCAGATTAATGGCGTCAATTTGAACGACATGAGCCAGAACCAGATTACGTTCCAACCGTCGATCAATACGACCTCCGAGTTCAAGATCAACAATTCTACCTTCAGCGCGGAATACGGCAGAAGTTCTGGCTCCATTGTGAACGTAAGCACGCGTTCCGGTACGAATGGTTTCCATGGCGAAGTCTTCGACTACTTCCGCAATGAGGCCCTCGATGCCCGCAACTACTTTAATCGGAACTTCAACACAGCAACGGGGGTCCCGCTCGTTGGAGCTACGGGCGACAAGGCTCCGCTGAAGCGCAACAACTTCGGGGTCGCTGTCGGAGGACCCATCTGGCGTGATCACACCTACTTCTTCTTCAGCTATGAGGGGCTTCGCCAGCACCAAGGCATCCTCCAGAACAGCACGGTCTTCTCGCCTGCGCAGCGAGCGTACATTACCTCCGTTGGCAATCCCACAGCCGTCGCGTTGCTTGGAGTAATCCCTCAACCAAACAGTGGCAACAACTATGTTGCGTTTACGCCAGGGCCGGTGCAGATCGATCAGTTCACCGGCGATGTCATGCAGATTCTCGGCAAGAACGATCAGTTGCACGGCTTCTATGCGTTTCAGAAGGACGTCCGGACAGAGCCTGCTCTGCAATACGCCACCCCCTCCATACCGGGATTCGGCGATCATCGCAACGCGCACCGCCAAATCCTCACCTTGAACGAGGTTCACATCTTTAGCCCGACCTTCACGAATGAGGCGCGGCTGGGCTTCAATCGCATCTCAATTGCCTTTACTCCGAATTTGCTGGCCGACCCCTCCACCTTCCATCTCGGTACGGGCACGAGCGGCAATGTCGGCCTACCACAAATCACCTTCGTCGATCTCAACATGTCGATGGGCGGCCCGTCCGGCTTCCCTCAGGGGCGCAACGATACCCTGGGACTCATCTCAGATACCGCGACCCTCCTGAAAGGAAAGAACACCATTAAGTTCGGCGGCGAGTTCCGCCGCTTCCTCGAGGCCAGCTTCGCTAACGATCCCGGTGTTCTCCAGTTCGCTACCAGCACCGGCATCACGCCCGGCCAGCCAGTAAGCGCCAACATCTTCGCCAATGGTCTTGCGAGCGTGTTCACTCAAACCCCAAACGACATCGTTGCTCGCATCTATATCAACGCGGTCGGCGCCTTTGTGCAGGACAACTACAAGGTTACGCCGAGGCTCACTCTCGAAGGCGGCCTTCGCTTCGAGTGGAACGGCACACCGGTCGAAGGGGAGAATCGCTTTATCCTCTTCATCCCTTCGGGTCCATCGCTCGTTCAAGTCGGCACCAATGGCTACGGTTCTCCTTACAAGCAGAACTACAACGTGGAGCCGCGCGTCGGATTCGCCTATGATATCTTCGGCACTGGCAGGTCCGTCATTCGTGGCGGCTACGGGTACTTGGTTGATCAGCCTGTGGAATCGGTCGTCGGAGGCC
>Ga0126373_10004623_pt1 | contig 10553 bp, 8 predicted proteins | sample PanSoiMetPlot_11_FD_92545 | JGI IMG/M metagenome (GOLD analysis project Ga0126373, IMG submission 92545) | Tropical forest soil microbial communities from Panama - MetaG Plot_11 | ecosystem: Environmental > Terrestrial > Soil > Tropical forest > Bulk soil | place: Panama | collected 2016-02-17
AGCTTCGGCCTGCTGTCGTTCACGTTCCTGAAGCTCCTGGCAGGCCGCCCGAAGGAGATCAGTCCGCTGATTTGGGTTCTCACCTTGCTGTTTCTGCTGCGCTACATCTTCCTGGGCAGGGAGTAGCGGCGGAGTCTTCGCGGCAGCGGCCATGGCACTGGCCCTGCGGGCATGAGACACGTCGGTAATCGCCCTCACTCCTGCCGCAAGAAGATTTTCTGCGCCGAGAGATGAGCGCCGGTCAGCAACAGCAATCCCGAGAGGAATGCCCAAAACATCATGCTGACCGAGAGCGCGAAGGGGCCGTAGACTTCCCCGAAATTGAGTCGGGGCAAGGCAAGGATGTAGGAGTACTTCAGGATTTCAGAAAGCAGGCCCATGATGATGGCGGTTGGGAGCACCGCGCGCGCCGGCACTTTCCCGTTGGGCAGCAACCAGTAAATCAGGAAGAAAATCGCCATGCTGGTCACTACGGCAAAGACGTTCGCGGTCAGAAAGCTCAAGGCCTTCACCACCCGGAACTCGTGTCCAAAGGCCAGCGTGCGTAATAGCACCAGATCCCCGGCACTGAGAGCAATCGAGATCAGCGCGAGCGTGCCGCAGGCAAATGTCAGTCCCAGCGAGATCAGCTGATTGCCTAAATAGGAACGGTTATTGGGGAATCTCCACACCCGGTTCAGGGCAACCTCGAGCGGCATGAATACGCCCGTCGAGGTCACGAGCAAAATCACCAGCGAGACCGCCTGGACCCGGTTCTTGGCGCCGGCCAAAGCGCTCAGGTTGCGAATCACGAAATCCTGCCCCGCCGGCAAATAACTGCGCAACAGCTCGATAATGACTCGCTTCATTGCCGGCGAATGGAAGACGTGATCCACCAATTGCATCAGCAACAACACAAAAGGAAAGAATGACAGAATGGCGTTAGCCGCCACGGAAAACGCGAAGGTATGCACTTCGGTGTGAAGCAAGTACTTCACGGTGGAGGCGGTCAATCGGTAATACAGACGCAGCCGGCTGCGCCTGGCACTGGGGACACTCTGGGGAGTCTTTGTGGTCGTGGGAAAGATGCTGGTCGGCGACACAATTTTCGAATCTTATCAAATACTTAGTTGCTCCGTGGAAACCTTCAGGGCAGCCCGCGTCGCCTCTATGTGATTGAGAGTAAACGATTTCTGCACACATTCAGCCCCCGCTAAATTTTCTCTTGCGTTCAACGTAAGTTCCTGAATAATATGACGTGCTCAATGCCTGGTTTCAGGCATGAGTTTTCTCTGAGATCTTAGGTTGATCGTGTTGTGCCACGTCGTCCAACTGAAAAGAATTCGTGCAAGGCTTTGAGTGTTTCCAGGCTTCCCCACAGCGTTGGGGCAGATGGAGAGGGCTCAGAGCTTTTCTTTTTTGGCACGGTCGATCCATGCCGCGATTGACTTGATCGAAAACTGCTCGACTTCTTTGGAGGGGGCCTAGAGGCGCAAGCCTCGCGAAGAACCGGGCAAATTCAATAGCGAGAGGCGAAAGGAGTTTTCTGTGAGAGAGAAGGGTACAGTAAAGTGGTTTAACGGGGCAAAAGGATATGGATTCATCCAGCGGTCGACGGGCGAGGACGTTTTCGTCCACTTCTCGGCGATTCAAGAAAATGGCTACCGCACTCTGAACGAGGGCGAGACGGTCGAGTTCGATCTGCTGAAGGGGCCCAAAGGCTTCCAGGCAGCCAACGTCGTTCGCGGCTGAAGCAAGTCCCGAACCACTTACACCCTTCCAGCCAGCTGGAAGGGTTTTATTGTGTTTGCAGAAAACGTCGAAGTGGGAGAAGCTCCCTACCGAGAAGCGCGCGGCAATTGGCAAAGAGGCTGGGGGAGATATCATCAAAATCAGGCGCCAGGATTCGAGGTTGTGCAATGATCGGGCGCGTGCGAACCATTGCGCTCGTCCGCTCCGAACCGCTAAGATTTTTTGAGTTTCTCATCGGGTGACCAATCATGGCCGAGGACGAACTTCACGAATTACAGGAAAACGCCGAACACGGCGCACACAATCCCTCCATGGCACCGGTGTCACTGACCATGGCGGTTCTAGCCGTCCTGGTTGCAGTGGTTGCGCTGCTCGGGCATCGCAGCCACACCGAAGAAGGCGTTCTCCAAACCAGGGCCAACGACCAGTGGGCTTATTACCAGGCCAAAGACATCCGTTTGCACATGGATAAGGCGCTCGGGGACCTCGAAGGCTTCGTCGCAACAACCGATGCGGCGCGAGCGGCGCAGGCCCGCGAAGGCAACCTCGCCGAAGCGGAGAAATACGCCAAACAGACGCACGACCTTGAGGAGCAGGCGAAGGAACTGGAACGCGAAGCCAAGCTTGAGAGCCGCCGCGCCGATCGTTATGACCTGGGCGAAGTATTCCTCGAAATCGCGCTCGTGGTCACTTCCATTACCCTGCTTTCCCATCGGCGGGCATTCTGGTATGCGGGCGTAGTGCTCGGCATCATCGGCCTGATACTTGCGGCGACTGGACCACTCGTCCGCTAGTGCTGAGATCCGGTGGGCTGACCGCGCCCCTCCCCGAGGGGCGGCATGTTTCGGCTGAGTGCGGAATGCTGCGCGCCCGCACAACCGACCGCTCGGTCGGATTCCCGCTTCCAGAGCCGGTTGTGAGCTCAAAAAATATCTTGCGGAATATATAGCGGAGCTATAATCAGCTGTAAGATCTCTGCCCGGAGCCGCACAGGCTCCGAAACTGCGCCCCTAGCGCAGCCTCGGAAACCGTCACGGCCCCAGACGGATGCAAGAACAGCTCGCCTGTATCCGAGGTGCACTATGCCAACTCTGTTCGAGCTTCTGATCGCGTGGGGAGTGCTTACAGCCGCCTTGATTTGCCTCCTTATTTACCGCGGCACGTTGACCATGCATGAAGACGATCAGCTATTCCTGGGCGAATCAGAGTCGCACATGGCCCGGGAGCAGGTAGAAATCATGGCAAAGGTCAATCGCCTGGGGCCGTTCGTTAAGGTCTTGGGGACTGCGTCGGGAGTGCTCATTCTGGGCATTGCCGGCTTGGCCATTTACCAGGCCATGACTACTGTCCAGTAGTCTTTCCCGGCCAGGTAAGTGTGACCTGAAGACTCGAGTTGTGCGTTCTCTTCTGGTCGATTAGCATCAGACGCGGACCGGTTGGGTGTTCGTGTCTGTCCCATGCTTCCGAAACAAATCGCGATCGTAGGCGGCGGTCCCGCCGGCGCATTTGCCGCCGAGCAAGTGGCTCGCGCCGGGCACCAAGTAACTCTCTTCGATGAAAAACTGACCTGGGAAAAACCGTGCGGCGGCGGGCTCACGGACAAAGCCATCGCGCGCTGGCCGTTTCTTCGCGAGGTCGATGTTGAGCGCAACTGGATCACAGATTGCGAACTCATTGCTCCCTCCGGACGCACGGCAAGTTTTCCCCTGGATCGCCCGATCGCGATTTTTTCCCGGCTTACTCTGAACGGACTGCTGCTCGAAAGGGCACGCCAAGCGGGCGCGGCGCTGGTTGGCGAGCGCATTGTGAGCATCGAGGGCAACGCCGGCAACTGGATATTGAAATCTTCTTCCGCCAAGCATCGCGCCGAGTTCCTATTGCTGGCGGCAGGCGCGCGCAGCCCATTTCGTGGCCAGTTTGCTCCGGCCTTGGGCGCTGACGATTTCATGGTCGCCGTGGGCTATTACGTGCCCGGGACCCGGCAGACGCTTCAGGTGCAGTTTCTCGAAGGCTTGCATGGATATCTCTGGGTGTTTCCGCGACGTAATCACTTCTCGGTCGGGATCTGCGGCCGCATGCAGGGGCAGAGTACGGCGGGGCTGCGGCACCGACTCGAAGCTTTGCTTCCGAATTTTGGCTTGTCGACAGAGGGCGCGCGCTTTTATGCCCATATCATTCCGTCTTTAAGCGAAGCTTCCTTCGAGCGATCAGCCTGGTGCGGAAAGGGCTGGGCGGTCGCCGGAGATGCTGCTGGATTCGTCGATCCCATCACCGGCGAGGGCCTCTACTATGCGTTGCGCTCCGGGGAGCTGTTCGCGCAAGCGGTATTGAACGATATGCCGGAATCCTACGGCGAACTGGTGAAACGAGATTTCCTGCCGGAACTCAAGCGTGCGGCACGCATTGCCGACCGGTTTTATTCCGGAGAGTGGATGGGCGATTCGGTCACCGAGCGCATGATCCAGCTCACTGCGCGCAGCCCCCGTTTCCGCGACTTGATGCGCGACCTGTTTGCAGGCGTGCAGGAGTATTCCGCTCTGCGCAGCCGGGTGTACCGGAGTCTGCCGAAAATCGCCGCCGAAGCGCTGGTCAGTACGCTGTGGCAGCAAGAAACGTCAGCCCCCAGTTCTTCTCCGCTCGGAATTGGCTAGCCACCCGCGGTTGCGCCACCCGGTCAAACTCGGCGTGGAATCGGTTCGGAAGGGAAGATTCGGCGTTCCGCTCTGGTTACCAGGAGTGAGGCGGTTGGCAAAAATGATGGTTCCAACTTGGGCTACAATGGCCAATCCTGCTCATGCTGCTGTTTCCTTCGCCCGAGCGCTTTGCCCTTTTGACTGCATTGTTCTTGCTCGCGTGGGATCCGCTCGCGGCCATCGGAGCATTCGGCCAACAAGCAGACGAAGTTCCAAGCGCAACCGAGATTCGGGTTTTGGATCCTGGCTGGTGGCCCACCAAGGGCTCGGGCAAGCGCGAGGAGTACGTCGGTTCCGCAGCATGTCAGGCATGTCATCGGGAAATTTCCGAGAGCCAGCAAAGCACTCCCATGGCGCATGCCTTGACCGAAGCCGGGCCGTCCGCGTTTGACGAGTTGTCTCCGAGCGCGGTTCATTTCGGCATTGGTCCCTACCAATATGAACTTGCCCGAACGGCCGAGGGCGCGGTGTTGTCGGTAACCGACGGATCTCAATCCGCTTCTGCGCCGGTGGCCTGGATTTTCGGAAACGGGCAATTTGGCCGAACCTACCTGTTCGAGCAAGGTGGGAGTTTTTTTGAGAGCCGCTTAAGTTATTACCGTCAAACTCACGGCCTGGATTTCACTACCGGCAATCCCCGGGCAGTGCCCGGCAGCCTGGCCACAGCGTTGGGCAGACGCCTTCTCAGCAACGAACCTCCGTTATGCTTTGGTTGCCACAGCACGGCCGCGAGCGCCAACCAACATTTTGACCCCGCCCGTCTGGTTCCGGGTGTGTCCTGCGAGGCTTGCCATGGACCCGGCGCCCAGCACGTGGCGGCGATGAACCTGGCGCAAGGCGCATCCTCCCCGACGTTTATCATGAATCCCGCCCGCCTCGGCCCGGTAGCATCGGTGGACTATTGCGGAGCCTGCCATCGCACCGCCGTCGACGTCAGCTTGATGAAGCTCACGGGAATTCTGACTTTGCGTTTTCCCGCGTACCGACTGGAACGCAGCCGCTGCTGGGGTAAAGGCGATGCGCGCCTTACCTGTTCAGCATGCCACGATCCTCATCAGTCGCTCGGGCGCGACCCCGGTGCCTACGACAGAAACTGTGTGGCTTGCCACCGCGCGGGCCGAGTGGGACCGGATACGGCGCACCGTCCCGAAGCCGGTGTGGCCCGAGGCCGAAACGGGCGAGTTTGCCCGGTTGCGCAGAAGAACTGCGTGAGTTGCCACATGCCTCAATACAGCATTCCTGAAATGCACACCACATTCACCGACCATAAGATAGCTATCCATCGTCCGGGAGCACCGTTTACGGAATGAGCGATCGGAACTCTGCCCATACGCGTTTAAAATCCGCCAGAACCTTTGCGGGCGGGCTGGCCCTGGCTGTCATCGTCATCTCGAGCGTTGTGGTTCAGTCTTGGACGGCGGCCACGCCCCAAACCGCGCAGAAAGCTTTCAAGAACGTTCAGGTGCTGAAGGACATTCCGGCCGATGATCTGGTACCGACCATGCAATTTGTTTCCGCCTCGTTGGGAGTGGAATGTGACTTCTGCCACGTTCACGATGCTTTCGACAAGGATGATAAGAAGCCCAAACAAACTGCCCGGCAGATGATGCGCATGGAGCTCGAGATCAATGGCCGGGATTTCGACGCCCGACGTGCGGTGACTTGCTACAGCTGTCATCGCGGGCAAATCAAGCCGGTTTCGATACCGTCAACTCAAAAAGAAGCGGACGCGCCAGCGCAGGACTCTTACTTCAGTGAAGCCGAATTGGCCGACCCGCCTCGACCTCCCGTGGGGTTGCCGGCTGCTTCCGACATTCTGGCCAAGTATGTGACTGCCCTCGGCGGCAAAAGCGCGATCGAGAATATTTCGACGCGTCTGGAAAAGGGCACCATCCACTTCGGCTCGGGACCGCCATTCGGGGTTGAAAGAATCACCAAATCACCGGCCAAGCAGATCTTCACAGTTCACCTGGCCGCGGGAGAGAGCCGCACCGCCTTCAACGGTCGCACGGGATGGCTGAGCTTTCCCGGATCTCCCATTCGCGAAATGCACCACTCCGATTTTCCGGGTGCCAGGCTCGACGGAAATCTGCACTTGCCCCTAGACCTCGCAAGCCTGTATACGACGATGGAATCGATAGAGCAGATAAAGATGGGCAGCTCCGAGGCGATCCTGGTGTTTGCCCGCAACCATGGGCAGCCGCCCCTGGAACTTTATTTCGACCGCAATTCCGGACTCTTATTGCGTGAACTGCGCTTTGCCGAAACCCCTCTGGGTCTGAATCCCACCCGGATTGATTTCGGCGATTATGCCGACTTTGACGGAGTAAAAGTACCTCGACACCTGATCATTGCGGGGCCCGGGCGTAGGCTGGAAATTCAGTTCGATGAAATCAAACAGAACCTGGCGGTGGATGATGCTGTATTCAACCATCATTAACAACGCCAATGGATAGCAACCATCGCAGGCCATCGCTGCTTGTGCTAATCTGCCTTTTTTGAATTCATAAGCCATTGGTCCCAGGAGCGAATCCTGTAGGGTCCACCGCTTGTAGACTTTGACCAAACCCACATGCGCGCGCGAATCTTTTTAACTGCGATTACGACTCTTTCAATCCCCATTATGGTTGCCCAGACCACGCCAGCTCCCAGCGATCAGGCCGCAACCATCCGCATTCGCTCGGAAGAAGTACTGCTCGACGTTGTGGTTCGCGACAAGCACCATAAGCTCGTGACCAATCTCCGTCCGAATGAAATCGAAGTATATGAAGACGGCGTGCGACAGGACCTCAAGATGTTCCAACTCATCGAAGGCGCGGCTCAGCTACAAGCTGAGCGCAGCCAAGCGCAGGTTCAGACAAACACGAATCCAGGTTCTGGCCAAACCGCGGTTACTCCCGTCAAGCAGCTCCGGGGGCTCAACTTTGTGTCTATTGTTTTTGGTCCCATCGCTCCCCTGAATCGCGAATTCGCACGCGAGGCGGTGACAGATTTCCTGAAGAGCGATTCGTTCCCTAACACTTATTTGACCGTTTATACGCTTGCCAATAATCATCTAAGTCTCGCCCAGCCTTATACCGATAATAAAAATGCGCTTACGGCGGTAATCGATCAGGTTTCTAAGGGAGCATCGGGTAGTGGCGCATCTGCCGCGTCCACACAAATCGCAAGCGCCGCGATCATCAGCACCTTGGCGAACAGCGCCGCCGCCAGCAGTTCGGCACAACCCGGATCCGGTCCGCAGGACCCCATGCTGGGCCAATTCTCTGGCGCAATCGTGACAAGTCCTCTGTGGGCGCGCAACGCCGCGGCTACGGACGCTTCCACGAATCTCGGCGCCGCGCTTGAGACCCAGGCCATGCTGGAGACCCAGTTACGCTTTGACCCCAGCGAAGGGGTGAATACCATAGACGCGCTGCGTGCCCTGGTGTTAGGCCAGGCCAGACTTCCCGGCCGCAAGGTGGTGCTGTACGTGTCTGACGGGCTCGCGTTTCCGGTTGGCAGGCGCGAGGTTGTCGACAACCTGATCAGCCTCGCCAATCGCACCGGCGTAACTTTCTATTCTGTTGATACCCGCGGATTGAGTCTGGAAGACGCGACCGTGCCTGGGCTCGCTTCCCAGGAAATATCTGCAACCGAAAGCCGGCAACGAGGAGCTGTAACCACGCAGAATCCCGTTCACGGCTACCAGGAGATGGACGATGTCGAACTCGGCGCCGTCTCCAATCGCCAGCAGAATATGCAGGAGCTGGCAGAGGCGACGGGCGGCTTCGCGGTCCTGAACACGAATCAGATTGCCGAACCGATGCAGCGCGTCATGGAAGACATTCGGACGCACTACGAATTGAGCTACGTTCCCAAGTCCACGACTTATGACGGGCATTTCCGCAAGATCGAAGTCAAGCTAAGCCGTCCCAATCTTACCGTCGAGACCCGGAAAGGCTATTACGCTCTTCCCATGCTGAATGGCGAACCGCTTCAGCCGTTTGAAGCCAAGGCCGTGGACGAGATCAAAACCCGCCCTTTCCCTTCCGGCCTTCAGTTCGATGCTGAGTTGATGAAGTTCTGGTCCAACCAGAATCTCGTGCAGTACATGATTGGGGTCGAAATTCCGGTTTCCGAGTTGAAAACGGTGTTATTGCCGAAGAGCGACAAATCCGTGGTGCGCGCCTCTTTCGTTGCACTGGTGCGCGACCTGCAGGGCGAAGTAGTCGGCAAAATCAGCCGTGAGTTGCAGCGGCAGATTTCTCCGCACGATGCGACGGCCGGCCTGGACCACATTTCGTACATTGAACCGCTGGCGCTTCCTCGCGGCGACTACGCGATCGAGATCGCCGTATCTGACGAGTACTCCGGAAAGTCCTCGGTCAGGCGCATTGCTTTCCCCCGAGAGACGAGGACAGGTCTCGAGGTAAGTTCGCTCGAGGTCGTGGGCAAGGCTGAACCACTGGCGGGACCGGCCAATCCTCTCAATCCCTTTGACCTCGAAAATACGCGTATCGTGCCCGAGCTCGGCGACAAAGTTCCCTCCGGACCGGTTGTGCTTTATTTCGTTCTTTACCCGGCAAAGCTAGAGAATCCCGCACCTCCGCAGGCCACGTTGGAAATTCTTCGCGACGGCAGCTTGATCAACCGTCAGGCACTGAAACTCCCCGAAGCACGAGCCGACGGTTCAGTTCCCGTGGTGCTGCGAGTATCCCCGGGGCCGGGTTCTTACGCCATCGTTATCACCGCCCGCCAAGGCAACCTGGTTGCTCAATCCTACCGCGCCCTCGAGATTCAGTAACGATGGGAAGGCGAATGTTGGCGTCTCTGGTAGGAATCGGCACCTTTTCCTACTAGAGCGAAATGGCGCTCTTTTCGAGTGCAAGCGAGGGGGCTGCGCGACAAAGTGCTTGACGGAGACCGACATTCTCCGTGACGCCTGGTTTCGGCGGTTGGTGTGGCAAGACACTATGCGGTTGGCGTAAACTTTCGCCGTGACGAAAAGCTTTCTCGCCAATTTTGTTATCGCGGCGGTATGCGGATCGGTGTGGACGAACTTCGCGGCGCCTGCGATTCTTCGTACTTTCGGTGTACCGCTTGCCTTTGGAATGTGGCGTATAGAACGCCGTAATCAAAACCTTAACAGGGCGCAGTATGTTTGGGCTTTCGGCGTGTTCACCTGGGGACTTGGGCTGTTCCTGTTCTTCGTGATCCTTAGATACATCGACTGGAAACTGCTGGGCGTAAACATCCCAATCCGCATCTTGGGGACACTTCTGAGCTGGTCAGCGGCGGGATGGCTGATCGGTGTTTTAAGCGTGCGACATCGCAGATTCAGCTAGAGGGTGATTGACGGAAACAGGTCTGAACGCCTTGCGTGCTCTAGCAGGGTCTCTGCCGTTTCAACCTCCAGTTCCCGCTCGTCCTCTGGGATGTTCCCGCTTGCGTCGAGAACCAGAACAAGACGTTTTGGTCCTCGGTCAATCGATACACCCTTTACGACGCCAGGGACGCCTGCGAAACGAATCGAAAAATCCGACGCTTCTAGATTTGGCACCAGTTGGTTGTGAACATCTGTCACGACCACGGGCAGATCACATGTTTCTGCGTTTTTTTTGTGCCAAAAGTGAAGAGGACTGCAATGAAAATGCAAGGCAGACCGTACAACTCGATGTAATCTCAGATAGCGCCTGTCCATGTAGCACACACCCGCACGAATGCATTGCTTCCGATGTCGAAGCCATTCGCACCGTCCGACTCTGGGCACTGAAATGCGGATTGCAAACAGAATTGCACTATCCTCCTTCCTCGACGAGCGTCTAATCCGCAGCCGTCCGATTGGACTAGGGTGGAGTGCTCTCCGTCCTCTGCAACGGAAGGCTTTCAGAATGAAAGACGGCCGGAGGATGCATGCTGGCGGATTTGCGCGATGCGGCACGGCATTTGCAGAAAGCACCTGGATTTACCGCGACAGCTCTGATCACACTGGCGCTGGGAATTGGAGCTACCACGGCGATCTTTACCCTGGTGCACCAGGTGATGTTGAAGTCGCTACCAGTAACCAAGCCGGCCGAGCTGTGGCGCATCGGGGACAAGGATCGCTGCTGCAACTGGGGCGGCTTTACCCAGGGTGACGACGGGGAC
>Ga0126373_10004624_pt1 | contig 10552 bp, 13 predicted proteins | sample PanSoiMetPlot_11_FD_92545 | JGI IMG/M metagenome (GOLD analysis project Ga0126373, IMG submission 92545) | Tropical forest soil microbial communities from Panama - MetaG Plot_11 | ecosystem: Environmental > Terrestrial > Soil > Tropical forest > Bulk soil | place: Panama | collected 2016-02-17
CACTTTTTTTTCTCGTTTCCATCGATTCTTCGCGTCCAGGATTATTCGGTTTCACGAATTTTCCCCTTTTGCACGCTTCTGCACATTGGCTCGCGGCTCAAGTTCAACTATGCGGTCTTTGGTTTTCTTCCGCATAGGAGGCCTACTTGATTAAACCCAGGAGCGGCACTTTTCTCTTGTTCTTGCCGAAGCGCGCACCTACCATGACGGGTTCCCTTTCTTTTGATAAAGATCTGTCTTGAGGAGTGACATCAAGAATGTCCTGGGATCGCGTCTACCGCCTTGTGCAACGAATCCCCCGCGGAAGAGTTCTAACCTATGGAGAGTTGGCTAAGGCTCTTCGTCTGCCTGGCGGGGCGCGCACCGCCGGACGCGCTATGGCCGCCACTCCCTCCGGAAAAGGCATTCCCTGGCATCGTGTGATCGGCGACCGCGGCGAAATCCTCATTCGCGGCCCTCATGCTTTGCTTCAAAGAAAACTTCTCGAAAGTGAAGGCGTCGCCCTCGTAGAGTTTCGTGTGGACCTGAAGAAGCACGTCTGGAAGCCAACCAAAAAGACCGCCCCGACTAAGAAGAAAAAGTTGCCTAAAAGGAAAGCCGAAAGATAAAGCCGCCCGCAAACGTATCTGAAGTGAATCCGCGTGCAGGCGTATGCTTGTGTGTTTCATGGGATGCGGCGCTCTGCGGTATGCTATAGCCTCTTCTTTGCCGTTCAGCCTCTTGCGGTGGGGGCAAGAAAAATGGCGAATGCCATCCTTCAAGTGGAGAACCTCGTCAAGCGCTACGGCGACGTGGAAGCCGTGCGCGGAGTCAGCTTTTCCGTCGAAGAAGGCGAAGTCTTCGGACTCCTCGGTCCCAACGGCGCGGGGAAAACCAGCACCGTAGAGGTGTTGGAAGGGCTGCGCGAGCGGGACGACGGTCGCGTCTCCGTGTGCGGGCTCGATCCTGAGCGCGAATCCGTAGCGCTCAAACACGAGATCGGCGCCGCTTTGCAATCCACTTCCCTGCCCGACAAACTTCGCGTCATCGAAGCTCTTCGTCTCTTTGCCAGTTTCTATAAGCGTGGCCGGAAGCCGGAAGAGCTGCTCAAGCGTTTCGGTCTCGAAGAAAAGCGCCATACTTTTTACCACCAACTCTCCGGGGGACAGAAACAGCGCCTCGCTCTCGCCATGGCCCTGGTGAACGACCCGCAAGTTCTCTTCTTCGACGAACCCACAGCCGGCCTCGACCCGCAGGTCCGGCGCGAAATCTACGACATCATTGAGGAGCTGAAACGCGACAAGAAGACTATCGTGATGACCACGCATTACATCGAAGAGGCGGAGCGGCTCTGTGACCGCGTCGCCATTATTGATCACGGAAAAGTGATTGCCCTTGGGACGCCTCGCGAATTGAAGGCTCACTCCGGCGGCGCCACGCGCATCGAAGTGCGGCTCTCCAAGCCCGAGTCAAACGGAACGCTAAAGGGTCTTGAGGGCGTGGCCGACGCTCGCGAGGTCGATGGCGCTTACGTCCTGCATTCTCATCGCCCGCCGCAAACTATCGTCTCCCTGGTCAAACATCTGGAAGCCGAGGGCAATGAATTGGTCAGTCTGGAAATCGCCACGCCTTCCCTCGAAGACGTCTTTATTGAAATGACCGGAAGGAGGTTACGCGATTGACCAACTTCACAGCATTGACACGGACGCGCATGCAACTCGCCATGCGAAATAAGATGTTTTTCTTCTTTAGCGTGGTTTTCCCGCTCGGAATCTTCTTCCTGTATGCCGGAATCTTTGCTCGCAGCAATCCGCGCGCGGTCAGCTATTTTCTCGGACCGGTTATCGCCTTCAATGTGATGGGGAGCTTCTGGGGCCTCAGCGCTGCGCTCGTGATGTTCCGCGAACAGGGAATACTCCGCCGATTTCACGTCACTCCCGTTACCGCCACAGATATGCTTGCGTCGAGCCTCCTGGCAAATTTCGTGCTCACTCTTCCGACTGTCGCCATCGAGTTGTTTCTTGCCCGATTCGTCTTTCATGTTCCAGGCCTCGGAGATCTTTTTTCTCTTACAGTCCTGGTCACCATCGGCACGGTTTCTTTTGGCTCGCTCGGCCTCGTCGTCGCTAGCGTCACCAACACGATGCAGGAAACCCAGGTCCTCAATCAGTTGATCTGGCTGCCTTTGATTTTCCTTTCGGGCGCAACGTTCCCCCTCACTTTTCTGCCCAAGTCTGTCCAACACTTCAGTCTCTTCTTGCCGGCCACCTACCTTGTCACTGCTCTTCAGAACGCTTTCTACGAATCGTTCCCCGTCGGGCGCCTCCAGGTTCAAATCGTCGCGCTCGCTTGCTGGGCGGTCCTAACCTTTTTTGTCTCGGCGCAACTCTTTCGCTGGGAGCCTGAGGCCAAGATTCCGCGCAAAGCCAAGCTCTGGGCCCTGGCCACGGCTCTGCCCTTCTTTCTCCTCGGCGCTTGGGAAAACACCCGCGGCGATATCCTGCAACAGGCGCAGGCCTCCTACCATTCTCTGGAACACCCGGGAAATTCCGACCAATCACCCAACTCCAGCCAGCACTGAGAAAGCGTTCGCTCCCATCAGATCAACCCTCTTTGCTCGCTTTGACTCTACCTGGTTCTCTCCCGCCAATTTGGTTTGAAACGCGCCGCTTTCCATAGTTTTCCCGCATTGACGCTCCCTCCCCCGTACCGTATTCTGAATTTTCCAGCCGCACTGCGTGCGCGGCATTCTTCCAAGGGAGCTTTTATGGCCATTCAGCCGACGGAAAAAATCTGGCGTAACGGAAAATGGATCAACTGGGACGACGCCACGTTGCACGTGCTTTCTCACGTCGTCAGTTACGGCTCCGCGGTTTTCGAGGGCATTCGCTGCTACGAAACCAAGCAGGGCCCGGCCATTTTCCGCCTGCGCGAACACATGCAGCGGCTCATCAACTCCGCCCGCATATATCGCATGGAGCTTCCCTACTCCGTGGACGACTTTTCGAATACCGCGTGCGAACTCGTGCGCATCAACAAAATGAATTCCTGTTACGTGAAGCCCGTCGTTCTTCGCGGTTATGGCGACGTGGGCGTGAACCCGCTCAATTCTCCCATCGATCTTTACATGGCGTGTTGGAGTTGGGGCGCCTATCTCGGCCCTGAGGCGCTCTCCAAGGGGGTTGACGTCGGTGTCAGCTCCTGGACCCGCATCGCACCGAACACGCTGCCGGCCATGTCCAAAGCCGCCGCGAACTATATGAATTCGCAGCTCATTCGCATGGAAGCGTCGTTCAACGGCTTCACCGAAGGCATCGCGCTCGATGCCGGCGGGCACGTCAGCGAAGGCTCCGGCATGAACATTTTCCTGGCGCACGACGGCACGCTCTACACGCCGCCACTGGCCACCAGCATTCTTCCCGGCATCACCCGCGACGCGGTGACGAAACTCGCGGATGACCTCCGCATTCCTTGCAAAGAAGCTGTCATCCCGCGCGAAATGCTCTACATCGCCGATGAAGTTTTCTTCGTTGGCACGGCCGTGGAAGTCACGCCCATCCGCTCCGTGGACCACATTCAAGTGGGCCAAGGCGTGGCCGGCCCGATCACGCGCAAGTTGCAGGAAGAATTTTTCGCCATCACCAGCGGCACCAAGCCCGACCGCCACAACTGGCTCACGCCCGTGGGCGCTCCCGTCAGCGCCGCTTCGCGCTAGTTTCCCTCGACGCAATCCGAAACCCTTTGTAAGGGGCGCAGCCCGCCTGCGGCAGGCAGGCACTGCTGCGCCTTTTCTTTGCTTCAACCGAGCATTCCAGAATGCTCTTTTTCCGCGAGCGTAATATGATGTGCCGCGAAGCTTAGACAGGGAGTCCCTCGTGACAAACCACGCGCGGCTTGCTGCCGCCCTCGGTCTTCTTCTCGCATACTCGATCCAGACGCCACGAGCTTTTGCTCAAGAGCATCGCCCTAGAGCGCGCGAGCTTGGCATCCATCCCGGCGTCTATGAGCCCGGCCCCAACAATGCCATCACCGATGTTAAGGGTGTTCAGGTCGGCCAAGTCACTTTAGTTAAGGACGAAAACGTTCGAACAGGAGTCACCGCAATACTTCCTCACGCGGGGAATATTTTTCAGGACAAAGTGGCGGGCGCAGTTTACGTTTACAACGCATTTGGCAAAATCGTCGGGTCCACGCAAGTCACCGAGCTCGGCCAGATAGAAACGCCCATCGTACTCACCAATACACTGAGCGTCTGGGATGCCGCGGCTGCAGTAGCCAGTTGGACCCTGACTCAACCAGGAAACGAAAACGTTTTCAGCGTGAATCCTCTCGTTGGCGAAACCAACGATGGCTGGCTTAACGACATTCGGGGATTCCACGTTGGCGCTGAGGACGTCAGGCGCGCCCTGCGCGAGGCCCGAGGCGGCCCCGTGGAAGAAGGCTCGGTCGGCGCAGGAGAAGGAACCATCGCTTTCGGCTGGAAAGCCGGCATTGGGACAAGCTCGCGCCATCTTCCTGAAAAAGAAGCCGGCTTCACCATTGGCGTGCTAGTTCAGGCAAATTTCGGCGGCCGGCTCACAATTGCTGGTGTTCCGGTCTGGAAAAACTTGCAACCGAACCCACAGCTGAGCCGCAATTCTCACTCCCCGTGGCAAAATTCCGCGGACGGCTCGTGCATGATTGTCATCGCCACCGATGCGCCGCTCGATGCGCGACAATTGCGGCGGCTTGCCGCCCGGGCGTTTCTTGGAATGGCGCGCTCAGGCTCGACCGGAAGCAACGGCAGCGGCGACTTTGCCATCGCCTTCTCCACAACCAACCGCATTGCTTTTGGCGCTGCACGCGGCCCCGCTATTTCTCTACTCGGCGAAGATGCGCTTTCCCCTTTGTTTGAAGCGGTTGTGGATGCCACTGAGGAATCTATCTACAATGCGCTGTTGAGAGCTCAAACCGTTCGCGGGCGCGATGGCCATGTCGCGGAAGCCATCCCCACTGGCCGCCTACGTGCGATTCTTGGCGCGGCGGCGCCCGCCTCTTCTCATTGAGTAATTGACACACAGAATTCCTACGCTTTCCGCACCAATTTGGCTCTGCCTCTCGCTTGATCACCTGTGTTCTTATGCGAAGAGCCCTTCGCATGCTCGTCCCGTGGCTCATCTGAAGACTGAAGAGGCCAACCATGCCAACCGCAATTCGCATCGGCATTATCGGGGACTTCGAGCCTTCGTATCATTCGCATTTCGCAACGAATGCCGCGCTCTACGATGCCGCCGCCAAACTAAACGCCCCACTGATGCTGCGCTGGTTACCCACGCCTTCTCTCGACTGCGCCGATGCGCAGAAAATTCTTGGTCAGTGGGACGGACTGATCGCCGGACCCGGCAGTCCTTACCAAAGTTTCACGGGAATGTTGCGCGGCATCGAGTTTGCTCGAACGCAGGACTGGCCCTTCACGGGAACTTGAGGGGGCTTCCAATATACTCTGTTAGAGTATGCGCGAAATGTTCTGAAGATCAGCGACGCAGACAGCGCGGAAAACAATTCCGGCCCGGCCCACTACGTGGTCACTCCGCTTTCCTGCAGCTTGCCGAGTCGTCGCGAGGGCGGCCCCAAAGCCTCCGGTGACGAACACCTGAAAATCACGCCCGGCAGCCAGCTTCATTCCATCTGCGGCAGCGAAGATCACTTCGAGCAGTACTACTGCAACTACGGCGTGAACGAAGAATACGAAAGGCAATTTCAGGCCGCCGGGCTTCGCGTCTGCGCGCGCGGCATGCAGGGCGAGACTCGCGCGGTGGAACTGCCGGACCATCGCTTCTTTATCGCCACTTTGTTCCAGCCGCAGCTTTCTTCGCGGCCGGAATCGCCGCATCCTTTCTGGGTGGCTTTCTTGCGCGCAGCCGCACAATTTCAAAAAACGCGCTCCAAACGCAGCGCAAGTCGCGCCCCTCGCGTCAAGCCACGTGCCAAAGCTGCAACGCGATAATTTTCAGACACCTAGGTTAATGCGCCTCTGCTTTTGTCGACGTATTCGACCCGGCCGGCCTTGCCGACTCTTCCGCTTCGCAGGCATCCACTCGCTTCTGGAGAAACTGCCGCTCCATTGGGCTTCGCGCGAGCAGCAGCGCCGACTCGAAATGCTCGCGCGCAACCTTGCGTCTCCCTCGGCGCAGCTCCAATTCGCCAAACGCCGCGGAATAAAACGGGTAGCTCAAAAGCCGCTCGCGTCCTTCAATCGCCCTAAGCTCTCGCAGCCCGCTCTCCGGTCCTTCCATCTCAGCGACTGCGATCGCTCGGTTCAGCGCCACCACCGGTGAAGGCCGGATGTTCATCAGCATGTCGTAGAACGACACGATGGTTCGCCAATCCGTATTTTCTGCGGTGGGCGCGGTTGCGTGAATGGCGGCAATCCCGGCCTCAACGTGATATTCGCTTAGGTCCGGCCCAGATGCCGCAAGGTTCAGCAGTCTTTGCCCTTCGGCAACTAGTTGTGCGTCCCACTTCGCTCGGTCCTGCTCGTAGAACGTACTCAAATTGCCGGCTCCATCCATTCTCCCGGGCAAGCGTGCCGCATGGAGATGCATCAGCGCCGCAAGCGCATGTGTCGCCGGTGTCGCCCCCTGAGGATGCGCAAGAAGAATTTTTGTCAGCCGTATCGCTTCCTGACAAAGCTCCGTGCGTACTGCCGACTTGGTTGACGCTCCGTGGTAGCCCTCGTTGAAAAGCAGATAAAGCGCCCGCTGAACGGCAGGCAACCGTGCGGAAAAGTCGTCCTCATCCGCAATTTCAAACAGCCGCTTCGATTCCGCAAGCACCTTCTTCGCCCGCGTGATGCGCTTTTCCATCGCGGCGTGTCCGCTAACGAATGCCCCCGCAACCTCGTCCACGCTGAATCCGCACGGAATATGCAGAATCAGCGCGATCTGGCTCTCTTCCGCCAACCGCGGGTGGCAGCAGGAGAACATCATGCGCAGCTCATCATCCTTGATCGCGGTCGCTGAAAACACTTCCTGAATCGCTGGGACCAGCGTCCACTCGCTCTCCAGTAGCCTCCCCAATTCCGGCGCGTACGTGCGTGCCGTGCGCTCGCGCCGCAGCATGTCCAGCGCGCGGTTTTTCGCCGTGGCCATCAACCACGCCGACGGGTTTTCCGGGACCCCCCGGAATTTCCACACTTCCAGGGCGCGGCAGAAGGCGTCTTGCACGACGTCTTCCGCCATCGCCAGGTTGTGCATTCCAAAGAGGCGCGTGAGCGCAGCCGTTATTCGCCCCGCTTCGCGCCGAAAGAGATGTTCTTCGAGTTCCATTACATGGCCATTTACATGCTTAGTTGCATGATGGGGCGTACTTCTACGGAGCCCCCGAACTCGAAAATCGGGCAGCCCAGGGAAATCTCCGTCGCCTGCGAAAGGTCCTTGGCTTCGATCAGCGTGTAGCCGCCAACGATGTCCTTTGTCTCTGCGAACGGCCCATCGGTCACAGTTTTCTTTTGCCCTTTGACCAGTTTTCCCGTGCGGTCCAACGGGTGGCCTTGGTCCTTGAGGTGTCCTTTTGCCCCCATGTCCTTCATCCATGCCATCCACTTCTGGATTGTTTGCTGTGCCACCTCCGGGGATGACCTGCCGCTCTCACCGCCGCGATAAAGAAATAGGAATTCGCTCATGATTATTCTCCTTGTCGGTACCAGTTTCGAATTTTGTTCCGAACTTCACCCTTTAAACGTTTGACCACTCTTCGGCCGGACATCTTCTTTTGCTAGGCAGATTGGCTGGGGCCCCGCCTCTAATACGTTTTCACGAGCTGGCGCTCGCACTGCTACCTTTCCCAGGACGCACTGGCATGGCGCAGTAGCTTCCCTTTGTGAATCCCTCCGCCTCGATGCCGAACGCATGGTCAAACCGCGCCCGGTAGTTCTCCCACGCGAGCGCCGCTGTCAGCTCCACCAGTTGCGCGTCTGTGAACTTCTCCCGCAGCTTCGCGAACAGCGCGTCGCTGACTCCCACCGGCGTCTGCGTCATACCGTCGGCGTATTCCAGAACCAGCTTCTCTGTTTCCGAAAACAGCGGACTAGTTGTGTACTCTCCGAGTGCTTCCATCTTTTCTTTCGAGATGCCGCTGGTTCTGCTGACCGCAGAACCAATGTCGATTCAAAATGGGCACCCCACGAGCGTAGCAACTCGCAGCTCGCCTAGATTCTTTAACCGTTCTTCCACCAACCGGCTCCCCAGCAGCGACTGCTCCATCTGGCCGTAGCCCCAAAGCAGTTTCGTATGATGCGCCGCAATCTTCGCGGGCATGACCACCCGCCCAACTTTGCGCTTTGTCAGCGCGTAGATGATTCTCGTAAACGTCCCTTGGAAAAGCCCTTGCTTGCTTGGGTCTGCTCCTTCAATTCGGGCCATAGTTCACCTCCTGACGCATAACCTATACATTTTGACGCCAGACTGGGCCCCTCGTTACCCGATCTTTCTCGGCGTCCCCGCCTCAAGCGACATACGCAAGCTGAAGGCTGGCATTCCACGCTGCATTGCGGCTAGAATGCACCCGTTCGCATTGCCCGCATCTTCCTTATCACCCAGGGAGGAACTTTCATGTACAGCATTACGCAAAAACTCGTTGCGGAATTCATCGGCACCTTCGCCCTGATTTTCTTTGGTGCAGGCTCCATCTGCGCGGACCAGTATTTGCGCAGCTCCGGCGGTATTGGGCTTCTCGCCATTGCTCTCGCGCACGGCCTCGCCATCGGCCTGATGGTTTCCGCGTTCGGCCACATTTCGGGTGGTCATTTCAATCCTGCGGTGACAATAGGTATTTGGGTTACCAAGCGCATCAACACGGTGGAAGCCCTTTTGTATTGGGCCGCACAGCTCCTCGGGGGGGTGGTCGCCGCGTTCATTCTGAGAGCCGTCATTCCCGACGACACCTGGCGCGCGGTTGCACTGGGCACTCCCGAGCTAGCTCGCGATTTTCCAGTCTGGGCAGGAATGTCTCTCGAAGCCATCGCCACTTTCTTCCTGGTCCTCGTTGTTTTTGCTACGGCGGTTGACGAAAAGGGAGCGTTCAAGGCTATCTCAGGCTTCGGCATCGGCCTGACCATCACTATGGGAATTCTGACGGCTGGCCCCCTGACCGGCGCCGCGCTGAACCCGGCCCGCGCGTTCGGCCCAGCCCTCGCCGCCAATCATTGGGCTCACCACGGCATTTATTGGATTGGCCCGCTGGCGGGAGGTTTCATCGCCGGCCTGCTCTACGACAGCCTCTATCTAAAAAAGGCTTAGAAAAGCAGCCCCTTTCTCTGATTCGGCTCGGGTCACTAGTCACCGGTACAGGTAACTACCGCGCAACCAGTCTGTCCGGCCGTCCTTGCCCGCCCCCCTGACGGATGCTAGTTTCGTTGCATAGCTACACGTTTGCGGGGTTAACATACATGCCGACTAGCGTTGACGATCTGCTCCGCCGAGCCGTCGAAAATAAATCTTCCGACCTGCACCTGAAAGTCGGCAACCATCCCTATTTGCGCATCGACGGCTTGCTCACCCCGCTCACCGACGTCGCCCGCATTACGCCCGAAGAAATGCTTTCCATGGCCTTCAGTATGATGACCAACCGCCAGAAGCAAAAGTTCAAGGAAACGGCGGAATTGGACATGGCGTACGGCGTCGCGGGTCTCGGCCGCTTCCGTGTGAACGTATTTCAGCAGCGCGGCAACGTCGGCATGGTTCTCCGCGTCATTCCCACGAAAATCCGCACCGCCGAAGAGCTGAACCTTCCCGCGGTCATCAACAAGATTTGCGAAGAGCAGCGCGGGCTCGTGCTGGTTACGGGAACCACCGGTTCCGGTAAGTCCACCACCCTCGCGGCTATCATTGACCGCATCAACGCCTCCCGTGCCGACCACCTCATCACCATCGAAGACCCGATCGAGTTCCTGCACCGCGATAAAAAGAGTTTCATCAATCAGCGCGAAGTCGAAGTGGACACCGCGAACTTCTCCACCGCGTTGCGCGCCGCTCTCCGTCAAGACCCGGACGTGATTCTGGTCGGCGAAATGCGCGACTTGGAAACCATTTCCACAGCACTGCTCGCCGCCGAAACCGGCCACCTGGTGCTTTCCACCTTGCACACTCTCGACGCCACCGAGACCATTCAGCGTATTATCGCGGTCTTCCCCCCGCCCGAGCAGAAGCAGATTCGTTTGCAGCTCGCCGCCACGCTCAAAGCCGTCGTTTCTCAGCGCCTGGTGCGCCGCGCCGACGACAAAGGCCGCGTCCCCGCCGTCGAAGTCATGATCGCCACAGCGTACATCCGCGACTGCATCATCAATCCCGACAAGACGCGCTTGATTCACGACGCCATCGCCGCCGGTACCAGCCAGTACGGTATGCAGACCTTCGATCAATCGCTCTTCGAGCTTTACTCGAAGCAGCTCATCACCCTTGATGAAGCTCTGGCGCGCGCTTCGAACGCCGACGAATTCAAGCTGCGCATCCAGGGCATCCGCTCCGCTTCCGACGCCGCCCGCGAGGAAATGGAGCGCCAGATGGCCGACTTCGAGCGCTTCGCCCGCAAGTAG
>Ga0126373_10004625_pt1 | contig 10551 bp, 10 predicted proteins | sample PanSoiMetPlot_11_FD_92545 | JGI IMG/M metagenome (GOLD analysis project Ga0126373, IMG submission 92545) | Tropical forest soil microbial communities from Panama - MetaG Plot_11 | ecosystem: Environmental > Terrestrial > Soil > Tropical forest > Bulk soil | place: Panama | collected 2016-02-17
CATCCGTTATCGGCTCATCAACGGACACAACAGAGATGCCCAGCTGCTTTAGCTCAACAATCGTGGTGCCCTGATCTACAACGTTTCGAGCTAGGCGGGACAGATCGGCAACAATGAGATGAGTAACTAGCGACAAGAGGCTTTGGATTCGCTCGTATTTGCGTGCTCTTCAAGTTTACCGGCATCGGGCATTTTGACAACTATCCGAAAGATGTATCCGGCTCCCACTCATTTCCCACAGATACGGCTGACAAAGGGTTGCCAATCGGTGTACGCTTAAGCCGTGCTTCTCTCGCAACTGCCCACCCCGCGCGGCTTCTGTTCAATCCTGCCCTGGGTGTGGTTGCCTTTTGCGATTTGTGGAATCAACCCATAGCAGCGTGGGTCAATACCGGGGGCCTGGTTGTGGGCGAATCAATTTCCGTTCTCCTGGTCGATGATTGCGAGCCTTGGCGTCGCTTTGTCCGTCTTGCACTGCTATCGCAAGACAACCTTCAGATTGTCGGAGAAGTTTTGGATGGCTCGGAAGCGGTTCAGAAAGCAGAAGAACTTCGACCTGACCTGATCCTGCTGGACATAGGTCTTCCGACGGTAAATGGGATCGAAGCTGCGCGCCAAATCCGAAAGTTGTCAGCCAAGTCGAGAATTCTTTTCGTGAGTGAAAACCGTTCTCCAGACATCGCCAAAGAAGCGTTGAGCACCGGTGCCGGCGGTTACGTCGTCAAATCAGATGCGGCAAGCGAATTGTTACCCGCCATAAAAGCAGTTCTCGAAGGTAAGGGGTTTGTCAGCGCCTCACTGGCAGGTCACTTTCTTGTGGCTGCAACCTCAACTACGACTTAAACCGATTTCATTGATCGTTACGCTAATTTCGGGAGCATCTTGAGGCGTGGAAGTGTTCTCGTGAGGAGGTACTACACCGCCGCCCGTTGCGAGACGTGCTTTGGCTCAAGCGGCACGCGAACATGGATGGTAGTTCCGTGCATCGGCCTCGAATCAATTGTCAGTGTTCCATTTATCAGCCGAATGCGCTCTCGCATGCTAGTGAGACCTAGACCCTTGCCTCGCAATGCCGATTCGACATCGAACCCTCTGCCTGAATCGTTAACGATGAGTTGAATCTCACTGGATTCTTCCCGCAGCTGGACTTTAATCTGTTTTACTCCACTGTGCTTACTGGCGTTTTGTAAAGCTTCCTGCAGGACTCGAAACAGGGAAAGGCCGACATCGAGAGGGAGAACTCTGCCAACATCACTTCTGAATTGGATGTCCATTTTTTGTCGCTCAGCAAATTCCTTGCACCAGCTTTTCATGCCAGCCACGACACCAAGGTATTCCAATTTTGAGGAGTGCAGGTTGTGCGACAAAGCTTGCACGTCGTCTGAAAGCTGACGCAACTCTTTTCGGATTTCCTGTACTCGACTCTGAACCTCAGAATGATTCTCTCCCAATTGTTCGAGTTCCACGCCCAACATTGCGAGCCGTTGGTTGATGTCGTCGTGAAGCTCTCTCCCGATCCGAGTGCGTTCTTGCTCCTGTGCTTCGATCAGCTTTCGGGTCATCTCCGAAAGGGCCTGCTCCGCTTTTTTGTGGGCCGTGATGTCCTGTATTAGGCAAGTCACTCGATCAATCCCATTGGGACCCTCGATAGGAAAATACGAGATAAATAGGATTCGTTCGCCCAGCTCAGGATAGGTATATTTCAGCTCGTATTTGACCGCGTTGCCTTGAAAACATTCGTCCAGTTTCGGTTTTATAACATCTTCAAAAATTTTCTCGTCCACAAGCTCGTAGGCAAAATGCCCTAGAACTTGTTCCTTATTCAGGTTGCGTAATTTTAGGTATTGCCGGTTCGCCATTACACAGCGATATTCTCGGTCGATGACGGTGATCATCTCGCCCGAAGCTTCGACTGCTCTCTCATATTCTCGAAGCTTGTTTTCAGCCTGTTTTCGCTCGCGGATGTCACCCACCATCCCTATCATTCGTACCATTCTGCCCTGCTCGTCGAACAAAGCATGGGCGGTTTTTTCTAACCATATGATAGATCCATCAGGGCGCAACATGCGGTAGCTAATGTGCACATCTGGATGCTCAGGAGTACGTTCGCTGACCGAAGCGTTGAATAATGCTCGGTCGTCCGGGTAGATTGTGGCAAGTAATTGCTGGCGCGTAAGCGACGCTTCGGCAGCCGTGCCGAGTACAGTTGTGATGTCGCCTGATCGGACAATTATGTCGGTTGCAACGTCCCATTCGTAGGCGAACATCTTTCCTGATCGGGCCGCCAATCGAAAGCGTTCTTCGCTTTTGCGTAACGCCTCTTCCGCAAGCTTGCGCTCAGTTACGTCGACACCGATACCGATATAACCCGCAAATACGCGGTCCTGATTAAACCTAGGTACCCCAATGTCGAGAATCCAGCGATACTCCCCGTCGTGATGACGCAGCCGATACTCCATTTTGAACTTCTCTCGCCGATCAAAAAACTGCGTATAGGTTTGGAGGCATCTCTGCAAATCGTCTGGGTGAACGCCTTCCGTCCAACCGTTTCCAAGCTCCTCTTCCCGGGATCGTCCGGTGAAATCCAACCAAGGCTTGTTGAAGTACGTGCAGAGCTTGTCCGCACCTGACACCCAAATCATCACGGGAGCGGTATCTGCAACCAAGCGGAAACGTTGTTCGCTTTCCCTGACTGCCTCTTCCGAACGGTGACGTTCGGTGATGTCTGCCACCATACCTATAATCCGTAGCGGCTTCTCCTGCTCATCGAAGTGAGCGCAACTGGTCCTCTGTACCCAAATGACTGTATTGTCGGGGCGTATCATTCGGTAGCTGACGTGAAGATAGGGCTTGTCAGGACTAAGGGCGGCAATTGCGTCCTTGAGCATTTCTAGGTCGTCAGGATGAACCTTCGCCAGTACTTGCTGTCCAGTAATCGGTACCGCCTCGCTGATTCCCAGTATGTGAGCCGACTCCGGCGAGCGCGTGATAAGGTCGGTGGCAGCATTCCACTCATACGCGAACATCCTTCCAGCCTGTGCCGCCAGACGAAACCGCTCTTCGCTCTTTCGCAGTGCTTCCTCAGACCGTATTCGCTCCGTGATGTCCCGAATAACAACGGTAAAAAACTTCTTCCCGGCAGATTCAACCTTCGAAATGGAAGCCTCTATAGGAAATTCTTCGCCAGTGGTTCGCAGTCCCCACAATGTGCCCAGACCATACAATGTACGATTGGTGACCCCACTCTCGGCAAAGCGACGAATATGCACACTATGTTCAGCGCGGAAGCGTTCCGGGATGAAGCGTTCGATGGAACCTCCAATCGCTTCAATCGCACGACAGAGAAATATTCTTTCTGCAGCGGAATTGAAGAGCACGATCCGCTGAGCGTCATCGATGGCGATGATCGCGTCCATCGCCGAGCCGATGATGCCCGACAATAGGCCTGGACTCTCGCGCACTAGCTGATTTATTTGTTCATGTTCATTGAGGTTCAAAACCATGCTGCGTTCACCATCCCTTTCTGTTGCATGGCGTCAGGCTGTCTATGGTGTGTTTCTTTGCCGGAATAGGAGATAACGTCTTACCAATACGATAGTTCTAGCTGGGGGGATGGAACTCGTATGGCGAAGTGATCGGCACTATCTTCACCAATCAACATTCTGGAAAATGTCAGTGACATGCGGCACGCGACCATAGGTGTATAGCACCGTTCATGTCTAAAGGCAACGAGCCCATCCTTCCGGCATCTTCCGGCAGTCAATTTCAGAATGGTCGCGCGGAGCGGTTGGGAATTGCGAAGATTCACCCCCGCGCCTCTTGCGGGTCCTACTTCGGGGGTGTGCCCTGGGCGTAGTTTGGCCCAGGGAACCTGCGCCCTGTCCCATCGCCTGCCTTGTACCTGTGTTTTCTTTAACTTAGCTGTGTCCCTAACTCCCAGCGCCAGGATGGTCAAGGATTAGGCTGCGCGTCAGTGAGGCTATTGCAATCCGCGCGACCGGGATATCTGCGATGGCCAGCTCAGCGTCAAGCGATTGAAGAAAAAGCAGACCTACGATCCAGGCGCTGAAAGTCACCGCCGATCCGCTGTTCGATCGGTCGCCACTACCGGGGATGGCAAAGCGTACACCCGGCACATTGTTTCCGTTCTGCCGCCAACGTGTGGACCAGTTCATTAAGAAATACGGCGCGCCGAAGCCGGCCTTCATTCCGCAAAGCTCCATTCACACGTTGCAATGCATTCAATTTTTTGCTCTAGGATCAGACGCATGATCTGAACGTGGTGCAGGACCACGTTGGCCACAAAGCCTCGAGCAGTTCATTGGTCTACATGCGTTATGACGCAGTTGCGAAAACCCAGCAAACAGTCGCAGTGCTGAGGATTTAGCAGGTGATTCTGAACAGCCGTTCAGGACCGCCAAGGCGAGAGCACTGGGTTCAAGGAGTGCTTGATCGTGAGGGCGGAGCAAGAAGAGCCGAGCATGCTTGGCAAGAAGCTGCGCGGGTTTTTTTCCCACGCCGGGTATTGCTTAGTTTCCTTGCCTCGCTTTCTCATCGCGTCAACTCTCCCCCGAAAACAAAAATTGCCCTAAGCCAGAGCCCAGGGCGGGTTCGATTTTGTTTGTCGGATCGGCGCAGGCGAAAATCGATTGAAATCCCATAGCGAAACCCGCGTCCTAAGATTTAACAACAATCGGTGAAGGACTTGTGCTACATAACTTTAGGGTCGAATGACTACAGGCGACGGTCGCTCAGGTGAGCCTCGTGCGACGCTACTTAGGCGCTCGCGATCTCATGGCTCATTTCGGAGGTCTGAATGGAGATTGAGGAAGCTCAACGCGAAGTCCGATCCGTTTATATCGGGGGCTTTTGGGGACAGCTTGTCTCGGCCGTAATTTGGCTGGTGTCCGCGGCGCTCGGCACGTGGGTCACTCCAAGGGCTTCTATTCTGGTGTTGGTGATCGCGGGATTCTTCATCTTTCCACTTACGCAAATGCTGTTGCACTTATCGAGACGCCCAGCGCGGGTGAGCAAAGAGAATCCGCTTCATTGGCTCGGAATGCAGGTCGCACTTGTGCTGCCGTTTTCGATGTTGCTCCTTGTACCCGTCGGTTACTTCCGCCTGAATTGGCTTTTCCCGGCCCTCATGGTCCTCCTCGGCGCGCACTATTTGCCGTTCGCATTTCTCTACGGAATGCGCATGTTCTTGGCCCTGGCGGGAATTCTGATCGCTATGGGCGTCGTGATCGCATTATATTTTGCTCAAACATTCAGCCTCGGAGCATGGCTCGCTGGACTGGTGCTATTCATTTTTGCCTTGATCGGGCGCTCGATTGCGAGCAAGGAATCATCAGCTTCTTCGTCACGGGAATTCGCCTAATAGTCCTGTTTGCAGGTCAAGTGAGTGAAATCGAGATTTTTCGCCAACTACTCGGAAGTTCTAAGGAAGGCGGTGCCGCGCTGGTCCGCTTCTAACCGACGCAGGTCTGAGATAAACGAGTCCACGGCGGCGGGTTCAACTGCTACTATGAGCAGCACCGATTGAGCCGGAGACTTCCCAAGATGGTCGGATTCTATCCTCACCTCTACCAACGCATGGCCAGCGGAATCCCCGCAATAGAAACTTAGAGTGGCCGCTCCACCAGCGAACCCAACCCTTTACCCTCCGATGTACTGGAAGGCGCTGTGCTTCGAGCCAATGAGTACGCTTGGGCTCCCGAGTCATTTCCAATAGCTCTCAAACGCGCTGAAGCTCATGGTCTCGCGTGCTTAGGCGGACAATTTCAGTTTCGGCTGAATGACGCTACATGCGAGATGTACTGGCTGGCTGCTGATTCGAAGGAACGAATAGCCGGGGAATCATGGGCTGATTACAGCCGTCGTTCGTGTTCCGAGGTGAGGGAGAACGTTGACCGTATGCTGTCGCAAACAGATTTCGGAAAGGAAGCATTGGGCTGGAATCTCCCGTCTACGGCGACGTGGAACCTCGTTTTTGTCGCTTATTTCGTAACAGAGGCGGGATTGGTCGAACTTGAGAGTCGCAAGGTGACGTAAACCCGCAATCAAAACCTTCTGGCGGGAGATGAGTGAAATCAGGATATTTCACCAGCCATCCGACGCTCTGTTGTCATGACCTGAAAGGTGGACCAATATTCCGCGCCTATGAACGTGCAGGAACTGGCGGAAGAGTATCGGAACAAGACCGACAAGGAACTCTTGCGGAGAGAGTGTTTCATATGTTGTACCTTTCGACGCCACTAATGGTTTGATTTTCATTTCGCGCTTTACATTTGGTAAAATGTAAAGCAGGAGGAACCGTGGAAGCAACGCTCAGCAGCAAGAACCAAGCCACTATCCCCAAATCCGTGCGAGATTACTTGAACCTCAAACCCGGCGACCGGTTCAAGTTTTTTCTGCAGCCCGACGGAACCGTAATCATTCTTCCCAAAATCAGAACCGCAACACTCAAGGAGTCTGTGCCTCGACGGAAGCGGCCAGTCACGGTCGAGGAGATTAACGCGGCGATTGCGGTTGGTGCTTCTGGGCGCTTGAAGCGATGATTGGCCTCGATACGAACATCATCCTCCGCTACCTCCTCCAGGATGACCCGAAACAGACGCGCCAGGCAAACCACGTCATCGATCGGCAGTTGAGCGACGAGAGCCCGGGATTCATCAGTCTGGTTACCGTGCTGGAGATTGTCTGGGTGCTACGAAGTCTATTCAAGCGAACCCCTACTCAGATTGCAGCCCATCTGGCGCAGCTTCTCGCGGCCGATACTTTGAGGGTGCAAAACGAGCAACAGGTGTTCGAGGCTCTATTTGCTCTAAAACGGGGCACTGGAGAGTTCGAGGATGCCTTGATCAGTGCGCTCGATCTCTGGGCCGGCTGCTCCGTGACCGTGACTTTTGATCGCAAAGCGGCGCGGCTGCCTCATTTCCAGCTGATTTCTTGACAGCAAAAACAATCTGCCCTTCTGGTGCCGCGACAACGCCGCGAGGCAACGAGAAGGCGGGTCCTGCTGCGCGAGTCCTGTCAAGGACAAAAGTAAGCCACACAAATGCCGTGATCGCCAACCCAGTTCTCCTGGCTAATCTCCCGAGGGACGACGAGCTTAAAGCCTACAAGCGTAGCAGGGATGGTTGTTGCAACCAGGCGTTTACACTCAAAATCCCTTGCGGGGGGGATTTGAGTGAAATCGGGATGTTTCGCCAACTGACCATGACTCCCTTGATCTACAATCATCCGCGTCGTGGACATCAACCTCAGGGTCGTGACTCAACTGCCGCTCCGCGAACTGTGGCGCAGTGACGGGTTCTCGAGCACCGCACGCGAGAAATCGCTCACCCGCGATGATGTCCGGACGTTTCACATTAGGGCCCGTTCAGTTTGTCGTTGCAGATGTAGGCATTGCGCCTCGATGGATTCCCGCAAGTGAATGCTTCGATTTCTGGAGGAATGAAGCGAAGCTACATCTAGCGAGTGCTAGAAGGGCATCTCTGGACCAGTTTCCCGATGGATACTGCTATTTCGCGTCTCGGTGGAAAGGGGAAACGACGCCGATTGTGCTGCTGGAAAAACAACATTGATCGGGAGATGAGTGTAATCGGGATTGTTCGTCCGGGTCGACTCGTCAGTTAATCCTATTGGGAACGTCGGAAGTAGTAGTCGGAACAAACGATCGCCCGGGGCATTCCACATCTAAGTACATTCCCTCTGCCCAAACCGCTGGCCCGGCAAGCCGGTCAATTGAATCTTCTAGGCTGTCCACGACTTCCGGCATTCCTGTGCGGATTCCTGCGTAATCGAGCACTGATTTAGTCTTGTCATCAAATGTGATTGAGGTAATGTACGTAGGCAAGTCTTCAACGTTGACTTCATAATGGTCGAACAGATTGAAGTAATCTGCTTCTCTGAATGCATTGACCAGGAGTCGCACGACGTTTCTGGGGATTTGACCACGGTATTCCCCGCAATATGGCACGTACGCATCGCCGTTGTAGAGAACGGTTCCGTCTCCAAAGACGGTCAGTCTATATGACGGGCAAGCGCCGAGACAGTCCGTCCTGCGGAGTGTAATCCGGACGGAACTCCAATCTCTGATCTCTGGAAATAGCACGTGCGGATCGGGCCTACGCTCGGGTGGAACGATCAAGACCCAAGAACGAAATGTAGCGTACACCGTGGTTCCGCCCCGCTCAAATGGTTTGTATTGCCAAGTCATTGCGAGAGCACTCGCCTCCGAGTACCACTCCTTGCTGCCTGACACAGGTGTGACAGACTCAACTGTCCCAATCGGCGTAACAACAATTTTCAAGTCGACGTACCATTCAAATTTCCCAAATCCTTGTACTTCCGGCGCGTCGGAGTGGATCAAGTGCTTGCCTGGCAAGAGGTGTTCGGTTGCTTCTTTGGCAGGAACTTCAACCGCGATTTCACCTGTGATGGTTCCGGTTGTGACGCTCTGCGCTAGTGCTAATTGGAAGCTGCAACTGAGCGCAACCGTGAGCGTTCGTAAGACACGTCTTTTCATAGTGGAACCTCACCACACTTTACTACGGGTGAACTGACGAAAACAGGCGTTTACGCTCAAAACCCCCGCGTGGGAATTTTGATTGAAATCAAGATATTACGTCGGTCGAGGCGGAGGCTCGACTTGTGACGGAACGCATTACCCACTGAACGTCCGTAACGTTTGCTTGCGGAGATGAGGGCTTTACATTGTCCCCACCGGTGGGAATGATTTTCAAACGCGCGTTCAAATTGGACCGACGACGCGGGAAACGGCAACTGCTGAACACTTCCGTACGCCTACGGACCGAGGCGGGCCAACTGTATGCTCTCGGCATCAATCTCAGCGATTTCGGCATGTGCTTGTTTGCCATCGCAAGACTGTCGGTTGGCTCTGAAATTGAGATTGAATTCCTCCCACCCAGAGGGAAAGAAGCTGTTCGAGTTTCTGGAATTGTTCGTCATCGTGCTCTATATCTGTACGGGATCGAGTTTCTGGCGGGCTCGGATCAGGGCGCAGGTCGTGGAGCAGAAGTACACGCAATACCGACCAGCTAGCTTTTCCAACAAGTATCCATCCGCGTAGTTTTGACGAAATCTGGCGATTTCAGTCAAATTCCGGCTGCTTTCGATTGGCTCCACTTTCGCACGTTCTGACGATGAGTGTAATAGTGATTTATCGTCAACTGCCGCTATCAAAAGTGGGGCCCGCGCTAGACCTCACTGAAACAGTCTGTGCGACCTACGATGGAGCCATGACTACTTCAGGAGTCCGTAAACTTCGACTTGGCTGCGGGTGCCGAAGTAGACGCGTCCGCCGACGACGATAGGGATGACGAAGCGGGCGGCCATGGCCGCGCGATCGCGCTGGCTATTTTGCTCGGAGGAGTAGAGCGGCTGGCCCAGTTTGGTGGCGTCGTAGGCATAGAGTACGGCGGGCCTGTTGTCCGCGCCGTTCCAGATTTTGGTGGAAATGACCCACACGATGGCGTCTTTGTTGCCGTTGGCTGAGATGGAAGGAGTGGCACCCATTTCGAACTTGTTGGTTGACGAAGTGTGCGGTGTGAGTTGCCCGTTAGCGAGCGAGTACTCGCGGACGACGTCGTTGTTCGCGGCGAAATAGACGTGGCGGTTCCAGTAGGCCATGGCACCGAAGCCTTCGCCGGACATGCGAATCCCTTGGGGTATGGCGTCGCTGTCAGCGTGAAATTTTCCCATTTGGTCGCGATCAATCACGTACAGCATGGAGTGCTTCGTGGGTTGGAGCAGAAGATGACGATGGGGTCCGGGTTGATCGGGGAGCAGTGTCGGACCGCAGGAGCCGACGTCGGAATCACCTGCAAGGATTTCGGCTTGGTCGAACGGGGTGAAGTAGTCGCGGACCGCGAGGGTCGAGCCGTCGAGCTTGAGAACGGAATCGCCGTAATCGCGTCCTCCGCTGGTGGCATCGAAGGTGCCATTCCCGGTGGGCACGTAGAGATTGCCTTCGGAATCGACGGCGGGGCCGGTGTCGCTGAGCCAGATTCCTCCTTCGGAGCCGTCAGGATTGACGTTGAGTACGGCTTTTTGCGCGAGCGTTTGCGGGTCGTAGGCCATGACCCAGCCGTGGTAGGGATCAACATCGCAGGAGGAAGCCCAGGTCAGATAGACGCTGTTGTTGGCGAGAGTGAGCGCAGCACGCGGGTTTTCGTGGAGAGAATCGAAGGCGACCTGGCGGCCGGATCTACCCGCACCTCGGCCCGGCACCGACGCCGAGATGAGTTTCGGGCCGCCGAATTTTTCGACGCCGGTGGTGATCGCCAGCGCGTGGAGATGCTGAAAGTAGTCGTTGTCGCCGACCGTGTGCCGGATGGCAGTGCGAGCGAGCACATAGAGTGTTCCGGTCTTGATGTCGATGACGGGTGTGGATGTGATTCCGACTTCCGGGCGGATGAACGGGCATTGCACCATGTCTTCGTTGAGAGGTACGGTGCCGCGGGATTTGTCGAGGAAGCTGACTTGCCACAAGGCTTGGCTGCCGGGATCATCGGCGTCGAAGGC
>Ga0126373_10004627_pt1 | contig 10550 bp, 8 predicted proteins | sample PanSoiMetPlot_11_FD_92545 | JGI IMG/M metagenome (GOLD analysis project Ga0126373, IMG submission 92545) | Tropical forest soil microbial communities from Panama - MetaG Plot_11 | ecosystem: Environmental > Terrestrial > Soil > Tropical forest > Bulk soil | place: Panama | collected 2016-02-17
CGGCGGGCCGGATCCGCGGCCTGTGGCGCGGTGCCCCTTACCTTGGCGCGGGCGCGGCTAGCGAGCTGCCGGACCGCGGCGGTGCTGCGCTCCATCAAGTGCGCGATGTCGTCGAAGGCCACGTCGAACATGTCGTGCAGGACGAACGCGATCCGCTCTGGCGGGCTCAGTCGGTCGAGCACGACCAGCATCGCCAGCCCGACCGAGTCGGCCAACTCGGCCTCCTCCTGCGGGATGCGGTTCTCGTCGGCCGCGCCGAGCCAGTCGGGGGTGAAGCGCTCCAGCGACTCCTCGCGCCGGGTCTGCCGCGCGCGGAGCAGGTTGAGACAGACGCGGCTGACAACGGTCGTCAGCCAGGCCTCCAGGTTCTGCACCTGTGACTTGTCAGTCCGGTCGAACCGCAGCCAGGCCTCCTGGACCGCGTCATCCGCCTCGGCGCTGGAGCCGAGCAACCGGTAGGCGAGCGCCCGCAGCCGGGGCCGCTCCGCCTCGAACCTGTCGAGCGACGAAGAAACTTGAATCACCCTGTCACATTCCGGAGCCCGGCCGGGTCGTAGCCGCGTTGCATCGCAAATCTACAAGAGGGAGAGCAAGAGATGTCCTCCACCACTCTGGTCACCGGCGGCACCGGGCTTCTGGGCTCGCAGGTGGTTCCGCTCCTTCGGCAGGCCGGGCACAAGGTTCGGGTGCTGAGTCGGCACCACCGGGAGCCGGGCGACGGCGTCGAGTACGTGGCCGTCGACCTGCTGACGGGAGACGGCCTCGACGAGGCGCTCGACGGCATACGCACCGTGCTGCACCTCGCCGGCGGACCCAAGGGTGACGACCTCAGCACCCGGAACCTGATCCAGGCCGCCCAGCGTGCCGGCACCGTGGAACACCTGGTGCTCATCTCGGTTATCGGCGCGGATACTGTGCCGATCGGCTACTTCGCCCGCAAGGCGGAGGCGGAGCGGATCGTGGCCGCCTCCGGCATCCCGTGGACGATTTTGCGCGCGGCGCAGTTCCACGACCTGGCGCTGAAGACTGTACGGGCCATGGCGAAAGCTCCGATCCTGCCGGCCCCCGGCGGGGTGCGCTGGCAGCCGGTCGCCTCCCGTGCGGTGGCGGCCCGGCTGGCTGAACTAACCCTGGGCAGCCCGGCGGGCCGCGTCCCCGACCTGGCCGGACCGCGCATCTACACTCTGGAAGAACTCCAGCGTAGTTACCTGGCTGCCGTGGGCAAGCACCGGATGCGGCTCCCGATCCACGTCCCGGGCAAGGTTGGCAGGGCCTACCGCTCGGGGGCCAACCTCAGCGTGGGAGTGCCTACCGGCAGCGAGACCTGGGAGCAGTTCCTGACCGCCCAGACCGGGGCTTAGCCTCAGATGGTCTCCTCACAATTGCGCAGGTGGTTGCGTACTTTTCGCGGCACGCGCAGCCGTTCATCCTGACAGAGCTCAATGAGCTCGGCGTGGGCCTTGTCGGGTTCCTGGGTGAGGGCGGCCAGGTGGTCGAACAGGGCGGCGAGGACTTCGTCGATCGGCTCGTCGGGTGTGGGCATCGCACCCCAGGTGTCCCATGGCAGCAACTCGACGTTGAGTAGCGCCGCGGCGTCGCGCATGAGGTTGCCCGCGATCCACCAGTCGCCACCCTCATTGATCAGGCTCAACCCGAACTTCGCGGGGTCGGCGGTTCCTGACCGGTACTGCGCCCAGGCGTCCCCGGCGACCAGGAACCGATCGCGTGGCACGTCGGTGACGTCGAAGTCGAGCGGGAACCAGCCGCGCTGCACGTCATCGATTTGCGCATCGGCCAGGATCCACTGCTGCCGATGGGCATGCCAGTACTCACAGACCCAGTGGTCTTCGAAGCCCCCGGTGCCGAAGTAGCTGCCGAACCCGCAGCGAGCCCTGGTCGGCGTGCCCTGCGACCGGAGCATGGAGGTGACCATGACGGTGAAATGCCGGCAGTTGGCGGGCAGCCGGCCCTCCGGCGTCCGTGGAACGTCCAGCGGTCGGCTATCCCTGACCATGATCTGTTCCAGGATCTGCTCGATGGGACGGATATGCACGCTTGCCCGGTCGTTATCGGACAGCTTCACGCCATATCCCTCGGCCATGTGCTCGTGTATCAGCAGGCCTTGTGCGACGGTCGCCAGGTGGGCGAAGCCCCGCGGCAGGTCCTCGAGCAACGGCGCGTAACGGCCGGCGCTAGTCATCTTTCCCGGCTCGGTGTAGAACGCGAGCTGCGGCTGTTGCTCAAACTTCATCTCGTGTCCCTTCCGTCGTACCTCGTGGTGTTGCGGCATGTCGCTATCAGCTTTAGGGCCTGACACGGTGTCAGGGTCAAGCCGTCCGGTACGTGGTCCGCAGGGAACGCGCACTTCCCGGCCAATGCCGACGGAATATCACTGATTCGGGGGATTCCCGCGCTACCGGGCGGCAGTAGCGTCGCGCTCACAGGGAGGACCGCGTGCGCGAGCACGCTATGGGCCCGGTACTGGACGGAGGCGACACCTGCCACCTCCGCGCCGGGGGACGGTGGCGGCAAGCCACGCTCATGGCCCAGGTAGGAGAACACCGCGATGGCGGAATCAGTGGAGAGAATCTGATGAGGAAACGAATTGTCGGGATGGGAGTGGCGTCAGCCGCTCTGACATCCCTGTTAGTCGCAGGTCCCGCTTCTGCAAGCACTGGCGTTAGCCCGCCCTCGTTCAGCGCCGCGCTGCCGTCGGGTTCCAGCGTGACGATTACTAAGACGGTCCATACGCCACCGATTCCACCGAATCCGGACATTGTCTTTCTGTCCGACACCACTGGCTCGATGGGCGCTGCGATCGCGAACGTTCGGACGAACGCGAGCACAATCATGAGCACGGTCGTCGCTGCTCAGCCCACCGCGGAGTTCGCCGCGGCCGAATACAAGGACCGTGAGCACTGCGCCACCGACCCGTTTAACTTCCATCTCGATCAGTCACTGACGGCGAACCTCGCCAATGTGCAAACTGGGATTGGGAGTTGGTCAGCCTCAGGGGGATGCGATACACCCGAGTCGCAGATCAACGCGCTGTTCCAGCTGGCGACGAACGCGAGCGTTGGTTTCCGCAGCAACTCGACTCGGATCGTCGCCTGGTTCGGTGATTCGAACGGTCACGATCCATCCGTCGGGCACACCCTGACCGACGCCATCAATGCGCTCGTCGCGGCGAAGATCCGGGTCATCGCCGTGCCTGTCATCACCGGATCCGGCAACGGGCTCGACTCGACTGGCCAGGCGACTGCGGTTGCCAACGCCACGGGCGGCGAGGTGCTTCCGTCGGCATCGCCCGACCAGGTCGCGAACGCGATCCTGACCGGGCTTCAGAACCTTCCGACCACGGTGACGCCTCAGCCGACGTGCGATTCGGGCCTGACGGCGACGTACGACGCTGCGAGCAAGACGGTGACGAGCGGGTCGGACGCGACCTTCCAGGAAACGCTGACGGTCGCACCGACGGCAGTCGGAGTCCTGAAGTGCACCGTCGACTTCCTACTGAACGGGATGCACGTGGATGGCTTTCAGCAGACGGTCACGATTGTCGCGTTCGGCGTGACTTCCGGAGGGAACTTCGTGATCGGGGACAAGAACGCCGCCCAGGGTAGCTCGGTCACGTTCTGGGGTAGCCAGTGGTCCAAGCTCAACACGCTCAGCGGCGGCGCTGCACCGAGAAGCTTCAAGGGCTTCGAGAATCACCCCACGCGGCCGGCATGCGGACAGAACTGGGTCACTCGCCCGGGTAACAGCGCTGGTCCTCCCGCTGGACCGCTGCCCGCTTTCATGTTGGTGCTCGTGTCGAGCAAGGTGACCAAGTCAGGGTCGTCGATTGCGGGCAATACAGTCCATGAGGTCGTCGTCCAGACCAATCCCGGATACAAGCCCAATCCAGGTCATCGGGGAACCGGAAAGGTAGTTGCCACAGTCTGCTGATCAGCCCCGGCCGCAGAAGCCCAGTCCAAGGCGCTGCGTTGTGTGCTGGCCGGCCCTGGCCAGCACACGGCGCAGCGTGTGGTTTCACTCCGATCGCGCGGCCGTCGCCGCAGCGTCTGGTCATGCGACGCGATCTTTCGCGGTAAGCGTTATCGCTGCACGCCGCGCCCGCGTCCGTCAGGATTGAATAGCTGCCGGAGCTACTAAGAGGCGGTCGCGCATGAAGCCAATGAACGAGGACTGGGAACGGGCGGTCGCAGTCGCAGCTCACCCGGATGATCTGGAGTACGGTGCGGCCGCGGCCGTGGCGCGCTGGACTGGCCAGGGCAAGCACGTTTCCTATGTCCTGGTGACAAGCGGAGAAGCGGGAATCGCCGGGCGGAACCCGGCTGAGGTCGGGCCACTGCGCGAGCAGGAGGAGCGGCGGAGTGCTGCGGTCGTCGGCGTGACGGATCTGATCTTCCTTGGTCATCCCGACGGCGAACTCGAGTACGGGTTGCCGCTGCGGCGGGATCTTGCCAGCGCGTTCCGGCGGTTGCAGCCAGAGGTCGTGATCACCATGAGCTTCGACCTCACCTGGGGTGAGGACGGGCCGGTCAACCATGCCGACCACCGGGCGACCGGGCTCGCCGTACTTGACGCGTGCCGTGATGCCGCGAACGAGTGGGTCTTCGCTGAGCCAGGCCAGCCGTGCGCGGCGATCAAGGACGCGTACGTCCTCGGTACAGAGAACCCGAGTCATTTCGTCGACGTGACAGACACTATCGACGCTGGCGTGGCGTCACTGAAGGAGCATCGCGCCTATCTTGACGGCCTCGGCGGCGACTTCGATCCCGATGACTTTTTGCGCAAGATGGCGGGCTACGTCGGCCTTGGTGCTGGCTGCGAGTACGCCGTGGGCCTGCGCCGCTACCCGGTCGGCTGACCTCGGGGAGTCAGCACGCAGAACTCGTTGCCGTCGGGGTCGGCCATCACGACCCAGCTGACGTCGCCCTGGCCGATGTCGATCCGCCTAGCACCGAGCGAGACCAGCCGCTCGACCTCCGCCTGCTGGTCGGTGCCGGCCGGGGGAGCGATGTCGAAATGCAACCGGTTCTTCCCGTTCTTCGGCGGGACCGGCGGACCGCCCCAGCTGATTTTCGGGCCGCCGTGCGGCGATTGAATGGCGGTCTCCTGGTCCTGGTCCCACACCAACGGCCAGTCCAGTGCTTGGCTCCAGAAATATCCGACTTCTTGCGTACCGCTGGATGACACCGCCCCGATGAATCCGGTGCCGGCGAGAAACTTGTTGCCAGGCTCGATCACGCAGAACTCATTGCCCTCGGGATCGGCGAGCACCACATGCCCCTCGTCGGGCGACTGACCGATGTCGATGTGCCGGCCGCCGAGCTTGAGCGCCCTATCCACGGTTGCCTGCTGGTTCTCGAGCGACGTACTGGTCAGATCGAAATGCATCTGGTTCTGGCCGGTTTTCTGTTCCTGACTCGGGGCGAAGTCCAGCTGAAACCCGGTGTCATCCGAAGGCAGCAAGGTCAACACGCCGTCTGCCTCGACGCTCTGGGTCCACCCGAGAAGACCGGCCCAGAATTGTGCCAGCCGACCTGGATCATGCGCGTCGAACGCCAAGGCAATAAGCCGAGAACCCATCACGTCTCCCATCCGCTCTGGTGAGCACGGCAATGCTAAGCCGCGCGGATACGGCGAAGCACCTCAATTAGCCGCGCCCGGGTGCGCGAAGCGGCAGGTGGCCCAGGCACATCGCCGCGATCCACGGGCCGGCCGGGACCTGAACGCGCGCACGCAGCTGAGGATCTGCCCGAAGTGCGGCAGTGAACGCTACACCGAGCGGGATATGCGTGGTCAGTGAACTCGCCGGTCATCCCGGTTGCCGGAGGTTTACCGGCCCGGCCGACGCCGGTGCGGTGCCGGGGAGATCACCCTGAGTTCCAGCATGGCCGCGAAGCGCGCATCGGGGTCGGTCAGGTCGATCTCGCCGATCTCAGCTGCCCGGCGCAGCCGGTACCGGAATGTGTTCGGGTGCACGTACATGGCGGCCGATGCGACGGCGACATCCCCGAACGCCTCCAGCCATGCCCGCAGAGTGTCGACCAGGTTCGTGTTGTGCTCCCGGTCATACGCGAACAGCTTCGCCGTCGGCCCGGTCGGCTTATCGCCGTGCGCAGCGACAAGGTCCCGCAGCTCGAGCACCAGGGCCTCGACGTGCACATCGGCGAGCCGGGCTACACGCTGCCTGCTGCCATCGCCAGACCGTAGCACTCGCAGCGCGCGGTCGGCACTGGCTCTGGCCTCCGCTAGCGCGCCGGGATCCTGTGCCGCCGCGCTGATGCCGATGACAGAGCGGACGCGGGCACCGATCCGCTCCAGGAAATCCGCGGCGACACGTACCGCCCGCTCCTCTCCGTCGGTGTCGCACGTGGCCGGGACCAGCGCGTACACCACGTCACCCACCAGCGCAGCAGCACAGCGCGGGTAGATGGCGCTCAGGTGCATCGCTAGTCCGTCGCACAGCCACTGTCGCTGTGTCTCCAGGCTCGGATTGGCCTTAGCTGAGCGCCTGTTCCCGCGCGACGGTAGTACGGCCAGGGCCAGCACGACGACGGACTGATCGGCCAGGCCCAGTCGGCTCAGTGCTTCCCTGGCGCCCGCGCCGCCTTCCAGTGCGGTGCTCACCAGGTCGGCCCGCAGGCGCCGCTGAACGTCAGCGCCCGCCCGGATGCGCAGCATGTGCAGGGCCACCAGCCGGGCCGCGTCGCGCATGGCCTGCATCCGGTCCTCGCTCAGCGGCTGGTGCACCGCGGCCCAGATAGAGCCGAGCATTTCGTCACCGGCGCGGACCGCGACGGCGACGCGTGGCACGCGGAAGTCCTCCAGCGCTCCGCTCGGTGGCTCGACGTAGACCGGCTCGTCGCTCCGGTACAGCTCGCGGAACACGCCACGCTCGACGAGCAGCCGGGAGTACCGCTCGGGCACCTGCCGGCCGAGGATCGTCTCGACCCTGGACTGGTCCGCCTCGTCTTGGCGGCCGGAGAAAGCCAGGACCCGCGAGCTGCGATCCTCGATCGTCACGGGCGCATCCAGCAGGGCCGCGACCGCATTAGCGACCGCGAACAGGTCGCCGGACGGGATGCCGCCGAGGGTCTGCGGGCCGGCCTCGCCGACATCACCTTCGGCGAGCAGAGCGCGCAGCAGCGCGGCAAGCTGGGCCCAGGACGCGCCGCGGGTGAGGCCGAGCAGCGCGACGCCGGAGTCTCTGACCTCCGCCGCGACCGTCTCGCCGCCCGGGGCAGGCGACCGGACCACTAGGCCGGCGGCCTGCTGTCGACCGAGTGTGCGCAGAAGCTCTGCAACCTGCTCCGGCTCGTGCAGGCCGACTCCGAGCACCAGGGCGTTGCGAGGCAGGACTGGCTCGTCGAGCGGGTCGTGGATGACGATGCCACCGATGTCGCCAGGACGGTCCGCGTCGCCGTGAATGAGCTCGAGCAGGGTCGCACCTAGGTCGTCGAGTACGCGGCCGAGGCTGGCCTGTGGACGCGGAGCCACCGGAGCATGCACCACCGGAACCGAGGGGTAAGACAGCCAGCCTAGCTCCGCGCGCTGGTCAGAGCGGTATCCACTTGGTGCTGGTGGTCACCGCCTCGAGCATGTCCGGTAGGGGCTCGACGCCGATCCCCGGTCCGTCCGGCACGCGGAGGTGCCCATCTTCGATGACAAACGGTTCGGTGATGTCGGTGCGGTAGTAGCGGTCCGAGGCCGACGTATCACCGGGCAGGGTAAAGCCGGGCAGCGCGGCCAGCGCCACGTTGGCAGCCCGGCCGAGTCCGGTCTCGAGCATTCCGCCGCACCACACAGGGATGCCGTGCGCCACGCACACATCGTGGATCCGGCGCGCCTCCAGGTAGCCGCCGACCCGTCCGGGCTTGATATTGACGATCTTGCATGCACCCAGCGTGATCGCCTGCGCCGCGGCCCGCGCCGATGTGATCGACTCGTCCAGACAGATCGGGGTGCGGATCAGCCTGGCCAGCTCGGCGTGCCCGAGCACGTCCTCCTCATCTAGCGGCTGCTCTATCAACAGCAGGCCGAACGGGTCGAGCCTGGCAAGCTGTCCGGCATCCGCGAGGGTGTAAGCGGTGTTGGCGTCGACCTGAAGTAGCAGATCGGGGCCGAAGCGCTCGCGCACCGCGCGCACGGGCTCGACGTCCCAGCCTGGCTCTATCTTCAGCTTGATCCGCAGGTAGCCGACGTCGAGATAGCTGCTGACGGCGTCCAGCAACTCACCGACGGAGCTCATGATCCCGACCGAGACACCGCATGGCACGGTCTCGGCGGTAGCGCCCAGCTCGCGGGCAAGTGGCCGTCCGGCCGCGCGCAGTTCGGCATCCAGTACCGCCATCTCGAGTGCAGCCTTAGCCATCCGGTGCCCCTTGAACGGAGCGAGCGCCGCCGCGACCCTGCTCGCGTCCAGGTTGGGGCAGGCGGCGACGGCCGGCGCGAGGAACCGGCGCAGCACGTCCGCGGCCGCGTCCGCGTATTCGGATGAGTACAACGGCTCAGACATCGCCACGCACTCGCCCCAGCCTTCGCCGTCGCTGGTCACGGCGCGGACCAACAGGATGTCGCGAAGGGTCTCGGTGCCGAACGAAGTGCGGAACGGCGTCACCAGCGGCATCTGGATCCGGCGCAGCTCGATCCCGGTCAATTTCATCAGCTCTGCTCCTCGCTCGCTGCATGCCGGGTGATGATGTACCACCCGGCCCGGTCGAATCCGGCGACCCCGCCTCCGTCAGCCATCACGTTGGCAAGCACCTCCCGCGTCGCGAGCCGCCACTGCTGCGCGCACTCCGGATTGGCAGCGCGCAGCGCCTCCACGTCCGGCGGCACGGCCACCAGCAAGGTGGCGGCATCGAGTGATCCGGCGACGGGCCTGCCGTCCTCCGACCGCGCGAGGGCGATGGCAGCCCCGCGTGACCGTTCCTCCACCGCGCTGCGGAGCTTCGCCGTCCCGGCGCATGCGGCAACGACATCGGCTGCATGCAGGTGCCACCGGACCAGCAGACGGTCGGTGTCGCCGCTGCCGTTGATGCGGTCGTTCATGCCGCCGTAGAAGTTAGGCAGGTACTCGGCTGAGACGGCGGCGAGCTTGGCCAGGTTGAAGTACGCGTTGCGGCTCACCAGCGGATCAAACGTCCAGGCAATCTCCGAGACACCGTGCTGTATTGCCCAGGCGCGCTGGTGCAGCTTCAGCGCGAAGCCCACACTGCGGCCGAGGGCCGTCGGGGCCACCCCGGCGATGTGACTGTGCATTGCCGTGCCGGCCGGGGCGCTGAAGAATCCCACGCAGGCGCCGATCAGGTCCTGGCCGTCGAACGCGCCGCTGACGTAGTTTCCTGCCTTCGTCAGTGCCCGCAGGAGCTCGGTCGTCACTGGCGGGTTCTTCGGGTCGGGTCGCCAGATGCCGTCGTAGAGCCGGTAAACAGCGTCCAGGTCGTTAAGCTCGGTCACCGCGCGAATGTGCACCGCGGCCGCCCGAGCCGCCGCGTCGGCCGCCATGACCGCGGCTCGTGCCGCCGCCTCGGACTGCGCGCCCGGCCCCGGCGCGAGCCGGCCGGCTGCGCGCAGGTCGGTCGCACCCTGCCCAGTAGTCATCTCGCTGGCACTGGTCATCGCGGGCTAGCGAGCAGTTCTTCAACGAGGGCCGCGAGCAACGCCGCCCTCGGGGCCAGCGCGTCGACCAGCACGTGCTCGTTCTCGGCGTGCGCGCCGCCGCCGACCGCGCCGAGTCCGTCCAGCGTGGGCACGCCGACGCCCGCGGTGAAGTTGCCGTCCGAACCGCCGCCAACCGCCGCGCATGTCAGCGGAGGCAGGCCGAGTGAAGCGGCCAGCCCGGCGGCGCGCTGGAACAGCTCCGCCGAAGCCGACGCGGCAAGCGGCGGTCGGTTGGGGCCGCCGATCACCTCCAGGCGCGCGCCCGGCAGCGCTGGTGCGAGCGCGCGCATCGCAGCCTCGACGCGATCCTGCTCCGCGCAGGTTCGGACGCGGACGTCGACGGCCAGCTCGCCGGACGCAGGCACGGTGTTCACCGTGCTTCCGGCCGACATGAGAGTCGGCGTCACGGTCGTGCCGTGATCCGCGTCGGCGATCGAGGTTAGCGCCAGGACCTGCCGGGCGAGCTCGACGGTGGCGTTGACGCCGCGCTCTGGCTCCAGTCCGGCATGCGCGGCCCGGCCGTGCACCTGAACTCGATAGAGAGAGGTGCCCTTGCGCTCGGTCTTCAGCGCACCGCCGTCGGCCGATGCCTCCAGCACGAGCGCCGCGGCGCAGTCGGCCGCCTCGGCCTCGATAAGCTGACGCGAGCTGGGCGAGCCGGTCTCCTCGTCCGCCGTGACCAGGAGCGTCACCCCGGTCCGGTCGGCCAGTTCGGTTACCGCGTGAAGGGCCAGCACGAGCCCGGCCTTCATGTCGAAGCATCCGGGTCCGCGCAGCACCCCGTCAGTCACGCTGAACGGAATCCTGGCCAGCGTGCCGAGCGGCCAGACGGTGTCGTGATGGCAGAGCAGTAGCACTCGTGGCGCCCCGAGGCC